>OASX01001394.1_pt1 | contig 12104 bp, 10 predicted proteins | sample 1516531 | NCBI WGS metagenome assembly OASX01 (sample SAMEA2579911, study PRJEB22360) | human gut metagenome | biome: human gut; feature: human-associated habitat; material: faeces | place: Denmark | collected 2008/2010
ATGTCGGTTTAGCTCCGGTTCGGGATGGTAATCCAGTGCCGATTCGTGTAGCCCAAGTCATGGGGAAAATGCTTGGCGGTGGTGTCGAATCCGTAGTGATGAACTACTACCGCCATATCGACCGCAGCGAAGTGCAGTTCGATTTTTTGGTGGATGCCGATTCTACCCGCGTCCCAGAAGAGGAGATCAAAACGCTGGGAGGCCGCGTTTTCCGCATCCCTCCATACCAGCACCCCCTTCGATACCGCAAGGCATTGGTCAGGCTTTTCCATGAGGAACACTGGCCGATCGTGCACAGCCATATCAACACGCTCAGCGTATTCCCATTGTCTGCGGCCAAGAAGGCCGGAGTGCCGGTCCGTATCGCCCACTCGCATTCCACGATGGGCAAGGGCGAGCTTGCCAAGAACCTGATGAAGCTCGCACTGCGTCCGCTCTCGAACCTTTACCCTACGGAACGTTTCGCATGCAGTGAATACGCCGGAAAATGGCTGTTCGGCAGAAACGCCGACTTCACGGTGATTCCCAACGCCATTGAACTGGAGAAGTTCCGTTTCGACCCAATCATTCGCCAGGAAACCCGCAAGGAACTCGGCATAGCCGATGACATGTTCCTGGTTGGCCATGTGGGTCGTTTCATGCCGCAGAAGAATCAGGCTTTCCTTGTCGACGTTCTCGCCGAACTCCTTCCCCAGAAACCAAACACGATGCTCGCGTTCGTTGGTGACGGTCCAGACAGGCCAGACGTACAGCAGCACGCCCAAGCACTCGGCATTAGCGACCACATTCTGTTCTTGGGCCAGCGCACGGACGTCAACCACCTTTACCAGGCGTTCGATGCTTTCTGTCTGCCGAGCCGTTATGAAGGTCTCGGCATGGTCGCCATCGAAGCCCAGGTCGCCGGATGCCCCTGCGTCCTCAGCGATCAGGTTCCGCACGAAGCCGATATTTCCAGAAAAACATCTTTCATAAGCTTGGAAAATAAATCTTCTTGGATTTCAACTGTACTCAACATTTCCTCTCAAACAGCGAATCGGCAGATTGAAACATCAAATACATGCGCTGAAAAATATGACATTTCAGCCAGTGCGAATCGTCTGACTTTCTTGTACGTAAGCAGTGCGGAAAGCGCGAATGGGTGGGAGGAAACACTGTGAATCCTCATGTTGCTGTAATCACTTCAGGTTATTTACCGGTGCCTAACGTTCTCGGCGGAGCTGTCGAAGCGCTGGACATGATGATGGTTCAGGAGAATGAGAAAACTCCTAATTTTGATTTCACTATTTTTTCTTCTTGGGCACCCGGCGTAGATCAGATAGCGTGTAAAGGTAATTTCAAGCATACTGATTTCTGCTTTATCAAGACGCCATTGCTGGTCCGAGCAGCGGATCATTGCATTTATTGGGCAGCCAAGCATGTACTTCACAAGAAGAAGCTCATGAGCTATCGATATATTGCGCAACGTCTGTGGTATATCAACAAGGTTTCCAAGAAACTCGCACAGCTCACAAAGAATGGCAGTCCGGCTTTCGACAAGGTAATGATCGAAAACCACGCCACGCTGTTCATGACCATGCAGAAGCACGGCAATTCCGAACGATATGCGGGAAAAGTGTATTACCACCTGCATAACGAAGTTCTTAATGATTTCGGCTGCATTAAAGAGATTTCCAAAGTCAAAAAAGTACTTGGAGTTTCCAAATATATTGTTGACACGCTTGACACGTATTTAAAAGAGCATGGAGGGCCTGGTCTGCGCGAAGATCAGAAAGCTGTATGGCGTAATGGCGTCGACACAAACCGGTTTGGTTCAGAAGAGGCTAATAGCAAGGCGATTGAATTCCGACAGAAATTCAATATAGCTGAAGATGATATTGTTTTCCTGTTTTCCGGGCGCCTTACTCCGGAAAAAGGCGCCGAAGAACTATTGAAAGCGTTTACTGAAGTAGCGCAAAAAGTTCCCAATACCAAGCTGGTTATTGCCGGAGCTTTCTTCTTTAATTCGAATATCGTAAGTCCATTTGAACAGAAACTTCGCAATCTGGCGTCGAATCCAACTGTAAAGAATCGAATTATCTTTACTGGTTTCGTGAATTATGAGGATATGCCCGCCATCTACGCCATGTCTGATATTTGCGTACTGCCGTCAATTTGGGATGATCCAGCACCCCTCGCGGTAATCGAAAGCTTGGTTTCTGGTAAGCCGCTCATCACCACTCGTTCCGGGGGCATCCCCGAATACGCCGATGAGCAGTCAGCCATCATCCTTGAACGTGGCGATCAACTTGTTGACCAGCTTGCTGATGCTATGACAAAGATTGCTCGAGACTCCGACGAACGTGATGCCATGGGCGCACATAAAACAGCATTACGTTCCGAATTCAATAAAGAAACATACATGGCACAATTAGCCATTCGTCTGAGGTGACTACGTGGGTAAGTACAAGAATCTGCTAGTCAATGTCGGCATCTTCGGACTCAGCGCAGTAGCCACTAAACTGATGGCATTCATACTGATGCCGTTGTATACCCTGTATCTATCTACAGAGGAATACGGCATCATGGACATGGCTACCATCATGGTAACCACATTATTCCCTGTATTAACTTTGCTCATCAGCGAAGGCATGCTTCGTTTTACGCTTGATGATAAGTCAAAAGCCGCGTTTTATATTACCGAAACCATGCTGGTTATGTTGGCAAGCTGTGTGCTTTTGGCAATTATTCTGCCAGTATTTGATTTGCCTATTTTTGGTGGGCTAGGTAGATATAAAATTTGGTTCTTGTTGTCCTATGCGGCGTTGTGTTTTCCCTCTGTGATGGGTACTGTCGCTAGGGCTATGGATCAGATGAAGCTCATTGCTTACGCTTCTATGTTGTCTGCGCTTATTATGGGCGTGCTTGCTTATGTGTTGATTGCCGGAATGAATCTCGGTCTTATGGGGTATTTCTACTCTTATATCGTAGGCAATGGTTCAGCGATTCTGGTATATCTTTTTGCCGGTAAGCAGTATCAGTTTATCGATTTTACAGTATGGCGAAACAATGCGTCTCTTCGTAAGCAGCTTTGGCGCTACTCACTGCCGTTGGCTCCGAATTCATTGTGCAACCAGATTCAGACGACAGTTAGCCGTTTCATTATTACAGGTGTACTGGGTATTTCCGCTTCTGGTTTGTATGCTGCAGCTTCAAAGATTCCTAATTTGCTTAATGTGCTTCAACAGATTGTTCAACAGGCTTGGCAGCTTTCCGCGTTCCAAGAGTTTAAGAGCTCTGGGCTCAAGCATTTCTATGATGTAATCTGGCGTGTGTATCATGCCTTGATGTCGATAGGAAGCGCGTTAGTGATTGCGTTATCTCCGTTCATCGCCAAGGTACTGATGCAGCGTCAGTTTTACTCGGTATGGCCGCTAATTTCCATCCTTGTATTAGCTTTCTATCTAGGTGCCATCAACAATTTTCTTGGCACAATTTATCAGGCCTATATGCGTACAAAGCCATTGCTTATAGCAACGATTGTAGGAACTGTATCATGCCTTGCGTTTACTGCTATGTTCGTGCATAGTTGGGGTATTTTAGCTGCAGCGCTTGGTGTACTTGTGGGCAGTTTGACGATATTCGTAATTCGTGTAATTGATATCCGTCGTTTAATGCGTGTCGACATGAGGCCGTTCCCCACTGCCATTACCATGGGGCTGCTCGCTGCTCAATCTGTAGTGACTCTGATCCAATGTGACCATTACCTGTCTTTGTCATTGATTTGTCTGTTATCCATTGCAGGTGCTCAATGTTATGAGCTCAAGCCTTTAATTAATTTGATGTTTGGAAGGAGAAAATATACAGCATGAGCGACAATCCATCTAGCTTCCATGAGGGGGCCACGCCAGAAGACTTCCCCTTGATTTCGGTAATTGTCCCTGTATATAAAGTCGAGCGTTATCTCGATCGCTGTGTGCAGTCAATCGTTGACCAAACGTACCGGAATTTGGAAATCATCTTGGTTGACGACGGCTCTCCGGACTCCTGCCCAGACATGTGCGATGCTTGGATAGCTAAAGATTATAGAATCCGTGTTATTCATCAAGAGAATCAGGGATTGGGAGCTGCTCGAAACAGTGGAATTGAAAGTAGCATGGGAGAGCTCATAGGCTTTGTGGATTCCGATGACTGGCTGGAACCAACCATGTATGAGGCTCTTTTTAATTCTCTTAAAAACAATGATGCCGATATTTCTATGACCGCCAGCATTATGGAATATCCTGATGGACGACAAATCTGTCACTACCAGCCTAATGTCCATTTAGTGATGACCACTTCAGAATCATTCAAGTATGTTAACCTACCGGGCTACTCGACGATTTCTGCTTGGAGCAAGCTTATCAAACGCTCTGTGTTGGGGGATATACGTTTCCCGGAAGGGTGCGTTAATGGTGAGGATACGAGATTTACTTATGAAGTATTTGCGGCAAGTAAACGAACTACTTTTGATTCGGTGCCTCTTTACCATTATCGGATAACTGAAGGAAGCCTTTCTCGTACATACACAAACTATAATTGGGCAGGTTACGAAGCTACTAAGCAGATGGTAGAACTGGTACGTCGGAGGTTCCCCGAGCAGCTTCCTTTTGCCTTGTACGGGTTGATGCGGAGCATGATAAGCCTTTATGATCAGGCTCTTGTCACTAGGAGTTCCAAAGAACAACAATGGCGACGTTTCGCAAAAGATACGCAGGCCTTTGTTAGGCGCAACATAGGGCTTGTTGCCGAGTCGGTGGACCTTCCTCGGGGACGCAGCATGCAGCTTAAGCTCATGGCGGTATCTCCAGTCCTCTACAGTGTGTCTTTCCTGATTTATAAACGTATCCATCCGGAACGGAGCAAGTAAGAAGATGGGCCTTAAACAACTTGTCTTGCAACTGGTATACGGGCACAAGTCCTCGTCGGAGCAATATGTATCGTGGCTTCGTAGCCAAGGGATGCATATAGGGCAGCATGTGCATCTGTATACGCCATGGTCTATCAAGATTGATACTCAGAGACCTTGGATGATTGAGATTGGCGATAACGTACATATCACTGCAGACTGTTCTATTTTGCAGCATGACTATAGCTGGGCAGTGATGCAGCATCTTACCGGAGAAGTGTTGGGCTCATGTGGAATGGTGCGTATTGGTAATAATGTTTTCATTGGACAGAAGTCATTGATTCTTAAGGGAGCCGAAATCGGAGACAACACTATCATCGGAGCTGGTAGTGTGGTAACCGGTCATTTGGAGGGGAACGCTGTATATGCAGGCGTACCGGCGAAAAAGATTTCTTCTCTAGACGTATATGTAGACAAGCGGCGTAACCTTCAATTGGAGGAAGCGACACTATTAGTGCGTAAATATGAGGAAGTGTACGATAAGCGTCCGTCTAAGGAGCTGCTCAGGGAATTCTTCTGGCTATTCGAATCTCGTGATGCTCAGCTGAATGAAACATTCCAGGATGTATTTCGCCTCGATGACAATGCAGAGCGGTCGCAGCAGGCATTTATTCGCAGTGAGCCTATGTTCGAAGACTATGAGGCTTTTCTTGAATACGTTGAATCGGACCCACAATGAGCAGTATCGGAAAGGAACTTCCTATGACTACCTCTTACACCATCACCTGCAGCCGGCCGACGAATTATGGTGCTGTTTTGCAAACCTATGGTTTGAACACCGCACTACGCAAGATGGGTGTGGACGCTAAGGTGCTGGATTACAATCCCAAGTACTACTACACATCCACACAGCCATTGCCTATTCGTATGGTCCGTGCCGTCGTGCGTTTCCCCGACTTGACCAAGGGACGCAAAGTGTTCGGTAAGTTCCTGGAAGATTATGTGCCCATGAGCGCCAAGACTTATCGCACTCTTGCTGAAATCGAGGCTGATGTGCCTCAATCCGATGTTTATATTTGCGGCAGTGATCAGATTTGGAACTGTAAGAATAAGCTTAACGGTAAAGACGATGCGTTTTTCCTGTCGTTTGCGCCTGCGAAAGCTCGGAAAGTGGCATATGCTGCCAGCATTGCCATGCCGGAAATTCCGAATAACCAAAAGACCCGCTATCGTAGGTTGATTTCCGATTTCGATGCTGTGTCGGTACGTGAGCCATCGTCGGTACCGATGCTTGAGGATCTTGGCATTGACAATGTGCAATCCGTTATTGACCCGGTGTTCCTGCTTGAACGAAACGATTGGGATGTCATTGCCGATGCCAGTGATTTCGTCCCCACTGAAGACTATGTGCTGGTATACGGCTATAACCGCCAGAAGGACGTATATGCCTATGCGCGGCGACTTGCCAAGAAATTAGGCGTGAAGGTTTATACCATAGGTACCGCCATCGAAGATTACACGTTGGATCAGGATCGATACTTCTGGAACGCTCCACCTAACACCTTCGTGAATTTGGTTCGTAATGCCAAGGCTGTGGTAACGAATTCCTTCCATGGCACCGTGTTCTCCATCGTGTACAACAGGCCATTCCATTTCTTTACCGTCAAGCAGACTACAAACTCACGTATGCTTGACCTGCTGGATTCCCTGACATTGAAGGACAGGCATGTCGTCGGTGAAGAATTGTTGAGCAATGACATCGACTATGACAGACCTAACCAGTTGCTTGCAGAAGCGAAGAAACGTTCGCTTGGTTTCCTTCAAACAAATGTTGCTAGCTATGTCTCAGAGAATAAACCGATGAAGGGATGAATGCTGTGACTGAACCGTTGGTTTCTATTATCGTTCCGATATACAACGTGGAGAAGTATCTTGATCAGTGTGTTGCCTCACTGATACAACAGACGCATCACAACATTGAGATACTCCTTATCGATGACGGTTCTCCTGACAATGCTCCAGCGATTTGTGATGCATGGCAGCATAAGGACGAACGTGTTCATGTGTTGCATAAGACTAATTCTGGCGTCTCGGCGAGCAGAAATGCTGGTCTTCATGCGGCTAAAGGGGAATATGTCTGTTTTGTAGATGGCGATGATTGGGTCGAACCTGACTTCGTTGAGTACATGTTGGAGCTTCAAGCTAAGAGGAACGCTGATATCGTTGCATCGCTGTGTTGCTTCACCAGCACGGACTTCCACCAGAGAACGCAGGATGAAGTGTCTACTATCAATCCTCAGGAGGCAATGGAGCTATTTTTCTATCCCACAATCGAGCTTGGAGCGTGGAATAAACTGTATAGGCGGAGCTTCCTTACTGCCAACAATCTTGAGTTTATTACCGACTTTTGCGCAGGGGAGGGGTTACAATTTATCACCCTAGCGGCAAGCAAAGCCAACTGTGTGACTGTCGGACAGAAAAAGGTTTATCACTATCGCACGGATAACGCGACCAGTGCCACAACCAAGCCTGACGTTGAACGACAGGGTATTGGAGCCATTACCACAATGCAATATATTTGTGAACACCTTGATCTTTCTAATCCAAAAGTTCGCAAGGCTTATAACTGGCGTTTGTGGAGTACCTACGGTTATTGCCTGCGCCAAATTATCGCTACTCATCAGGAACATGTGTATCGTGACCTATTGCGCACGTGCATTCATCATAGGAGGAGTCTCGCCCTACCTATGATTGCCGCTGATATCTCCATGAAAAGAAAGATCATTGCGCTTCTCACGTTTATCAGCCCAACTGTTGTTGCGAAACTCTCTCTTCGGTAAGAACTTAGTTTTTAACGAAAAGTTCTGGTAAGTCAGCAGGTTTTGCTCCCCGCTGAGGTCAGTTGAAATCGCTAGGAGTGTATTTATGGATGTGTTATATGTCACTACAGCATTACCTAAGTGGGACATAGATTGTTGGTTTACTCTTAACTTTGAATCTACTGCTTGCGTGTATGTGATTCTTCGTCATCCGAATCACACCTTGCTGATGATGCAGCGATTCCGAGGATTGGTTGCAGTTTACGGAGCTCTGTTCGCATCTGGTCTGTCAGCTTTATCTCAAGGGCGGATGTCTTCAGACACGCATGGAAATGGTTTATGAAGCGTTAGTCTTATTTGATCAACTGGATATACGTATTTGTTCTATGAGATGATTTTTCTTGAACAAATACCTTTTGTGAATATAATGCATCAAAATAAGGAAAAGAATGTTTGTTTACATAACGACTGTTTTCTGCTGCATACTTTTGATGTATGTGGCAGATAAATTGAATAAAAGGGCAAGGATTTTACCTTTTGTTATTACTTTTTTGATTTTATTCACAATATCTGGATTCCGCTATGGAGTTGGAACAGATTATTTCTTTACATATGTTCCAACTTATAAACAGATATATAATGGCACACCTCCGCCAATGGAGCCCATATTTAAATGGCTTAACGGGCTGTGTATTGATTTTGCGGGTAGCTGGTATCAGTCTATATTTATTGTTACAAGCTTTATATTCATAGGTTTAATATATATTGTTATATATAATATGCCATGTTCAAAAGTTCTACTGACTGTTTCTTTTTTGTGTGGTGGGTATTTCTTATTCTCATTTAATGTGGTTCGCCAGACAATAGCTACTGCATTATTCTGTTGTGCGTTATTGTTTGTAGAAAGAAATATGGAGGGCAAAAAACGATTACAGAGTCTTTTTGTGGCTTTTTCCTTGGTTGCGATAGCGGTAGGTTTTCATTATTCCGCTCTAATTTATTTTGTTGTTATCGCTCTCCTTTACCTAAAGCTTGATAAAAAAATATATTTGTTCTTTTTTTTCGCTTCGGCTGTTCTTGTACCTACCTTTGTTGCAGTTATTGGTATCTTGCTCAAAGGGACAAAGTATGGGAACTATATATCCGGCTACTATGCGGATCCTAGCAAAGCATTTTCATTATCGTCTTTATTGTTTGTAGGTTTCTTCTTTGTCTATTTGTTTACGGACTCCAAAGAGGATGATCATTGGTTCAATATTTTTAGAAATTTGCATTTCGTAGGATCCATAGCTATTGTGATTGGTTTCTCTATACCACTAGGTCAGAGAGTTTCTGCATTGTTTTATGTGCTTAATTTTCTTAGTATACCGTACTATCTTGAATACTATATTACAGAAAAAAATAAGATCTTTGTAAAGATATTATATTTCTCTTTTTGTTTTTTCATGTTCCTGCACGCATTGGCGGTTAATGGAAATGGTGTTCTACCATATAATTTCGCTATATAATATTAGCTAACGTAGACGTTAATTGCAATGCTTTTAAATTAAGAAACAGGGAACTTAGCTGCAATAGAAGATTTTGTCGCAATGTTTTTTCTAAATAAAGCTTGAATGATACTATAGGAGTGAGTATTCATGTCGTATGAACCAGATCGAAGCAAATCGCGTATTATATGGGTTGATATTGCTCGCGCAGTGGCCATGGTGCTTGTTTTTACCGGGCATCTCGGTGCGAGCTGGTTTCCGCAGTTGGAACCATTGCTGACTGCCATATATACCTTCCACATGCCCTTGTTCTTCTTACTGAGCGGATTGTTCTTCAAACCGACTGTCAATCTGTTGAATTTGATCATTAAGCGAGCAAAGACCTTGCTTATCCCTTACTATTTATTCTCAGTATTCGCATTGGTATCTCCTATAGTGAAATTACTCCGACCGTCATTGTATGAATCTGCTGGAAAATCTGCTGATTCCAATCCTCTGAGCGCGATTATCGCCATTGTATTTGCACAGGGCAATGCTGGATTATGGTTCTTGTGGTCATTGTTCGTAGCCATACCTTGTCTATGGCTTACAGTGCGAGTCGTGCGATCCAATAAATTGGTGTTGGCTGCAGTCCTTTTGGTGTATCTCATCATCGATTTCTTCCTCAAGGGTACTTCTGTGGTGGCAATGCTTCCTTTCCAGCTTGGGAAAATCTTTGAGGCCACTGCGTATGTAGGATTTGGATATCTCATTGCTCAGGCATGTGACATTCGGAAATGGGATCGGCTGAACTTCAGCCACAAACTTGGCGCATTTTTGGTTTTCACTGTAGCGTTTCTGATTTTGGAACATTTCTTTGCATCACAGCCTGTAGCTACAGGTGCGATGCTTGCTACGCTTGCACTGTTTACCACGTTCTTTGGCATGGCGATGGCTATCGCTTTCAGCCTGTTGTTGCCAGAAGCGCGTTGCTTCGCCACAATCGGTCGGGACAGTCTGGTTTTTTACGCCTTGAATGATCTTGCTCTTAAGATGGTCAAGTTTGTTTTGTTCTCCGCTGTTGGTATTCCTGTGGCTTCTTTGCCGTTGGGAGGACAGCTTCTCGTTGGATTCTTAACAATTATCGTTGCGATTGCTGTCTGCTATGTTCTTGACATCTTTATTCAGCATCATATGCGGTGGGCTATTGGCGATTTCGGTTCAGTCCGTCATGCCTAATTGAATTCGGAGAGCATTTTGCTACTCCGAATTTATCAAATTGATATTTAGAGGTGACTATTAGTTATGTCGTTACAGTCAGATAACTGTAACGACATAACTAATAGTCTCCTTTGTACTCCGATTATATGGAATCATTCTGAGAAGAATTGGAATGGCATATCATTAAGGGTAGTGTCCGAAGGTAGTGCCCGAAAGATTGCGTACTTTGGGTCATGGCCGTCCACGGCACGATGATCAGTTCGCTTCCTCCGGCGTGCCGCCAAGCCGGGGCATGTCGAGGTATCGGCGCGCTCCACTCGTTCGCAGTCACGTACCGTATGCGCGCGCATGAGCATCAGCGCGCTGTTGCCGTCCGGGAAGCTGCCGACGACGCGTGTGCGGTGTTTAAACTTCAAGGCGGGGAAATCGTTTCAACCTTTAGAATCAGAAGCGAACTTTCCTCTCCTCCAATCCTCTAGCAGATTGAGTACTTCATCGACTGAGACAGCTGTATGAACTGTGTCGGAGGCCTCATTCGCTTCCTTCTTGAGCAATGCCGCATAAGCGACATGTTGTCCTTCTGGCTCGGGAATGTTTTGGGCATCCCGTTTAATTATGCTAAGGATGGCCTTTCGATATGTTTCTGGATTTACGATTCTTTCGAGAATCTTCCTATTGACGATGTATTGTTTGTCTTCGCGTTTGGTCAGAGCGGCTGCAATGGTGACGGAATACATCTCTTGGTCGATATAGGGTTCTAGAGCGCGCAGTGAGGAGATCAGGTCATCTGCATCATCTTCAAATAGCCATCGCAGCATGGCGACGGCCTGAAGGAGTTCAATATGCCAGATATTTGCTGGTAATTTGCTTTTCTTCTGCATCTTCAGCGCAAGTGAATATTCGTAGCTTTTGAGGCCACTGGTTATTGTGTTTGGAGGCCGGGGTTATGGTGCGGGGAGGCCGGTGGCGGACTGGTTGGGGGCCACCGGCCTTTTGGGTTGGTTGTCGAGCATGGTTTGTCCGTGGCGTTGTCTCATGTTGTATTCGCCGGTATTGATCCAGATCGTGTTGTGCGCGATGCGGTCGAGGATCGCGTCGGCGATGGTGTCGCCTCCAAGCTGGCGGTGCCATTCCTTGGTCGCCAGTTGGGTGGCGAACGCGGTGCTGGCCGTGTCGTACCGGAGTTCCATGAGCTCGGGCAGGAATCGTTTGAATGGTTCGTCGGGCTTGTCGACGAGCCATTCGTCGATGGCGAGCAGGTTGTAGGTGGAGTATTTGCGCACGAGCTTGGGCACGCCTCCCGGTTTGCCGGCCGCGGCCGTCACCTGTTCGGCGAGGTCGGGCATGCGCACGTATATGGCGCGGTACCGTCCTCTGCACGCGGATTTCGCCAACGCGCACAATAGATGCGATTTGCCCGATCCGGTGGCTCCCTGGAACACGACGTTCAGCCGCTGGCCGAGGTAGTTTCCGGCGTCGAGGCCCGCGATCACGCTCCGGTCGGGCCCGCGCTCCTCCATCAGGTCGATGGTCCGCAGGTCCGCCTGGGGATAGCGCAGTCCCGCGCGTTTGACCAGGCGTTGGATCCTGGCGTCCATGTGACCGGAGTGCGCGCTGTCGACGGCGAGCCTGATCACCTCAGTGTGGCTCAATGGCATGGTGGTTTGTTCGTCGAGGCGTTCGAACGCGTCGAGCAGGTCCGTGGCGTTCATCTCGCGCAGCTTGCGTTTGGTC
>OASX01001403.1_pt1 | contig 12025 bp, 1 predicted proteins | sample 1516531 | NCBI WGS metagenome assembly OASX01 (sample SAMEA2579911, study PRJEB22360) | human gut metagenome | biome: human gut; feature: human-associated habitat; material: faeces | place: Denmark | collected 2008/2010
TTATGGCTTCCGAGACGATCTGTACTTTTTCTTAAAAGTCAAGGCCGCGTTCCACGGACTTCCGAGATGAACCTTTTTATAACCGCCAGGGTGCGACCTTTAGCGTCGACATCAATGTCGATTCGACGAAGCTAACGAGCGACAAGGATGCAGCCAACTTCGGTTCGACAATTACCGGGTTGGCAATCAATGGGGCGGGAGACCGCTCAGGCATGCTAGGCAAGAATGCCGGGCACGTTTCCGTGGACATCGAACACGCCGCGGGTGCGCGAACCTACGGCTTATATTTGATGGAGGACGGGAATTCGTTTGTCAATGAGAAAACGGGCGTTTTCGACATTACGACCACCCATGAAAAACCAGCTGAGAACTTTCTGGATCCTGCGCTCAATTCGTATGCCGCCGGCATCAAACTCGGGAAGGCAACTTCCCTTCGCAATGAAGGCAAATTCAATATCAACGTCACGGGGGATAAGGCATTTGGCTTTGCAATAGGGGGCGCTGATGCCGGGGTCGCCCATTTGAACAACGTTGCCGGTGCGGTGATGACGGTGAATGCGACAGCCGATTCGAAGGACAGCAAGGACTATTCGTTACTTCTTGAAATCGGTTCGAACGACGTGATTGATAATTACGGCACGATCAAAGGGACCGCACTTGCCAAGGGCATCAAGGCCCAGGGCTTTGGATTCAATAATGCCGATGCGCGCCTCAATAACTATGCGGGTTCAGTTCTGAATATCACTGCTAAGGCCGTTGCAACTGCAGAGTCTGACTACCAAGTTCACGCCAAGGGTCTTTACGCTGACCACGGCGAACAATTCATCAACAACGGCAAAGCCACGCTCTCAGCCATCGTGGACGGTGCAGGAACCGAGAAGGTCACGCACGGCTGGGCTATTGACGGTCGTGATGCGGGCACGCTTGTTTCTAACACCGATACGCTCAATCTCAACTACACGGGTGCCATGGGCGGCGGTTTGTTCCTCACCAGCGGTGCGGCTTTTGAGAACAGCAACGCGACCACAATCACGGTGACGCGTCCCAAGGATGAAACCGTTCGCACGAGTTTGAAGGGCATTTATCTCGACAAGACCTCTCAGGTGACGAATGCCGGCAATCTCAAGATTGCCATGAACGGCACAGCTCCCAACGCATCCGCCAATAGTTTCCGCAATCAGGGCGGAGACATGACGGGCATTTTGGTTTTCGGCAATGATGCGTCCGTCCTGTCGCTTCACAACAGGAAGGGGGCAACCATCGACATCGATGTCGAGGCGGGCAACAGCACGAAGAACCAGACGAACGGCATCCGTACCTACGGCATACAGGCTTCGAGCAATCTCAAGAACGAAGGCACGATTGATGCGACGGTGACGGGCAACTACGGTCAGGTGGCCTCGGACTTCGAACCGTTTTCCGCTGTTGGCTTCAGCATTGATGGGGCTCATGCGACTTCAGAAGCGAACGTTGCTCACCCTCGCATCGAGAATACGGGCGTGATGAAGGCCGATGTGACCTACACGGCTCAGGGCATGACGCCGACGATCACGCCGTCCAAGGCGAAGGGCTGGGCAACCGGCTTCAACATGCACGGCACGAGCACGTTCGTCAACGACGGCACGCTCGAAGCGCGTTCGCATTCAACAGTGCTGGCCAAGGGTGCGTCCGTTCAGGGGAGCGACTTCATCAACAACAAGGACGCCGTTTTCGAAGCCGAAGCCACGGGCGACGGCAGTTTTGCTGCAGCGCTCCAGGTGGGGCGTCCGAATGGCGAGATGGTCGAAGTCCCGAGCTATGTGTTGAATGACATCAACGGCACGCTGACGCTTACAGCTTCTGCCCCGGATGGCGGCGCTCACGGCATCTATCAGTCCGCAGGCAAGATCGAGAACAAGGGCACGATTACGGTTGAGGCCACGGGGCAGAACGTCAACGGAGTGAATCTCGCGAGTCTGGACTTGGAACGAACCACGGCTGTCAATCCTGAGTTCCTGAATCTCGGGAATCTGACGATTACGGCCAAGGCGCTTGAAGAAACGCCGACGGAAAGTCATACTGCCAACGGTCTGCTGATAGAGACCGGCAAGTTCACGAATACCGGCAGTCTGACGGCGAACGTAGACGTCAACGGCACGGCCCGAGGGATAAGAGTCGAAAATGGAACCTTTGCCAATGCAAAGGGGGCAACGACTAATCTGAATGTGAAGTCTGAGCGTGAGGCGTACACAACCGGGTTTGCCGGCGGTGTTGAAATTCTCAGCAATTCGACGTTTGACAATGCCGGCGTGCTCAATATCGACCTTGAAAGTCATGCACATTTTGTCAAGGGCTTTTCCTTCAAGGACAAGACGTCCATCCTGAAGAACACGGGAACGATCACGATTGTGGGTGTCAACCACGGTGACGGACAGAATCAGGTGGAAAATCCGTCACTGACGGACGTGGACGGTGCCTACGGCATCTTCACCAATTCCGGTGAATCCTTCTCGAATGGCGGGAATCTCAATATCGACGTGCAGTCGAAGAAGGGGAAGTCCTATTCGATTGTGGCAAATAGCGCTTCGTTCGCCAATGAAGAATCCGGGAACGTGAATCTGACCGTCAAGGTCCATGAAGATGCCGCCTATGGCATCCAGGTGAATGGCGCATCAGGCAGTGCCGCCAACGCCGGCATGCTTACGATGGACGTGACGGGCGGCACGACGGAAAAGGGCAATGCCTACGGTTTGCACGCGAGCGCAAAGTCCTATGTTGCCAATACGGGCAACATGACGTTTAACCTCCACGGCGTGACGAGTGCTGCTTCGAACGCCGAAGTGGGCGCAATCGTGACGACGGGCCAGGGCACCAAGTTCAAGAACACCGGTCGGATCGACATCACAGGCCGTCGCACGGGAGACATTGTCACGTCGGGCGACGTGCTCGGCATCCGTGTGGCTGACAAGGGTGTCTTTGACAACGCCGAAGCGGGCGTCATCACGATTGACTTGGGGCCCACCGGGAACAAGCAGGCTGCCAACTACTACGCCGTCCAGGTGCTCGATGGTTCGACCTTCGGCAACGCCGGCACGGTCAACATCACGCTCGACCATGAAGCGGACAATCTGGGAGCCGTGCACGGCCTTCTGCTTGCTTCGGATGCCGTAGTCAACAACACGGCCACGGGCTCGATCAAGATCGACGTTTCGCCCGAGGACGTGGGTTTGAGCGACGTCTTGGCCATCAACGGCCAGGAGGCCACGATCCGCAACTACGGCACGATTGAGACGAACGGTGCGGTGCAGGTGGGTTCGATTGTCGGCAGCAGTGCCAGTCTTGATGGCGGCACGGTGAAGTTCACCGGCAAGGATGCCGTGAGCACTGTGACGACCGAGCTCAAGACCGGCACGCTCGAAAATGCGGGCACGCTGACGGTCGGAGCCAAGGATTTGCCGAATTGGGCGGTCAATGTCTACGACCTCAAGAATACGGGCACGATTAATGCGGGCACGCTCATTGCTCTCAACAGCATTGACAATACAGGTGTACTGAATCTCGACACCACGCAGCGCATTGCGATCGGACTCTCTGGCAAGGATGCTGCTTCCGGCGAACATGTAACGCTTGTGAATCGCGAGTCAGGCCAGTTGTCGATCAACGTGGATGCGGATCCGACTCTTACGACCAAGAGCCCTCACGTCGCCGGCCTCGATCTCTTAATTCCGACCAACGCCCCCGATTTGACGGGCGGCGACTTCACGAACCTCGGCACGACCAACATCACGGTCAAGAGCGAACAGGGGGCTACCTATGGCATCGTAGCCGACTCGGCGCACGAGTCCACTATTCGTAATGACGGCACGTTGACGATCAATGTGGCGAAGATTGAATCTGATGCGACGTATGGCACTTGGGGGATCAAAGGCAACCACAACACGACGCTTGTCAACACCGGGGCGCTCTCGATTGAAGGTGCATCGGCGGGTGACGGCTTCCTGCAGGGAATTGCTCTTTATGGTTCCGAGACCTCGCGCGGCAGTTTCCGCAACGACGGTACGACGAGCATCACACTTTCGGCCAATGACGGTCTTGATCCAGCCACGGCGACGAATGCCGGTGCGATCGGTCTGCACTTGAGATATGGCGACGGTGTGAATGCGGGTGACATGACGTTCAACATCGACGGCCTGCGCACGGATGCGATCAAGTTTGAGAATGGTTCGACCTTTACCAACAGCGGCAGCATCACGGTCAACTCGAAAGCGTCCGAAGGGAATGATCAGGCCATTTATGTGGTTAGCGGCTCGACCTTCACGAACGCCGAAAGCGGTCATTTCACCTACAACTACATCAACGAAGATCCGTTGCTGACGACGGCTTCGTCGGACGGCTTGTCGACGACGGGGGGTAGCTCCAGCGTCAATCAGGGCACGATCGATATTCATCTCAAGGACTTGGCCCAACGCGAGACCGGGAAGTTCATGAAGGGCTTCTATGTCGGCGATAAGGCGACCTTCACGAACAGCGGCGTGATCAACCTGACGAGCGAAACGCAGGGCAGCGTTGAAGCCATCGACGGTGCGGTTGCCGTCAACGGCGTGTTTGAGAACCTGGGTGATGTGACGCTCGACGTCACGTCTCACGGCAGTGATCGCCAGGTTTGGGTAGGTGTCGGCACGCTCAACAACAAGAAGAACCTCACCGTGACGGCCTTGAACGACGGCAACGGTGATGTGGTCGGCTTCATGCACGACTGGAAGTTCACGACGCCTGATGTGCAGACCCTCCACGTCTCGAACGAAAAGGACATGACGCTTACGCTCACGGCCAATGCCGGAGATGCGCTAGTCTTTGACATGCAGGGTCAGGAGCGCTTTGACAATGCCGAAGGCGGCGTGGTGACGGCCAATGTCTCGGGTGGCACGTCCGCCAAGGGCTTTGTGCTGGGCGACACGACGATCTTCGCCAACGACGGCACGCTCAATCTGACGCTCACGGGGCTTGCGGCTGATGCGACGCTCGCAGGCTTTGAAGCCTTGTCCGACGGCATGACCGCCACCAATTCTGGCGATCTGACGATCACTCTGGCTGGAAACGGCAAGACTGCTGCGGGTCTCAAGAGCGATGTGGCCGGAGCACGCTTTGTGAACAACGATACGCTCGCGATCAATGCGACGGGTTCTTTTGAGAACCTGACGGGTATTGATTGGGCGGGTGAAGTGGCCAATGCGGGTACGATCACGACGAATGCGGGTCTCAACATCGGTTCCGTGACGGGTGCGGGTTCCTTGACCGTCACGGGCGGTGATGTCCGTGTCGGTTCGCTTACCGATCAGCAGAGTGTAACGCTCAGGAATGTGGGCTCTGCAGCGTTTGATACGATCAGCATGAAGTCGGGAACGCTCTCCATTGAGAGCGGCAAGACGACTGCCAAGGTCACGGGGACGAGCACGCTCAAGCATTTGACGAACGCAGGCAATCTGACGCTCGGCGGCACGTTGACGCTGGGCGCTTCCGGCGCACAGGGCTCGCTCACGAACACGGGCACGCTCACGATGGGCGATGCGCACGTGGTGGGGAGCGTACTCAACAGCGGCACCTTTACGTCCGGTGACATGGACGTGACGGGGTCTGTCCACAACACGCGAACGGGCGTGATGCAGACGGGCACGCTCACGGTGCGCGGCGACAGGGCCCTCACCAATGAAGGTGAAATGACGGTGGCCGACACGTCGTCGGTGTTCGGTACGCTCACCAACACCGGCACGATCTATCTCTACGACAAGTCCCTCGTTGGTGAGGACGGTCAGATCGAGAACAAGGACGAGCTGCTTGTGTACGGCACGCTGGAAGTCAACGGTCTTTTGATCAATCTGGGCACGTCGAAGGCCGAGGAGCTGATTCTCAACGGCGAATCCGTCTCGGGCGTGCAGAGTGCGTTCTTCTCCATGGATCGCGCCAATGAGGGTGCGGAGTCGATTGTCCAGTCGGGCGAAATCAACGCCAAGCGCACGAACTACGGCAAGGACTACTGGGGCACCGTGACGGTTAATGCCGTCTACGAAAACCATGATCTTGTCTTTGCGGGTTCGAGCGACACGGTGCTCGACCAGTCGGGACAAGCGCTTGCGGGTAGTGGCATGACGATTGCCGCAGGCGGCTCGATTCTCAATCAGTCGGGAGCGACGCTGCGTGTGAACGGCGCTCTGGACAACTCCGGCACGATCTCGGGCGGAACGCTCGCCCTGGATGCGGGAGGCCAGTTCACGAACCGCAAGAACGTGAACGTGGACAAGCTCACGGGCTCGAACCTGACGTTCACGCAGGGCGAAGCCGGCGCGTCCTTTGAGACGGCCAAGAATGAAGTGACGAACTCCCAATTCGTTTGGACGCAGGGTTCCATTTCGCTCGATGCCCTCGGCAAGGGAAATCGTTATGAGTTGGGCGGCCATGTCGGCGACAGCGTTACGGTTGACCTCGATCTTCTGACTTCGGACTCGACGGTGAACATCGGTCAGGGGGCCGAACTGGCGGTTGGCACGATTTCGCTTGACGGCATGGAAAACACCGTCACGCTCGCGGGCGGCACGTTGAAGACCAGTCTCGATCAGATCTTCTCCGACGTTGAAGTGAACGGTGCGGTCGACATCGATGCCGAGTCCTCGAAGGACACGGTGAATGTGGCAGGCATTACGGTGGCAACCGGCGTGGGCGGCATCAAGGATGCGGTCTCGAAGGGCATTGCGTTCAACTCCGGCACGGTGGCCTTTACGGATCGCGTGTTTGCGCTTGATGTCGCGGGCGACGTGCTCGCGCAGCTCGGAGCCGACGACCGCGGCAGCCCATCGAAGCCGATGACGGCGGCAGTCTGGAAGTGGCCTTCAACGGCAAGGCGACGGGGCTCGATGCCTTTACGGTGGATGTGGCCAACAAGGTTGTGGCCACGAAGCCCGAAGGCGGGTCGACCTATGCGGTCTTTACGGGTGAAACGCTGGTCAACAAGGACGCAGAAGAGCCGGGGCTCGGCTACACGCAGCTTGTGGTCGGGGACATTGATCCTCGCGGACGCTATACGCCGAACAAGAACACGCATCGCGTTGAGCAGTCGATGGGCTTCAAGAACGTGACGGGCGTCACGGGCGGCCTGTACATCAACGACGCGCGCTTCGTGCTCGTGGGCGACAAGGATCAGGCGATAGACCTCGCCGACGGTCTCGTGCAGGTGATCGGCGGGAGCATGAGCGGTGACGGTCTCACGCTCGGCTCTTATGGTTCCGAAGCTGCCACGAAGGGCCATTTGGCAGAACTCAATCTGGGCGTTTTTGCAGAAGACGGCGGCTACCGCGTGGCGGGCGGCGCGACGGACGTGCACAACGGCGACTTCACGGTGGATGCGCTGCGTCTGGGCGGCACGCTCACGGTGGGCGACAAAGACCGCGACGACAAGGGCAACGCCAAGCTCACGATCGGCAATCTCACGGCTTACGCGGGCGAGCTTGTCAATCATGGCAACACGCATATCGGCACGGTAGCCTCGGGCGACGACAAGCCCGTGATCAAGCTTGAGAACTACGGGTCGATGACCATCGACAATGGGCTTGTCGAAGGGCGTCTTCTCAACAAGGAAGGCGGCACGCTTACGACGGGCAATCTGACGCTCGGCTATACCGACAGCCTAAACAACGGCACGTGGACTGCCGAATCGCTCACGATTGCCGGTGCGAAGCAGTATGTGGGCGATCTCATCAGTCGCGGCGAACTCTACAACGCGTCGACCCTCAATGTGGCCAACGGCCTCACGCTGGAGTCGACCGCCCTCACGCAGGCCGAAGCCACGGGCGGCGTGCTCACCAACCGCTCGACGATTCGCAGCAAGCCCGCAGCGCTCACGGTGGGCGGCACGTTCACGATGAAGGAGAAATCGTCCTTCACGAACGAAGGCAAATACGCCCTCTTTACGGCTGACGCCATGGAGATGGCGCAGGGCAGCACCGTGACGAACCGGGTCGACGGTGCGATCACGATCAAGAACCATGCAAATATTGCGGGCAACTGGACGAACGAAAAGGGCACGTCCACCTTCGGGTCTCTCACGGTGACGAATACCGGTGCGATGGTGAACAACGGCACGCTTGCCGTGACCGGCAAGACTGAACTGGCTGGTTCTGTGACCGGCACGGGCAACGCAACGCTTGATGATCTGACGATTGATCCGACGGGCGTGCTCGCTATGACGGGTGCAGGTGCGCTGACGGCAGGTGACGTGGTGGTGAACGCCGGTGGCAAGATGTCCGTGGCGGGTGCCTCGACGCTAGGTTCGCTTACGGCAACGAATGCGGGCGAGTTGGCGTTTGGCACGCTCTCGATGACGGGCGACCTGAATCTCACGGGTTCCGTCATGACGGCTCTGCTCTCCCAGGCAGGGAATGTGACGCTCTCGGGCTCTCAGTTGACGAGCCAGCGTGATGCAACGCTTGCGTCTCTCACGATGGCGGGCAGCGAAGCCGCGTTCGGCAACACGACCGTGGCGGGCGATGTGTCCGTGACGGGCGGTGTCCTCACCACGGGCAACCTGACGGGACAGAACCTCACGGTTCGTGATCAGGCGTCCGTGAACGGCAAGACTGCGCATGTGGCAAGCCTTGACGCGAAGGACGGCACGATTGTGCTCGATGCGATCACGTCCGATGGCACGATCCTGCTCGACAACACGACGCTCAAGGGGCATGTGGTGTCCGGCGCGGACATGATTGTCACGAACGCGGGTGCCGTGACCTCAACGGGCGCAACGACGCTCGATTCCCTCACCATGACGAATGCGGAAGATTCTTCCTTTGGTGATCTGACGGTGAATGGGAATGTGTCCCTCACGGGCACGAAGCTAACGGCGAACCTCGTGAAGGGCGGCGACACGACGCTCTCCGCGTCCGACATCACCTCCAAGGGCACGACCGAACTGACTTCGCTTGCGATGACGAACGGCTCGAACGCAGTCTTCGGCACACTCACGATTGGTGGCACGTTCGATGTCAACGGCTCGATCCTGTCGGCCAATATCGCAGAGGCCGGCATTGTCACCGTCACGAACGGCGGCAAGGTGACCTCCACGGGCAAGACGACGCTTGCAAGTCTCACGATGACGGACGCTCAGGAGTCGTTCTTTGGCGACCTCACCGTGACGGGTGACGTGAATCTCACGAATACCAAGCTCACGGCTAATCTCGCCTCTGGTGAGGATGTTGATCTTACGGGTTCGACGCTCGTCTCTACGGGCGTATCCAATCTGACGACGCTTTCCCTTGCCGAGGGTTCGGATGCCCAGTTCGGTTCCGTGAACGTCGCGGGCAATCTTGATGTGAACGCTTCCGTCCTCAAGGGCGAGCTGACACAGGCAGGCGCAACGACGGTCGGCCGAAACGGGCAGATTCTCTCGTCCGGCCCGACGACGCTTGCGAGCCTCACCATGACCGACGCGAAGGATTCTACTTTTGGCGACTTGACCGTCACCAGCGACGTCTCGCTCACGAACACCAAGCTCACGGCCAACCTCAAGAAGGGCGGCAATACCACGCTGACGGGTTCGGCACTCACGAGCAAGGGTGCATCCGTTCTGGATGTGCTTTCCCTTGCTGAGGGTTCTTCCGGCACGTTTGGCACGCTTATGGTGAACGGTGCGATTGACGTTGATGCGTCGATCCTCCATGGCGCAATTGCCAAGGGCGGAGCTGCGACTGTGACGAACGGTGGTGAAATCCAGTCCACCGGCAAGACGGAACTCGCGTCTCTCACGATGACGGATGCGAAGGATTCTGCCTTTGACGAATTGACCGTCACGGGTGACGTGTTGCTCACGAATACCACGCTTGATGCTGATCTGCGCAACGCAGGCAACACGACCCTTGCGAACGCGACGCTCACCTCTACGGGCAATACGACGCTCGCTGCCTACACGCAGACGAACGGTGCAGCTTCGTTCGGACATCTCAACGCGAAGACGGTTGACGTCACGGAAGGTGCGTTTGCGACGGCAGGTCTCACGGCTGATGAAGCGGCCTTCAAGGGTGCTGGCTCTCAGGTGACTTTGAACGGCCTCACCACGGTGGGCACGCTCACGGCGACGGGCACGAACGTCAAGATGTCGGATCTCGTCATTACCGATGCGCTCACGAACGACAGCACGCTCACGGGCAAGACCTTCAAGGCTCAGGGTGCGGACGGAAAGGCGGTCTCCGTGACCAATACCGGCACGATTCGCTTTGACGGTGCTTCGGGTTCCGTTGCCTACAGCCAGACCGCCGGTGCGCTTGAAGTGGCCAAGAATGGCTTTACCGATTCGACCTTTGACGTAAAGGGCGGCACGGTGAAGACGAACGGCCTCGGCAAGGGCAATGCCTGGACGCTCGGCGGCGTGAAGGACGCGTCTGTCTTGATGACGCTTGATCGTCTCACGTCTGAAGGTTCGGTCTCGATCAACGAAGGCGCAACGCTTGAAACCTCGCTCATCACGCTTGACGGCAAGACCGAAACGGTGGTGCTCGCAGGCGGCACGCTCGCCACGATGATGGACCAAATCTTCGACGACGTGAAGATGAATCAGGGCATCGACATCGGTGCGGGCAAGCCCGGCGACATCGTGGATGTCGAAGGTCTCAACGCCGTCGTGGGTGTGGGTGACATCAAGGACGAAGTGGCGACCGGCATCGGGTTCAACGCGGGTACGGTTGCATTCAACGACAAGGTCTACTCCCTGACGCTCGCAGCCGACGTGCTCGGCAAGCTCGAAGCGGACGACGGCGGCGACCTTGAAGTCGTCTTCAACGGTCGAGCCAACGTCAACCAGTTCACGGTGGACGTGGCCAACGGCATCGAAGCCACGCAGGGCGGCAAGCCCGCGCATGCGGTCTTCGCAGGTGAAACGCTCATCAATGCCGACAAGACCCAGCCCGACCTTCAGTACACGAAACTCGTCGTGGGTTCGGCTGAACCGGCCATTGCGGACGCGCACAACCTTACGCAGTCGATGGGCTTCATGAACGTGACGGGTGTGACAGACGGTCTCTTCATCCGTGGTGAGGATACGGAATTCGTCTTGGTCGGCGTTGATGAAAAGGCGCAGGGCGTGGGCGACATCCACAGCTTCATGCTCGCCGACGGTGCGGTGGACGTGGGCGAAGGCGCAGCCTTCACGCTCGGCTCCTACGGCAAGGCCCTTGGCACGGAAGGCAAGCTCACCGCCATCACGAACAACGGCACGGTGAACGTCAAGAACGGGCTCTTTACGGTTGAAACGCTCACGGGCAACGGTACGGTGGCTGTTTCCGACAAGGATCATGCCAAGGTGGCCGCGACCCTCAAGGTGACGACCCTGGAGCAGAATGACGTCAGCAACTTCGGGACGATCGAAGCTGAAACGGCGACGATCGGCACGCTAGCCAACACGGGCACGCTCAATGCGAAGACCCTTGCCTTGACGGGTGTTGCTTCGACGAACGTCGGTACGATCCATGCCGAAATCGCGAGGCTAGGCGAATCCGTCAATCTGACGAACACCGGTTCCTGGACGGGTAATGCGCTTGATGTGGACGGCACGTTCGTCCATAACGGCAAGACGCTCGATGTCGCCACGGCCACGATTGACGGCACGCTCACGAATGCGGGTGCTGCCGACATTGATGCGCTCACGATCAACGGACACGTCGATCAGACGGGTTCTCTCACGGCCAAGGGCGTGACGGTTGCGGACAATGCAGACATCGTCAACAACGGTTCCCTCACCACGGATACGCTCACCCTCAAGGGAGCCTATGCGGGCAAGGGCGACCTCACGGTGAACGTCAAGACCGATTTGACGGGTTCGCTCGTCTCGACGGCTGACGGCATCAAGCTGGGCGACCTCACCGTCACGGACGGCGATCTGACCGCGCTCAACCTCACCACGGGCAATGCCACGGTGACGGGCAAGAGCACCGTCACGCTCGACAACTGGACGGGCAAGACGGTGACGCTCTCGGGCACGACGACGGTAGCCGGTGGCATTCGCCTT
>OASX01001406.1_pt1 | contig 12002 bp, 12 predicted proteins | sample 1516531 | NCBI WGS metagenome assembly OASX01 (sample SAMEA2579911, study PRJEB22360) | human gut metagenome | biome: human gut; feature: human-associated habitat; material: faeces | place: Denmark | collected 2008/2010
TTCCTTTGGGCTTGAGACCACATGGGGGCGGCGCCCCGAATTTTAAAGGGCAGTTGTGATAAAAATGTGATTTTTATCACAATTCAGGCGCAGCCATTTCGCTGAGATCAAGTTTAGAACAAAATTTTGCCAGATAGTGTTAATGTTTTGTTAGTATTGGTCACGTAATGTGAGCGTGACTAAAGAGAGATGTGAGCAAATGGCTAACAAACCTTCTGCAGAAGAACTGAAAAAAAATTTGTCCGAGATGCAGTTTTACGTGACGCAGAATCACGGGACGGAGCCGCCATTTACTGGCCGTTTATTGCATAACAAGCGTGACGGCGTTTACCACTGTTTGGTCTGCGATGCTCCTCTGTTTCACTCCCAGTCTAAATATGATTCTGGCTGCGGCTGGCCGAGTTTCTACGAGCCAGTGAGTGAGAAATCTATTCGTTATATCAATGACTTGTCACACGGTATGCAGCGTATTGAGATTCGTTGCGGTAACTGTGATGCCCATTTGGGCCACGTCTTCCCCGATGGGCCACAGCCAACAGGTGAACGGTATTGTGTTAACTCGGCATCATTGCGCTTTACCGATGGCGAAAACGGCGAAGAAATTAACGGTTGAAAAAACGATTCAGCAACTTATTCCACAGGAGCGGAAAAATTATGAATCTTGATGATATTATCAACAGCATGACGCCAGAGATTTATCTGCGTTTATCGACCGCCATTGAACTGGGAAAATGGCCCGATGGCGTTGCGCTGACCGAAGAACAAAAAGAGAACTGTCTACAACTGGTGATGCTGTGGCAAGCCCGCAATAATACCGAAGCACAGCATATGACAATCGACACAAACGGTCAGATGGTCATGAAAAGCAAACAGCAATTGAAAGAGGATTTTGGTATCTCAGCAAAGCCGATTGCCATGTTTAAGTAAGTGGTTTATCCCCTTTTTGCCGCGGTTATAAAGGGGATAGCCAACAATGACCCCACGACTCATCTCAATTATCTCGCCACGACCTGGCAAAGTTTTCAGTCCGTTCTCTTGCAGTAGTGTTCACGCCTGAATGACTTCTCCGAATCTTAATTCTCAGACATATTTGGCCTGGTAGCCCTCTCAAATTTGCTCTTTTTGCGTTCCGCCTTCCATCAACCTGTAACAGACCCAGTCATTTTCTGCGTAATTGTGATCTGAGTTGTAAAACGCAGACCATTATCTGTGTTTTGCAGATTTAAATGTTGACCTCAAAAATCATGTGGGTAAGTATGATGAATATCTAAAAACACAGAGGATGACGCAATGAAAGCACTGGCTCGGTTTGGCAAGACCTTTGGCGGCTACAGGATGATTGATGTCCCACAACCCATTTGTGGCCCGGAAGATGTGGTGATTGAAATTAAAGCTGCAGCTATCTGTGGCGCAGACATGAAGCACTACAATGTTGATAGCGGTTCTGATGAGTTTAACTCTATCCGCGGCCATGAGTTCGCAGGTTGTATCGCGCAGGTCGGTGAAAAAGTCAAAGACTGGAAAGTGGGACAACGCGTCGTGTCGGATAACAGCGGTCACGTTTGCGGCGTTTGCCCGGCCTGTGAACAAGGTGATTTTCTGTGTTGTACAGAAAAAGTAAACCTTGGTCTGGATAACAATACCTGGGGTGGTGGTTTTTCCAAATATTGTCTGGTTCCTGGTGAAATTCTCAAAATTCATCGTCATGCGTTGTGGGAAATCCCTGATGGCGTTGATTATGAGGATGCCGCTGTACTTGATCCTATCTGTAATGCCTACAAATCCATCGCGCAGCAATCGAAATTCCTCCCTGGTCAGGATGTGGTCGTCATCGGCACTGGCCCGCTCGGGCTGTTCTCCGTACAAATGGCGCGGATTATGGGGGCGGTCAATATCGTCGTTGTTGGGCTGCAAGAAGATGTGGCGGTCCGCTTCCCGGTTGCAAAAGAACTGGGGGCGACGGCAGTAGTAAATGGTTCTACCGAAGATGTGGTGGCGCGCTGCCAGCAAATTTGTGGCAAAGACAATCTGGGACTGGTGATTGAATGCTCCGGTGCCAATATCGCATTGAAACAAGCCATCGAAATGCTCCGCCCGAATGGGGAAGTAGTACGCGTTGGAATGGGCTTCAAACCTCTTGATTTCTCGATTAATGACATTACCGCCTGGAACAAAAGCATCATTGGGCATATGGCCTATGACTCCACCTCATGGCGTAACGCTCTCCGGCTATTAGCCAGCGGTGCTATCAAAGTCAAACCGATGATCACGCATCGTATCGGCCTGTCGCAATGGTGCGAAGGGTTTGATGTGATGGTCGATAAAACTGCAATCAAAGTGATCATGACTTACGACTTTGATGAATAACTACTCTCCTGAAGGAACGTTATCGCATGGAACAGATAACAAAACCGCATTGTGGTGCACGGCTGGATCGCTTACCAGATTGCCGCTGGCATTCGTCAATGTTTGCCATCGTCGCATTTGGCTTGCTTGTCTGCTGGAGTAATGCCGTTGGTGGCTTGATCCTCGCGCAGCTGAAAGAGTTGGGCTGGACAGATAATTCCACCACTGCCACATTCTCAGCAATCACGACCGCCGGAATGTTTCTCGGTGCGTTGGTGGGCGGCATCATCGGTGACAAAACCGGTCGCAGAAATGCGTTCATCCTCTATGAGGCCATTCATATTGCCTCGATGGTTGTCGGTGCTTTCTCACCGAATATGGATTTCCTTATTGCCTGCCGTTTTGTGATGGGCGTTGGGCTGGGGGCGTTACTGGTTACTCTGTTTGCCGGTTTCACTGAATATATGCCGGGCAGAAATCGGGGAACATGGTCTAGTCGGGTATCTTTTATTGGCAATTGGTCTTATCCGCTCTGTTCATTGATTGCGATGGGACTCACGCCGCTGATTAGCGCAGAGTGTAACTGGCGAGTACAACTGCTTATTCCCGCAATATTGTCGCTTATCGCTACGATGCTGGCCTGGCGCTACTTTCCTGAATCACCACGCTGGCTGGAATCGCGCGGACGGTATCAGGAAGCCGATAATGTCATGCGGAAAATTGAAGAAGGGATCATTCGCCAGACGGGGAAGCCTTTACCGCCAGTGGTTATAGCTAATGACGGGAAGCAGCCGCAAGCGGTACCTTATTCTGCTTTACTGACGGGAGTATTACTGAAACGCGTTATTTTAGGCTCCTGTGTGCTTATTGCCATGAACGTTGTGCAGTACACATTGATTAACTGGTTGCCAACGATATTCATGACTCAGGGAATTAATTTAAAAGATTCCATTGTCTTAAATACCATGAGTATGTTTGGCGCACCATTTGGTATTTTTATTGCCATGCTGGTGATGGATAGAATTCCGCGTAAAACGATGGGCGTTGGGTTGTTAATTCTGATTGCGGTGCTCGGATATATCTATTCACTGCAAACCAGCATGTTATTCATTACGTTAATCGGTTTCTTCCTGATTACTTTCGTTTACATGTACGTGTGCTATGCCTCGGCGGTGTATGTGCCAGAGATCTGGCCGACAGAAGCCAAATTGCGCGGCTCCGGTCTGGCGAATGCGGTAGGACGAATCAGTGGTATTGCCGCACCCTATGCTGTCGCTGTGTTACTCAGCAGTTATGGCGTGACAGGAGTATTTGTCCTGCTTGGCGCAGTTTCAATTATGGTGGCAATTGCCATCGCCACAATCGGAATTGAAACCAAAGGTGTCTCGGTTGAAAGTCTGAGCATTGACGCTGCTGCCAATAAATAATTTTGAAGGGGGAAAAATGAAAAATTCAAAAGCGATATTGCAAGTGCCAGGCACAATGAAAATTATTGCTGCAGATATACCTGTACCCAAAGAAGATGAAGTGCTGATTAAAGTAGAATATGTCGGTATTTGTGGTTCAGATGTTCATGGCTTTGAATCTGGGCCGTTTATTCCGCCAAAAGATCCAAATCAGGAAATTGGACTGGGTCATGAATGTGCCGGAACAGTTGTTGCAGCAGGAAGCCGAGTGCGTAAATTTAAACCAGGGGATCGGGTAAATATCGAACCAGGCGTACCTTGTGGTCACTGCCGTTACTGCCTGGAAGGAAAATATAACATCTGCCCGGATGTTGATTTTATGGCGACACAACCCAACTACCGTGGTGCATTAACGCACTATTTGTGTCACCCGGAGAGCTTTACTTACAAACTGCCCGACAATATGGACACGATGGAAGGGGCGCTGGTGGAGCCTGCGGCAGTCGGGATGCATGCCGCGATGCTGGCAGATGTTAAACCGGGTAAGAAGATAATTATTCTGGGCGCAGGTTGTATTGGTTTAATGACGTTGCAAGCATGTAAATGTCTCGGGGCAACGGAAATTGTCGTGGTGGATGTGCTGGAAAAACGTCTGGCAATGGCGGAGCAACTTGGTGCGGCAATAGTTATTAATGGCGCAAAAGAAGACACTATTGCACGCTGTCAGCAATTTACCGAAGACATGGGCGCAGATATTGTTTTTGAAACAGCGGGTTCTGCAGTCACCGTTAAACAGGCACCTTATCTGGTCATGCGCGGCGGTAAAATTATGATTGTTGGTACTGTACCCGGCGATTCGGCAATCAATTTCCTCAAAATCAATCGCGAAGTCACTATCCAGACGGTATTCCGCTATGCCAATCGTTATCCGGTCACGATTGAAGCTATTTCTTCAGGGCGATTCGATGTGAAATCGATGGTGACGCATATTTACGATTACCGTGATGTACAACAGGCATTTGAAGAGTCGGTTAACAACAAACGCGACATTATTAAAGGCGTTATTAAAATTAGCGATTAATTAATACGGGAGAACAGAACATGCTCGCAGATATCAGATATTGGGAAAACGATGCCACAAATAAACATTATGCAATTGCCCATTTTAACGTATGGAATGCAGAAATGTTGATGGGCGTTATCGACGCAGCCGAAGAAGCGAGATCACCGGTTATTATTTCTTTTGGCACAGGTTTTGTCGGCAACACCTCATTTGAAGATTTCTCTCACATGATGGTATCAATGGCACAAAAAGCAACGGTGCCGGTAATAACTCATTGGGATCATGGTCGGAGTATGGAGATTATTCATAACGCCTGGACTCATGGTATGAATTCATTAATGCGTGATGCTTCTGCATTTGATTTCGAAGAAAATATTCGTTTAACCAAAGAGGCTGTTGATTTCTTTCATCCGCTGGGTATTCCGGTAGAGGCGGAATTAGGGCATGTCGGTAATGAAACCGTTTATGAGGAAGCGCTGGCGGGCTATCACTATACCGACCCTGACCAGGCGGCGGAATTTGTTGAACGTACGGGGTGTGACTCATTGGCTGTCGCCATCGGCAACCAGCATGGGGTTTATACGTCAGAGCCACAATTGAATTTTGAGGTCGTCAAACGCGTACGCGATGCCGTTTCTGTTCCGCTGGTTTTACATGGCGCATCGGGGATCAGTGATGCCGACATTAAAACTGCAATTTCGTTAGGTATCGCGAAAATCAATATTCATACGGAGCTCTGTCAGGCCGCAATGGTGGCAGTGAAAGAAAACCAGGATCAACCTTTCCTGCATTTAGAACGTGAAGTGCGTAAAGCTGTAAAAGAACGGGCATTAGAAAAAATTAAACTGTTCGGTTCTGATGGCAAAGCGGAATAATGATATGAATAATCTCGACGTTATTTGTATAGGTGCCGCTATTGTTGATATTCCATTGCAACCGGTCAGTAAAAATATCTTTGATGTGGATTCTTATCCTCTTGAAAGAATCGCAATGACCACCGGGGGGGATGCAATAAATGAAGCAACAATTATTTCTCGTCTGGGTCATCGCACAGCATTAATGAGTCGTATTGGTAAAGATGCCGCAGGACAATTTATTCTCGACCATTGCCGCAAAGAGAATATTGATATTCAAAGCTTGAAACAGGACGTCAGCATAGATACCTCTATTAACGTTGGACTGGTGACGGAGGATGGTGAGCGGACGTTTGTCACTAACCGTAACGGCAGTCTGTGGAAGTTGAATATTGACGATGTCGATTTTACGCGGTTTTCTCAGGCAAAATTATTATCTCTGGCCAGTATTTTCAATAGCCCTCTATTGGATGGTAAAGCGCTAACAGAAATTTTTACGCAAGCTAAAGCCCGGCAGATGATTATCTGTGCCGATATGATCAAACCTCGGTTGAATGAAACGCTGGATGATATTTGCGAAGCATTGAGTTATGTCGATTATCTGTTTCCTAATTTTGCCGAGGCAAAATTACTCACCGGGAAAGAGACACTGGATGAAATTGCTGACTGCTTTCTTGCGTGCGGCGTAAAAACGGTGGTGATTAAAACGGGTAAAAACGGCTGCTTTATCAAGCGTGGTGACATGACGATGAAGGTGCCGGCGGTCGCAGGAATAACCGCCATCGACACTATTGGCGCAGGCGATAACTTTGCTTCTGGCTTTATAGCGGCTCTGTTAGAAGGCAAAAATCTGCGTGAATGCGCACGCTTTGCCAATGCAACTGCGGCTATTTCGGTTCTAAGCGTCGGTGCCACCACCGGCGTAAAAAACAGAAAGCTGGTCGAACAATTGCTGGAAGAATACGAAGGATAATGAAGGCAAATGAAAAAGATACCTTTAGGCACAACGGATATAACGCTTTCGCGAATAGGATTGGGGACATGGGCTATTGGCGGTGGCCCTGCATGGAATGGCGATCTCGATCGGCAAATATGTATTGATACGATTCTTGAAGCCCATCGTTGTGGCATTAACCTGATTGATACTGCGCCAGGATATAACTTTGGCAACAGTGAAGTTATCGTCGGTCAGGCGTTAAAAAAACTGCCCCGTGAACAGGTTGTAGTGGAAACCAAATGTGGCATTGTCTGGGAACGAAAAGGGAGTTTATTCAACAAAGTTGGCGATCGGCAGTTGTATAAAAACCTTTCCCCGGAATCTATCCGCGAAGAGGTAGAGTCCAGCTTGCAACGTCTGGGTATTGAGTATATCGATATCTACATGACGCACTGGCAGTCGGTGCCGCCATTTTTTACGCCGATAGCTGAAACTGTCGCAGTACTTAATGAGTTAAAGGCCGAAGGGAAAATTCGCGCTATAGGAGCTGCTAACGTCAATGCTGACCATATCCACGAGTATCTGCAATATGGCGAACTGGATATTATTCAGGCGAAATACAGTATCCTCGACCGGGTAATGGAAAACGAACTGCTGCCGTTATGTCGTGACAATGGCATTGTAGTACAGGTGTATTCACCGCTAGAGCAAGGTCTTCTGACCGGTACAATTACTCGTGATTACATTCCTGGTGGGGCGCAGGCAAATAAAGTTTGGTTCCAGCGTGAAAATATGCTGAAAGTGATTGAGATGCTTGGACAGTGGCAACCTCTTTGTGAACGTTATCAGTGCACTATCCCCACTTTGGCGCTGGCGTGGATACTTAAACAGAGTGATTTAATCTCCATACTTAGTGGGGCAACCGCGCCGGAACAGGTACGCGAAAATGTCGCAGCACTGAATATCAACTTATCGGATTCAGACGCAACATTGATGAGGGAAATAGCAGAGGCCCTGGAGCGTTAAATACTCAACACGATTCACCTTTGTTTCTGTGAAAACTGTGATGAAAATCTGTGATTCAAACAGGTTATTTTGAAAGTAAACATCGCTTGTGCGATAATCGCGCTAATGTGATGTAAAAAGATACAGGGGTGTAATCGTGGCGGCAAAAGACAGAATTCAGGCAATTAAGCAAATGGTTGCCAACGATAAAAAGGTGACAGTCTCAAATTTGAGTGCGATTTTTCAGGTAACCGAAGAAACTATCCGCCGCGATCTTGAGAAGCTCGAAGATGAAGGTTTTTTGACCAGAACCTATGGTGGTGCTGTTTTAAATACAGCGATGCTGACGGAGAATATCCACTTTTATAAGCGTGCTTCATCGTTTTATAAAGAGAAGCAGCTTATTGCCCGCAAGGCACTACCGTTTATCGACAATAAAACTACGATGGCTGCCGATTCCAGTAGTACCGTCATGGAATTGCTTAAATTGTTGCAGGACCGTAGTGACCTGACGTTGCTAACTAACTCGGCGGAAGCCATTCATGTTTTGGCTCAGTCAGAAATTAAAGTCGTTTCAACGGGGGGGGAACTGAACAAAAATACGCTTTCCCTGCAAGGAAGGATTACTAAAGAGATCATCAGCCGTTATCACGTCGATATCATGGTGATGAGTTGTAAAGGTCTTGATATTAACAGCGGCGCGCTGGACTCTAACGAAGCGGAAGCTGAAATTAAAAAGACAATGATCCGCCAGGCGGCAGAAGTGGCGCTATTGGTAGATAATTCTAAGTTTGACCGCAAAGCATTTGTGCAGTTGGCTGATTTTAGCCATATTAATTATATAATAACTGATAAATCTCCTGGCGCAGAATGGGTTGAGTTTTGCAAAAATAATAATATCCAGCTTGTGTGGTAATTTAAGCTCACGTTGTCAATATTATTTGTTCTTGCGCCTGAAAATAAAATGATGATAAAGATGCGGCAAGTGAATTTGCCGCAATTGCTACCTTTTTTAGCAAATCCGAGGCACCCAATGGAACAATATGATCAAATTGGCGCAAGACTGGACCGCTTGCCTTTGGCCCGGTTTCATTATCGTATATTTGGCATAATTAGCTTTAGTCTGTTATTAACGGGTTTTTTGAGTTATTCAGGTAATGTTGTATTAGCAAAGTTGGTAAGCAATGGATGGTCCAATAATTTCCTCAATGCCGCCTTCACCTCGGCATTAATGTTTGGTTATTTCATCGGCTCTCTTACCGGTGGGTTTATTGGTGATTACTTTGGGCGGCGCAGGGCGTTTCGCATAAATCTTCTCATCGTCGGTATTGCTGCAACAGGGGCCGCTTTTGTCCCTGATATGTACTGGCTCATCTTCTTTCGCTTCCTGATGGGAACTGGGATGGGGGCGCTGATTATGGTGGGCTATGCTTCGTTCACTGAATTTATTCCCGCGTTGGTTCGGGGAAAATGGTCTGCGCGTCTCTCCTTTGTCGGCAACTGGTCGCCAGTGCTGTCTGCTGCTATAGGCGCAGTGGTTATCGCCTTTTTCAATTGGCGAATAATGTTTTTGCTGGGCGGTATTGGGACGATGTTCGCGTGGCTCCTTTCCGGTAAATACTTCATTGAATCGCCCAGGTGGTTAGCGGGAAAAGGCCAAACAAACCGTGCAGAGAGTCATCTTCGTGAGATTGAGCAGCAAATCGAAAGAGAAAAGGGTATTAATTTACCGCTTCTTACTTTGAAGGAGAGCAAAAACTATGTTAACGAAACCAATGGCGCTTTCTGGTTACTATTCAAAGGTGAGATGTTGCGGCGCACATTAGTTGCGATTACTGTTTTAATCGCGATGAATATTTCGCTTTATACCATCACCGTATGGATACCGACAATATTTGTTAACTCTGGTATTGGTGTTGATAAATCCATATTAATGACTGCTATTATTATGATTGGCGCACCAGTAGGAATATTTATAGCAGCATTAATAATTGATCATTTTCCTCGCAGATTATTTGGCTCATTCTTGCTCATGATTATTGCTTTACTTGGCTATGTGTACTCCATACAAACGACTGAATGGGCTATTTTAAGTTATGGTCTGGTGATGATCTTCTTTCTTTATATGTATGTTTGTTTTGCATCGGCTGTATATGTCCCGGAGCTATGGCCTACACATTTACGCCTACGCGGCTCGGGATTCGTTAATGCTGTTGGGAGAATGGTGGCGGTCTTCACTCCGTATGGCGTTGCGGCATTACTAACACATTATGGTTCGATCACGGTTTTCATTGTGCTTGGTGTCATGTTAGTGCTGTGTGCTCTGGTCCTCTACATTTTTGGTATCGAAACGCGGAAGGTGTCGCTGGAAGAAATCTCGGATGTAAGCTGAATTTATGCTAACGATGATGATTACCTGAAGTGTTTTATCATTTATGGAGCACCTTCAATTCAGCGTGCATTCCTGAGTGGCAGTCCAATCCAGCAAATAGTTATGGTGAAACTACTATAACACGCGATGGGCTTTTTTCCTGGACGTCATCTTTATGAATTCCGAATTGTACAGTTGTCGCCATTGATAGCGTGTAACAGGATAGAACGACTCGTTAGAATGCAACGGTGCAGAACGCGTTAATCACACTTCAGGGTATGACGGTAGTGTGGCTGGAGAGTATAGGTATAGCACACACAGAGGCGGGCTCAGGGAGTGGTGTTAATAGAAACACTAACAATATGATGAAATTACAGTTAGATTATTTGTTGATTGCGGCTTTACCATTGATGGTTTCTTGTTCAGGGAGTATGCATTATATTCCCAATGAACTGCCGTCAGCTAAATTTGGTACTATGTATGACGAAAAAGTTAATATATCAGGAGGATTGATTTTTATACTGGCTTATACAATACAGCCTTCATCGGCAGGGATATATGACACTGAGAAATACATATTATTACCTTATCCGCGGAAAGAGGATACATTCACCGTTAAAAACGACGGTATAAGCGTAAAGTGTGCCGGAGAGACGGATGACTGGAGTCATATGTGTGAAACAATCGAAATAAAAGGAAAGATTAATAGCAAGCAAAATATTACCGTTAGACTTGAGGGAAGTACGTATGGAACATCATCCCCGGGTATAAAAATTGATAAAACGTTCACAATTCATATTGAAGACTGAAAATATTTTATCAGTAGCTATTTACTGACTGTGAGTCTATTCTATGTTAAAAAGAGTACAACTTACCATACAGAGTACTGGCAGATATATTGTTATTTGTTAATGATTTCTCGCCAGAAATGTATTCACCTTTATATGCAAACCATATGCGGATTACAAGTGGTGAGTCAAAATGAAAAAAACATATATTTCAAAAGTATTATTTTTATCAATTTTTATCTCCACACGTTGTCTGTCAACAACAATCAATAATCTCCAGAACTGCGCCATTACCGAAGAAAAAGAAGTAACCTTGTTGTCACTAAAAACTATTGATGGCGATACACCTTACCTGGCTTTCGATAACATTATTACTCCTGCATTTCTGGATGGTAGTATTAAATCAGGAGAATTGGTGCTGGCGAAATGTGTCAATCATGCGCTTATTTTTGCTCTTAGTTATGGCCCACCGTATATCAGCGGTTGTCTGGTGACTGGAGTAAAAGAAACTGACGAACAAAAAAAGGTGCCACAAGGTTTTTGCTTTGCGGAAAAGAATGCACCGGAGGCAGTCTGGTTTGGCAAAAATAATACATTACTGGTCATCAGGAACGTCGAGGGAATAGGAGAGTGGCAGGGGAAATACATTCTCTACGATAGTCGAAGGAATGCCCCCTGGGCTACGGATTCGCTTCCTGATATTGCGGGTTATGATATCTATCCATTAAATGCCCGATAATTATCTGAATCGGGCATTGAACTGAAAAAGGTTATCTCTGCGTCTCTTCCCAGTCCGCCAGCGTATACAACGTTGCACCTGCAACTGACATCTCCATAAACGCGTTCGCGCTGTCCTGTGGCTGGATATTCACGCCGCGACAACCATCGGTGATGACATTTACGCTATAACCTAGTTGCAACGCGTCCAGTACAGTGAACTTTACGCAGTAATCAGTAGCCAGACCCATAACGATCAATTCATTGATTTCATGGTTATGTAACCAGTCATCGAGTGCGGTTTTCTGCCGACGACCATTGTCAAAAAAGGCGCTGTAACTGTCGACTAAAGGGTTTTCACCTTTATGGAACACTGCTGCGATCGCTGTTTGCTTCAGTAACGGATGCAATTGCGCGCCTTCACTGTTTTGCACACAGTGATCTGGCCAGAAAGTTTGCGGCAAGCCGTCAAGTTGGCCCTGAGTATAACTATCTACACCGTGCTGGCTGGCAAA
>OASX01001407.1_pt1 | contig 11997 bp, 7 predicted proteins | sample 1516531 | NCBI WGS metagenome assembly OASX01 (sample SAMEA2579911, study PRJEB22360) | human gut metagenome | biome: human gut; feature: human-associated habitat; material: faeces | place: Denmark | collected 2008/2010
GCCAGTAGTAAGGGCTATAAAACCAACCATAATACGTTTTAATGTTTCACCACGGAAGAAAAGTATGCAGGGAAAAAGCAGTATAATTTTGAAGACGAAGGAACCCAGAGAATGATAGTTACTGATTATAAAAGCAGTGGGTACTCCTGCAACAATAAAATAACAGACACATTTGGTAAAAGCAGCAGTGACGGCGTATTCCGGTGCAAGTATATTACTGTAAAAGCGGGCCGTAATTAAGAGAATAGGGATATAAGTTATAAGAAATATTAATTCTTCAAACATAATTTTTCTCCTTATTTTGAAAGTTGTGTGCTCAGACTTTTTTTGACCTCTTCATACTTCGCACGGCTCACAGGGATTGTTTTTTCGCCTATCATAATAAAAGTTTTATCCAGACGTGTAATAACTTTTAAATTTACCAGATAACTTCGGTGGCATATAACAAACCAATTGTTTAGGCGTTTTTTTAGTTCGATCAATTTCTCGGCAGAATAATATTTATTTGACGAAGTGTAGATTACAGTTGTTCGGAGCTGACGTTCCAAATAAAGTATATCTTTTTCAGGTACTATAAACTTTTCACTTTTCCAAGTAAAGGTAAGATACTGTCGTTCCGGATCTAAGATAAGTTTCAGTGCTTTGTTTAAAGCCTTTGGAAGGTAAATATCCATTGCTTTTTTATTAATAAAATATATATGTTCTGTTTCGTACACCTCACTGATATATTCCAGGTACTGGCTTATAAAGATAATAGGTACTTCAGGATATAAACTGTTTATTTTCCCGGTTATCTCAATTCCGGAGCCATCTCCAAGTTCAATATCCATGAAAATTAAATCAAAATCCATGTCCTTGTGTTGCAGCACTTTGCAAAATTCTTCTGCATTAGAAAAACTTTTAATACTATGTGGTATTTCCAGTAACTGTTCCAGCAAAGTCATAAGCCTGTTATTGTGTATAGGATTATCTTCACATATGGCAATATGAAGCATTAGGGTAATCTCCTTTTCAGTCGTATTTTAACATCAGATGTGATTCAAATGTATGAGTCTTATCCAGCCACTTATAAGTTCCGTCATGTCTATTTACGATTTCTTCTATAATATACAACCCAAAGCCATGAGAAAGAGTATCCTCCTTAGTCGTGGCATGTGTGAATGATTCATCAGGATTTTTTGAATTGCACATAAAAATATGCAGGAATCCGGCATGGTATTTAACCTGTAAAAACAAAAAAGGATCTTCAATCCCATTTTTCGTACAGGCTTCAATACCGTTATCCAACAGGTTAAAGAATAATTCTGTCAGATCTGTTCTGATATTGGGGACAGCAGGAGGAAAGAGAAGTTGAAATTCAACTCGTATACCCTTTTCCGTTGCAATTTCTTTTTTACTCTGGAGTATAGCGCTGATCAATGAATCACTGCAGAGCGGATGAAAACGGTTTTCCTCAAAATCCTTGCTGATTTTTGATATGTAGGAAGAGGCTGCCTGAAAATTGTTATCTTCCAATAGGGATTGAAGATAATTCAACTGGTTCATTGCCTTTTTAGTGTTGCAGAGAGTACTTTGCCTGGATTTTGATAAATCCGTCTTTTGTTTTTCCAACACATCTTTTTGTTTATTAAGAATACTCAATTCTTGTGAAAGCCTTACAGTTTTAATTGTTTTCTTTATGGCAGTAAACAGGAAAAGGCTGAAAAAAGTACCAGACAGGCAGTAACAAATCAGGACTATCAATTGCATGAATTCCGTTTTTAATATGCCCGGATATATAGTTAATGTGCGTGTGAGGTAGAGAACAAATAAAGAAACAGGCAGAGATATTTTGTATTTCATTATAAATTTTCCTCCTCTTTTGCATGTCGGGATATGGATATAATATACTCTTTCGCATCATCATATTTTTGCTGTTCAATTAAAAAGGAGACAGAGAGCAAATGCCCGGAAAAATTATGATTCCATTTACGAGTATCATAATATAATTCTTCAAGCTTTTCAAAGTAAACCAATTGCTCATTAAGCAGTTGTTTTTCTTCTTCCTGTATCAGCCGTTTCTTTTCTTCAACCATAAAATTAGATAACGCTCTGTTAAGGCAGAGAATATATACAAAAAATAAAATCCAGTAAATCATAAGAAGAATATAAAAACCGGTATTGAACCATCCATTATTAGAAAACATGTGTATTACATTTCCTAAAAAATTTGATAGGATCAACGGAACAATAAATTGTATGACAGTTTTAGGGTTCATAAAAATATAATGCTTTTTAAGTAATTCTGACAATTTTAAGCAGACAAAGAACAACAGTGTAAAATAGAACAATACATAAACGAGAAAAGGTCCGGTTGCTTTTCTCTGTACAAGATTCAGTGGTCTGAAGTCAAGCGCTGGGTTTATTAGCCCGGGAAGTACTATAATAGCGGTTGCGGTTAGTTCCGATATATATCCCAATACCTGAGCTGTTAATCCTGCGGTCAGACGCAGCGGGAGACTTCCCTGAAAAAGTAAAATAACAGGAAGAAGATAAAAACTTTGATAAAGCAGCAGATATAACAAAGGAGAAGTGAGTCTGAGTATAGAAAAGGGGATTATTACTATACCAAAAAATATAAAGCAGATGACAAATGGATACCTTACATTTTTTCTGATTGGAAGAATTTTGCAATAGAAATAGCATGAAAGTACAAACGTAAAAAAACCAACTACACTAAATGATAGAACAGCATACATAATTATTCCCCTCCAAATAATAAGGATATTATACAGGAAACGGCAATTTTTTACAAGATTTTAGGGAGTGGATAGGATGCAAGATATTACATATGGATGCATCTCGTGTATGGTTTGTGGAAAATGTAATGGTAATAAGATAAAATATAAAACAGATTCTGAAGGTGTTCAGAGTAAAGAGAAGTAAGAGGTTAATGAGAAAGAGAATAACAATATGGAGGAGGAGAATTATGGAAAACGGACAGTGGTTAATACTTCTTATTACCTTAGGACTGGCGACTGCGACTGGTGTGTGGGCAAGATATAAGGAAAAAAACAGTCGTGACAAAGATGATATCGAGTATAAATCTGTTTATAATTATAAAATATTAAAGGAGTAGAAAAATGAGGGAAAAAACAAGTTTAAAGAAATGCATTTCAATAATGCTCAGTGTCTGTCTTTGCATTCAGATAGCACTGACCGGAACGGCTGTTAATGTAAAAGCTGACGGAGAGACAACAGCTTTTACAGTTTCCAGCAGCGCTTCCATTGTTCAAAGAGGAGACGAATTTACAGTTTTTGTAGATATGGGTGAGACAATTGCCCAAGGAATAGAAGCTTCTTTATTTTTTGATGCAGATCAGTTAGAACTGGTGAGTAAAAAAAGAGGTGAAGGATGTAATGCAAATGAGGGTGAAATCTTTTTTGATGTTACGAATCCGCAGCCTGGAGAAGTAAGGCTTGTAGGGGCATTGATGGAACTTGATGCGCATATGATTGGCGGAAATGTACTGACAGCAACATTTAGAGTAAAAGATAATGCGAAAGGAAATGTCGAGTTTTTTTATGAAGTAAGGGATTTAGTATATACAGTGAAAAATCCTGATGGTTCAGCAGGTGACGCTGTAGATATTGCGTCCTCAGTCAGCGGGGCAGAATGCGTTCAGGTATCTATACCAGTGACTGGAGTTAAATTGGATAAAGATAACCTGACATTAAATAAAGGAGAGTCAGCACAGCTACAGGCATCTGTGATTCCGGAAGATGCGGACGAAGGGCAGAATGTTGTTTGGTCAACTTCAGATGAAAATGTAGCTACTGTGGAAAATGGCAAGGTAACTGCAAGCGGGAAAGGAACCGCTGTAGTAACAGCATCCATCGGAGGCCAGAGTGCTAACTGCACAGTAACAGTTACGAATGCTTTGACAGGTATTAAAGTAACAGGTGATACTCAGAACTTAAAGAAGGGACAAATTACGGAACTTCATGTACAGTATATTCCCGAAGATGCTGATGTAAGTGGAAATATTGTCTGGACTTCTTCTGACGAAAAGGTGGCTTCTGTAAGTAACGGTGTGGTAACGGCTGTAGGAGATGGAACAGCAACCATAACAGCTTCCGTAGGAAGTCTGTCTGATACATATTCGATTACAGTAAAAGAGGTTCATATAGAATCAATCTCTGTCAAAGAATCTACAACTATTCATCGTGGTGAGTCTGAGACATTGGCTGTAATTTATAATCCGGCAGAGACTACAGATGATAAAAAAGTAAGCTGGAGCTCCTCAGATGACTCAGTGGCTACAGTAGATGTTAATGGTACAGTAACAGCAGTCAATATTGGAAAAGCTATTATAAAGGCAAATGTTGCCGGTAAGGAAGATACCTGTGTAGTTACTGTAGATGCACCGTTAAAGGAAATTCTTACAGAGAAAGAATGCAGTCTGATAAAGGGACAAAAGCAGAAGATTCTATATGAACTGAACCCGCAGGATACTACAGATTCAAAAGAAGTTACGTTTGTATCATCTGATCCAAGTGTTGCTGAGGTAGATGCTAATACAGGAGAAGTTACGGCCTTAAAAGAGGGAAATACTACAATTACACTGACTGGAGTTAATAATATTACTGCAGAAGTAGCTGTAAATGTAAAAGAAATACCTATTGATACTCTTGTTTTAAATGAAGTTAATAAAACTCTTGAAATTGGAGAATCATTTCAATTAGAGGTTGTAGTCAATCCAGAAAATACTACGGATGATCAAACTATAACCTGGAGTTCCTCAGACGAAGAAATTGCCACCGTTGATGAAAATGGATTTGTGACTGCCTTAAAGGGAGGAAAAGCAACCATCACGGCAGCGAGTGTCAACGGGAAAACAGCAACCTGTGAAATTTTTGTTCCTATACATATGACAGGGATTAAAACCCCTGAGACGATGGAAATTCTGAAAGGCAATACCGGAGTTATAAAGGTTGAATACTTACCGGAAGACACAACGGATAGTCAGGAAGTGACATGGCATTCAGATAATGAACAGGTAGCGGTTGTTGATGAAGATGGAATGGTTATTGGTCTGAAAGAGGGAACCGCCAACATTACTGCGTTTGCAGGTGAATTTACATCTACAACAATGGTAACTGTCAAAGAAATACATATTGAATCTGTTGAACTTGTTAGCGGTGTAAGTGAAATCATAAAAGGGCAGACATTTGATCTTAAATCTGCACTCAAGATTAATCCGGAAAATACTACAGATGATAAAACAGTAACCTGGACAACCTCGGACGAGAAGGTGGCTATTGTAGATCAAAATGGTGTTCTTACAGCAGTCAGTGCCGGAACAGTAGTAGTTACTGCCACAATAGGGGAATTATCCTGTACTATGGAATTGCAGATTAAAGAAATACCATTAGAATCCATAGCTTTTGACAAAGTAATAGAGTCAATGGAAATTGGTGAGAAGGCAGAACTTAAAATTATTTATAATCCCCAAAATACTACAGATATACAAGAATGTACCTGGTACTCTTCTGATGATAATGTAATATCAGTTGAAAATGGGATTTTGACTGCAAACAAAGCAGGTAAAGCTACTATCACTGCAAAAGCAGGAGATAAAACAGTGTCCTGCGAAATAAAAGTAAATGAAAAGAAGCAGGAGGTTGTAAAGCCTACAGAAGGTGATAAGAAGACAGATACTAAAGAAAAAGATAAGGTGACAAAAACATCAAAAAATGTAAAAGCAGAAAAAGCGGAAAAAGCTAAGACATCCCAGTCGAAATCAATTAAAACCGGTGATGCCAGCAATCCTGCACTGTATGTTATTTTAATGTTTGCAATGGCAGACATGATAGGTATTTTATTGATAATCAGAAGAAAGAGATATCGTTAATCGGAAGGGCACAAAGAATAAGACTTTGTGCCCTTTCTAAATAAAAAGATATGGGTGAAAAGACATGAGACATATAAAAATTACTTTTGCAGCCTTACTGCTACTGTTTTGTATAGCTTTTACGGCAGATATCATTTATGCCCAAGAGCTGGCTACAATTACAGTTCATACAGCTAAAGTGAATGACGACGGAACGATTGAAGTCAGTGTTTATATCAGTGGTATAAGCAGTCTGGGTGGAATTGACGCATCCTTAAATTATGATTCTGATAAGGTGGAGTATGTAACCAGTGACATCTGTGAAGCTTATCAGAGTAAGTTCGGTGAAACTAATCATATTGCGGAGAAAAATACGGTAAAGTTTGTAGCAGTGTATCAGGACGCCAAGAGTGCTAATGATGAATTATTTTCAGTTACATTTAAGATGAAGGACAGTACATTGGAAGTATATCAGCCGCAGTTGGAAATTGTTGATCTTGTGGATGCAAGTTTGGAAATAAATGATATTCCTTATCAAATTAAATATCAACAAAATGACGGGAGCGAAAGTGATTCTCCTGACGAAAGTGGAAAGACTGCAGAGAAAGAAATCCAGGATAGCATTCCGGAATCTGTAAAACGGGCAGAAGAGCAGAGATCAAACAGCGAAAGTGAACAAAATGCAGAAGGGGAGGAAGAAACAGAAAAACAGAAATCTGAATTATCTGAAAATAAAGAAGAAACAGATACTATGCAGGCAGAGGAAAATAAGGAAGGGATACAGGGGGCTGAAGAAAATCAAGGAAATATAAAAAATAAAGAAATCAAGGAAAATAAGGGAGAAGTAGAAGAGCAGGATAGAGATAGTTATCAGAAAACGAAAGACACAGGAATAAAATCCGATGAAAACTTCTATTTTTATTGGATTATTGCAATAGTATTTTTTTCATTAATTATGTGTTGTATTATTTGGAATAGAAAAAGAAAGAGATAAACTGCGATAATAAGAAAGCAGCGAACTGACTTTAGGAGGGAAAGATGAAGAAAAAGATGTATGTTTTCATATTAATTATGGCTATGTGTATATCAGGTTTACCCGTATATGCCGCAGAGGAAAATTTGGAGATAAACGAATCTTCTGCTATAGTACAGGATTCCCTTGATTTATCATCAGATGAACCTGAAAAAAATTTAGAAGAAGAATCAGAAGAAGAATCAGAAGAAGAATCAGATACTAATTCCTTTGAATTGGGAACAGAAAAAAATATATTGGGAGAAGCAGAGGTACTTAATATAGAAATTCCGGATACAGCATTAAAAAGTGCTGTTTTAGCAGAATGTGACTCGAATAGTGATGGATTTATTTCATATAGTGAAATAAAAAATATGACAAGCTTAAATGTAAATGCCCTAGATTTACCTGAAGGACAACTGGAACTGGACTTAACAGGATTAGAGAATGCTGTAAGCCTAGAAAATTTTAATATTTGCATGGACAATTTACCATCGGATTCAATGCTGCAGTTAGTGAATTATGATAATATAGGGAAACTACTAAACTTGCAGGAATTACAGATTACAAATTGCCAAATAGGAGAACTTGATTGGCTGCAAAATTTACATAATTTATATCGTTTAGAGTTATCTTCGGACGGTTTAAAAGCATTTCCGAAATTAGAAGAGCTTAGTTATTTAAAGGAAATTATATTGCGTAATAATGATATAACGGATTTATCTAACCTGTCAAAAGATTCACTTAGTATTGATTTTATGAACGGTGGGGTTTTGGACTTGACAGGTAATACAAATATAAATACGCAAAAGATTATAGATGTACTTCTTGATATACACGATATTACTTCAAATATGAATGGTGTCGTGAGTTTTGATGATTTTTTCAAATATACAGATAAAGTAATTGTGGATGAAGGGTTCCCTGAATATCAATATGATTTAGTAAGTGAAGATACTATAGAGATAGATATGCTTAACCACGTAATAATCCCAAAAAAGGTTGGAGAAGTAAATGTAAATCTAAATTGTGGGGAAGTTTCTAAAAGCTTTTCGGTTACAGTCAGAGATGACGAATTAGAAATTCCGGATGATTACTTGAGAGATATATTATTGAGTTACTGTGATTCTAATAATGATGGAATTATTGGTAAAAAAGAAATAGAGAGTTTTGATGGTTTAATATCAGTTCCGTTTGATGAGACACATGTTTTAGATTTGACTGGTTTGGAATGTGCAATAAATTTAAGGGGGTTTATTTACAATGCGACAGATAATACAAGAGCAGAAGTTCATAATTATGACATTTTAGGACAATTAAAAAACCTCGAGATGCTTTCATTAAGAAATATTGAACTGAATAATATTTCTTTTTTGGAAAATTTAATCAATATAACTGAACTGGATTTATCTAATACAGGTATTAAAGATATACTTGTTGTAAAAGAGCTAAAAAAACTTGAAAAACTGACACTAAACGATAATATGATCAATAGTATAACTTCATTAAAAGGACTGGAAAAACTTACTACACTCTCTTTGAGCAACAATGAAATAGAAGATATTTCTCCGATAGTAGATTTGAACTTAGCCAACGTAGACCTTTCAGATAATAAAATAGCTTCTATTCCAAAATGGACTAATTACGGAGTTTTAATAAATTTAACATTAAATGGAAATCCCTTAAAAGATATTTATAATTTAAAGGAAATGGTTAATTACGGAAATGTCATAATTTACGCAGAGAATACGGGATTAAAACCAGAAGATATATTTATTGATATTTATGATGTTCAGGATACAAATGTCTATCAAGGGAATTTTATAAGGCTAGATAATTCTGTTCCAGTAGTTGTAGATGAAAAGAGTCAAATTGTTTTTGTTTGTGATAATGATGGATTGAAGCAAATAGAAAATAACTTTTTTCAGGGGATAAGAACTGGGATTTTTAATGTTGAAGTCAGGTGTGGAGAAGCGGTTAAGGAATTTAAAGTTAACGTTTTAGAGGCAGAAAAACCAGTTGAGATAAAAACAACAAATATACCTGTACTTGATATTGTGAATTCTAATGTTTGTGTTTCCATGGATACTGATAAGACACTTTGGAGTATAAATAGCGGTAAATATGAAAAAGTTGCGGAGCATGTTAACAGTTACTACTCATATGATAAATACAGTAAAAATAAAACGGAGTTCTGGGCTGACTATGTTGTTTTAGATGACAAGTGTAATTTGTGGAATTGTCAAAAAAAGGATTACAATAAAACCTATGAGAATACAAAAATAGCAAAAAACGTATTGGAGTTCAATGAGTATTTTTATCTGACCAAACAAAATGAACTTTATAATATAAATGATAATAGTTTAGTTGCAGAGAATGTGGCTTCTTATCATATGTTGTTTGATTGGGATGGGTTGTGTACAGTACAGTACGTCTTTACAGTAGACGGAAAAGTGATAGACATACTAAATAACAAAGTGATTGCTGAAAATATCAAAGGAGAATGTGTTTTAAAAGAAAAGGAATATGTTAATTTAACGGGATACCGGGCAATTTGGTATAATTATTCTGGAAAAGAGATTGGAAGGATAGATGGTGTTCTTTCTGTAGAAGATGAATTTATTAATATGATGGATGGAACTCAATGTGATTATACGGCATATGAAGATAAGGTTATTTTTTCTCAAAGGTGTAGTAATATGCCAAGGTTACCGATTAAAGAGAGCATAACAGATTTCGAAACCGGGACTTCTTATTATTTGGACGGAAATAATGTATTATGGACCGCAGCGGATTCACAGCAGGAAACTTATGAAATAATGGCCGAAGATGTTAAGAGCTTATGCCGTGTCTGGGAAGGTACTGAATCGAATCTTATCCAAAAACGGGCTTATTTGAAAGATGGGTCTATGATTGAATTAGAAACAGGCAAGGAAATATTAAGCGGTATTAAGAAAATTATTTTTAATGCGTATAGTTATTTTTATCTTTCAGAAGATGGAAAAGTTTATGATAACACGAATATAGGTTATGTTAGCTGCATTCTTTCAGATGTTGAAGATTTCATTACGCAGTCGAACGGGGCTTATGTAAACAGAGGTGTTGTTTATTTAGTACGAAGAGATGGATCAATTTGGCAATATAATTATAATGCAGGCGATGGAAAGGCCATTATGATAAAATCTGGACAATCTATAGGAGATTTAGATGGTGATGGATATATAAAAATAAAAGATATGATGACAATGCTCCATTTCTTATCCGGAAGTGCGGTGGCTACAGAGGAGCAAAAACTGTTGGGGGATTTGGACAAAGACGGAGAAATCACAATTAAAGATATGTTGAGAATGATGCATTATATTAGCGGAAGCAGTTCGTCATTATAAAAAAGTTGCTAACCAAAAAATGTTCTGCAATTTGGACACTTATTCAAAAGGAGAACAATAATATGAGGATGAGAAGAAAAAGATATTTAGCATTATTTCTATGTATATTAATTTTGGTAACAAGTACGCCCGTATGGGGAGACGGCAACTTGGTGGAAAATCAAAATAATTATAATGAATCAAAACAACAGGAAGGAGGGGAAGACACAGAAGGCGCTGGTATATTAGATACACCAGATATTGAAGGGGTACAAGAGAGTGAACGGGATGTGGCAAATACAGATAATAATGGTACAGAGAAAATTTATTTTACAGACGAGCAAACGGGATTTGTTTATTATCAAAAGGATTCCTCGAATGTTATATTATGGTGCGTGGAGGAAAACAGGGATGAAAGTGATGCTGCATTTGGTACATATATTATTCCCGATAAAATCTTAGTGGACGATGGGGAATATATTGTAACGGGAATAGATGAGTGTGCATTTCAAAAAGTGGAAGTACTATATTCTATCGTGGTACCGGATAGTGTTTCTGACATAGGAGAGAATACTTTTACAAAATTTGATGGGTTTGAAATTTATTGTAATCAAGAAAGCTATGCATGGAATTTCGCAAATGCGATGAATTACAGTGTCCATTTAGGTGATTTCGGTATTATATTTGATGATTCCGATTTTATACCAGGGGAACAGATACAGGCACAGATGGAAAATTTGCCGGAATTTTTGGAAAATGAAGAAAAGATATGGTCCTCTGAAGATGATATTATAATAAGTATTGATGATAATGGGCTGGCAAATGTGATTAATCCGGGTGAAACACAGATTTCTGTGAATATTGCAGGATTAAAATCAACAGTACAAATAGCAAGCAGAAGTATAGGGGAAGAAGACAAGGAGAAGAATCAAACAGATCAGATAAAAGGGCGGATGGCTGTACCTGCATCTGAAAATCTTGTATATGAGGATTTGGAATACGAGATTGTAGATGGTAATGCAGTTATTACAGGATATGTTGGATCTCAGGAAAGTTTGGTGTTGCCGGAAGTTATTGATGGTTATAGTGTTACTGAGATTGGGAATGAGGCATTTTCGGGATGTGCTTTTTTGAAGGAGCTTGTTATACCGGGAAATGTGAAAGAATTGGGATACCGAATCATAGCGGGGACGGCGGTTAACAGTATAAAGATCCCGAAAAGTGTGAAAGAATCAGGGGAAGGGGGCTACCTGGGAGAACAGTATGGTGCTTTGGGAGAATGCCCCAGCCTGAGGAGGGTTGTGTTTGAAGAAGGGACGACAGAGATACCGGCGTACATATGTGCAGCAGGAAGGGAAGGGAGGCTGACCGGGCTACAGGAAGTTCAGATTCCGCCAAGTGTGAAAAAAATAGGAAGGTATGCATTTGAGAATTGTGCAGGTCTGAAAGAATTAAATATACCAGAGAATGTAGAAGTCATAGAGCGCATGGCTTTTAGGAAATGCACTGGAATGAGCAAAGTATACTCAGGAAGTACCGTGGGAAGTCTGATCCTGGAAAACAATGTATTCCAGTCGTGTGAGAAACTCAAGGAGGTAATATTATCAGGAAACACAAAGAAGATAGGTGACGAGGCATTTATGGGATGTGTTTCCCTAGAAGAACTGTTACTTCCGGAAAGCGTGGAGGAACTGGGATACCGAATCATAGCGGGGACGGCGGTTAACAGTATAAAGATCCCGAAAAG
>OASX01001412.1_pt1 | contig 11955 bp, 18 predicted proteins | sample 1516531 | NCBI WGS metagenome assembly OASX01 (sample SAMEA2579911, study PRJEB22360) | human gut metagenome | biome: human gut; feature: human-associated habitat; material: faeces | place: Denmark | collected 2008/2010
GCTCGGCGGCGGCGGCTTCGTCCTCGGACAGCTTGCCTTTAAGCGTTTTCTTGGCCTCGGCCAATTCAGAACTCACTTTGTCAAACTGCGACTTCTGAATGTACCCGGATAAGTCAACCTTTTCCGGCACTTCCACTTTGAGCAGGGCTTCCACTTTCTGTTCGGCAGTCATGCTCTCAAACCCTTCAATGGCTGTGGTATCAATTGGCATATCAATTCTCCTTTGCGCTTTTGTGTCGGGCATCTCCGCCCCATATTTCGCGTTTGTCCGGTTCTCTCCGGTTTGCGTTTGGTAAGGCGCTTCTCTGCGCCGTATTCAAACGGCCGGGCCGCTTAAATTTACTTTTTCTTCGCCGGTGTATACCAGCAACGACAACCGGGGTGGGGCTTTGGCGGTATGCTACGGATGGGATAAATTTTCCCGTCTCGTTCCTTACAAGTGGAGCACTCACGCCCGTCATTCATGGTGTTCCATTTCACATAGCGAACACCGCTGTCTTGAAATGCTTTCAGTGTGGATTGGTCTGTGACTTCCACCGCATACCATTCCGTCATCTGCGCCCAGTAGGAAAGGCCCCGTCGAAACTCTGTGACCTTTGCGGTGGTCGAGTTAATAGCCTCCGCTGTGCGGTCACGCTTGCGCTCCCATTCGTGGGAATACTGGTATTTCGTAACAGCGTTGTACGCCGCCAGCAATGCCAGTAACCACGCTAAATCAGGTGGTTCCTTTCCGTGCGGCTCGGCCTCCTGATACCGCTCCTGCGCCAGTTCAAGAAAGACATCTTGGTTGTCCTTACGTAGCTGGTCATATAGCGTCCGGGTGACTTCCAGCACATTGAGTTCATCAAATTTCGCCAGCGCCGCTTCGTCTTTGGCGTCCTCAAACCGCTTGACCGCCCTCCTATTCAAAAGGTCGATGGCTTTATCGGTGAGGTCATAAGGGTTTTTGTTTTCCAAACAGTTCATCCCCTATGCGGTTGTATTCATCGAGAATTGCATCAAAAGCGGCATCCCATTCCGGGCCATGTTTAGCGTCATATCCAACGGCTACATGTGCAAGTTCGTGTGCAAAAATTTCTGTTGCGTTTTCAATGTCCACATTCGGGTCTACTAAAATTTGAATTTCTCCATCATCGCAGAAATTTGTGAGACCATACGCCTTGTCTCCATCGTCTGCTTTCAAGTCAGGCTCAAAGTAGCACTCGCACTCTTTTCCAGGATAAAGGCTCTGAAATGCTTGATATACCATGCTGAACGGGTCATTCCGAAACGGAGACATCATTGTTTCTTTCCTCCGCAGTTATATTTGTGTCCCTGTTGGTATTCAGTTCATCTCTCAAACTCCGCTCCATCTTGCGTTTCTGTTCCTCGTACCAATCCATACTCACACGGTATGCAGATTCGGGGTCGCTGAATAGCCCACTGTACTGGAACGCCAACTTCGGATGAATTTTGCTATTGTTCAGCATCTCCGCCAGAACTTGCGCCTTGGACTGGATATTGGACAGGTTCTTGCGGGTGAACTCCGGCTTGATGTCTGCCAACTGCAAATCCAAATCGCCAGTCTCACGGCAGATATACAGCACCAGCCGCAGGAACTCCCGTTCCGACCGCTCCCATGTCTTTTCCGTGTCCTTGGCCCGGCTCTCAGCGGCAGACCATCCATCTCGGTAAATGACCGCCTGCCCAGTGTCGCTGGTAGAGGAACCTCCGTTCCGGTTCGGCATCCCGCAGATGGTCAGGTATGCGTCCTCCAAATCGTCCACAATGGTCTGCGTGTTGGTCTGGTTCAGTTCAGAGGCGATGCGGTATACTTTGGCCTCCATACCAGCCTGAACGCTTTTGATAGTAATTGCCATCCCGCCCTTTGCCAGTTCCTTATATTGACCGTCCTCTAACTCACAGTTTTGGAACACATCAAAGGCGTTGACGAAATCCTGAATACTGTCAAGCCGGTTGGATTCAATCATGTTGATTGCGTTCAGGATTGGGATGACCGGCTCAAACGCACCCATGCGGGCGTCATTGTTCACATACTCCACAATAGGGATGTAGGGGATGGTACGGCCCTCCTGCTTAGTGATCTGACCGTTCTGCACCTCGAAATACCATTCTGGGGTGTACACGCAGAAGTAGGGCTGTCCCTCATCATCTACCTGTTCCAGCACACCAGCGACCTTTTTCTGCCCTACTCCGCTATGGTAGATGCAAAACGCCGCTCTTGGGTCAAGGGTATATATGGATGCCGGGGACCCGTCTTCTTCTCCGACTTCGTCAGTGAGGACCATGCGGACCGCAACACCGCAGATGTGCATCCAGTCTGCCAGCTCTTTGTCGAGAGTGTCTTTGCTCTCGGCTCGCATATATTCATTCAATGTATTCACATTAGAAGAAATATCATCTTCTCCGCCGTTGGACACATAACGGATTGGGCCATCCAGAAGGTAAGCAGACTTGAATACCACGATTTCGTTCGCCCGGTTAATCATCACCTTGTTGTTGATCTCCGGGCGGACGATTTTATCTTTCAGCCGGATGTCCTGTTTGCCTCTGTAATAGTCATACAAATAGGACATTTCCGCACTGTTGATGCGATGCACGGCCAGTGCCTTGCCCAGCACCTCCACCACATTTTCCGGGGTAACTTTCTTTTTGGCGGTGTAAATTTTTCTACGCCCAGTCAGCCCATTGACCGGCCACTCGGATATAGCTCGAACAGTATTGTTTTCAGTCACTCTGTCACCTCCAGACAAACAAAAAAGTGCCAAGAACAGACCCGTATAAGGTCTACTCTCGGCACTCGGCACGCTTCGTCCAGGCATTGCCCGGAGGCACTTGGCACTAAACTATATATTCTCAGGCGCTTTTATCGCCTTTTAACTCAATCTTGATGTTTTTCTTGCAAGCCTTACAGTATGGATAAACTATACCAGTTGTTTTGCTATCCACCTGCATCAAAAGCCGCCCTTTTCCATGATTGATGCCAGCAGCGGCACAGACCGGACAATAAATGTCAATCTTCATTCAGTTGGGCGACTCCTTTCTAATTCTGGTGGACCATCTTGGAATCGAACCAAGACCAAGCCCTTATGAGGGGCCCGCCCGACCATCGGGCCAATGGTCCAGATATACCCCTTTCGGGGTATGCTGCGGGGTTGGTCAGGCTTGCCGTGGGCCTGTATGTAATCCGCTGTGCGGTATCACATCACAATCATCAAGGCTGTATTACAATCAGCAACCTATTTCCGTTTCTGCTACTGACGCTTAGACACCGCTGGTCGGTCTACGTTGCCACACCTTTCCATCCTCACCTCACATACTCCATCCATAGGAACAGCCTTGATAATCACGGTACATCTCAACCCCTCCGCTGGTGTCGTCAGTCGGAACCGTTCATCTTTATAGGGCCGGGGTCAGCCAAAAATAATTTTTTCACCTTGCCGCTTTCGCACAGCGCACAAGGAAGGCCCGTCTGCTTTTAGCCTGTGGTGCCATACATCTGGTGCCACCGCCCGCCTCAAGCGGCGAGGAGCGGCATATGGCGGACAGTAGGTTATCCAGCCGCCCATTGGCATTTAATTTAATCGCGCAGTGCCTCTTTTGCTTTCCCTCTGCGTTTGGAGCCGAGAGGCGGCATTGAGCCGCCACACGTCCGCGACGTAATGGGCCGCCGCTTCCGCTTCTGCTACTGCACTCGGTATATGTGCGCTTCCCGCTTAGATTGTCACGCCCTAGCCTTGGTGGCGACATCATGATTAGCCACTCGCAGGGTAGTTTTCAGCGGGATAGCGCTGGTAGCTATCGCCCTACACAAGCGTCCGGCTTCCACGGATGGGAGCGACCCAATATAGCAGGCGGACTGAGTTGCACAGCCTGGAGATCACCCTGCTTCTGGCTCCTGCATATCGGCGGATTCCGTCTCTACACGCTCCGCCGGGCGCAGCCGCTTTCTATGTGTCGGCACACCGGGGCAGGTCATAGCTGCCACCGCTTTTTTAGCTCCGCCCCCATGACAGGCGGCTCGCGTCTTACTCTTCCCAGCGCCTAGACGCTCCGGCAGTCTGGTGTAGTGTCTTTCCACCGTCAGCTCCGTGGCCTTTGGAGCGGTTTAATAAGTTGGCTACCGCAAAAAGTGCGGGTCACCAAGCCCTCGGCCGGAATCGAACCGGCGTCCACTATGCCAAATCAGGGTATCGCTCTCACCATTGAGCTACAAGGGCATATTGCACACAGTAGGGGCAGCGGCTGCACCGCCGCCACCCCGCCCGTGTGAAGGAGGCTGGAAAAGAAACCTGGCGGATATGGGCAAATATCTATCCTCCTTTATTATACCACAATATATACGATTTAATCAAGGCATTATACACAATATTTTGTGTTTTAAAATGGACGGCGGAACACCTCTACTTTGTTCCCTTCGAGTTGCTGAACATACTCAGCAAACATTGCCCAAGCATCAGGAACATCATCATGCTTATTTTTACCTGCCATCGTATACCCGCAAAGGAAGTTGAGCATCCTTCGATATTCCTTGTCCTTCTTTATGACAGAGTTGTCTTTGAACAGCACATGGTCTTTCACCCACGGCGAGTTCACTATGATTTTTGTTTCCTTTTGCTGTGTCGTATATTTTGTGGTGATTTTCGCTATCCCGCCAGCTTCTTTAACTTCTTTCTGAACTTTTTCTGCTACTTTCCCACCAGCGCTGTTGCTTTCAAACTGGCCCATTTGAGCCTTATGCTGAAGGAGCTTTGACACCAGCCGCGCCTCTACAACCTCTGGATTGCTGTTGTCGCATACTACGTCTTCACAATAGAAGTCATTCCCGTACTGGTAACAAATTGGCATGACGCAATAATCAGTGCCCTTGTCCTTCGTATCGCACACAAACAGGATTGCATCTGGTTTCCCGTCAGGAAGCTCAAAATACCTGCGCAGCTCATCTTCATTGTATAGCTGTCCTTCACGCTCAATGGGCTGAGTCATGTATAGTGCCCTCCAGGAAGCATCGTCCATAACATCTCTCTGATTGTGATAGAATGCCGTGGTAAACCCAAGTCCATACGGATAATCAAAATTACTCTCATCATTTTCATCCAGAGCAGGTAGGTGGATAAACTCTGCCATTGGGTCTTCTGCATGGGCTAGTTCAAGTCGGTCAATGGGGTCATGTAACGTCCAAGGTGTTTGGACAAGAAGCTGGACACAATCTCCGATCATACGCTGCATGAGGTCTGTATAATACTGCTGCCAGAGCTTGTCCATGCGCTCTTTACTCATTGCGGACTCAATATCAGGTACAAGGTCATCTGCTACCAGAAGATTCGAAGCGCGTACTTTGCCCGCGTTACCAGATCCAATGGACGAAAACTCAAAGGTCTCAAACCGCTTTCGTTTCCCAAGATCAATTCGCATATCTTGGGCATTTGTTTTGCAAACTTGAACAGATAGGAAAATATCTTTCCACAAATACTCCCCTTTGGGGTCTAACATCCGCCCAACTTCTTCATAAGCCCCACGTAGGAATGAGTTTGAGTGCGAACCCATCAGAATGCTTAAATCTGGATTCTTTAACCCCTCCATCACCATGAACATCAATTCAATGGTGGTCTTCCCGACGCCCGGGGGAGCCATAACACCCAAAATGCGTATCTTCCGTTCAGATAGCCGCTGCATAGCTTGAACAACCGGAAGTAACTGCTTTCTGCGTGGCATATAAAACTTCTTTTTCGGCTCTCTATCCCACTCAGCATATCTTATCGCCGCATCAAAATCATACGGCGCATCAAACAGCAGACTCCGCTTGTTCAGCTCGAACATACGGAGGCTTTTTTGTTCTGCGGCGAATCTTGCGGACAGCCGACGTACTTCCTTGTTTCGCTCATGGGCCAAGGTAAAATCTTCTGGTTCTAGCAGCCGCAACGTATCAAAGGCATCAGATAACGCAGACGGGTCGGAGAGGTCACGCTTGAACGCCCTCTTCACCAGCTCCCGAATTTCCATAAAAATAAAGTGCCTCCTATCCTTTCAGATAAAAGGCACTTGGCACTGTTCGCTCCATCTGGAGAGGCACTTGGCACTACAATTATTCAATCTTCCGCCGGTTCCGGGTACGGAATCCAATGAGTTACTTCATAATCCTTTCCCTCCCCAGTAATCTCCAACAGCATCCGCAAGCTGTTCCCATTCTTTGTACTCTGGATTGTATCAGACATCAACCCAGGTCTGCTTTCCTCCATCATTGACTCTTACCGTCACCATTACCGGCTCCATATCCGGCGGCATCCTATCACAGCATTTGATCCAGTCCATATTTCTCTAATAGCTCCCTCTTCTTTGAATCATAAGCGGCCTTCGCGCTTTCAATAGGCATAAAACCCGTCTTTACCCAGCGCTCTCCGGAAACCTGTACGGCTGCCCGGTATGTTTTCCCGTTTTTCTCCGGCATAACACCACGCACACCAGTTTTGCTTCTTAGCATCGCTTTGTCTGTCTTCGCTGCCGCAATATCTGCGCGCTTTATGCCACCCGTTTTTGCAAACTTGGCCTTAACGGCAAGTTCAGAGTATTTTTTCATATTCTCGCTTTTGTATTGCTGGCAGCCACATCCCTTTGGTTTGCTTCTTATCGTCTGTGCGGGGAACTCCTTTTCGAAACCGCACATGGAACACTTGCACAGATACAGCGCGTTCCCGTGTTTGTCAATTCCGGTTCGCTTCAATACAGTCAGCGCACCATAGGTTTTCCCGGTAAGATCTTCCGTTTTCTCACGCTTATTGCATCCACAATCTTTCTTTGGCGATTTTTTATCGGTTAACCGTTGCCCCTCAACGACGCACTCATTTCCGCACTTGCGGCACATGCACCGCCAAAGCATGGCGCCTTTGGGCGAGCGCCCAGCGGGTTCTATTACTATCAGTTCCCCGAACCTTTGACCGGCGAGGTCTTTTATCTTTCCCATCAGAAACACACTCTTTTTGTTTTGCGCGGAATTTTTCTTGCCTACATGTCGTCCTGTACTTTCAAGATGTATTCTCTTACAGAGCGAAGGGCCTCACCTTCTGGCCCAGCCTTAAACGACCCGCAAGCCTCAATTTTCTTGTCAATAAAACCCAAAATCTGATCCAATATCTTACACTCTTTACACATAGTCAATACCCCCTTGTTTTATCTGGAGGCGTGTGCTATATTATCCTTGTCAACACGCCTCTGATGTGTTCTCATTCAGATCGCCGCTTCCTTTTGACCGAGGGCGGCGGTCTTTTTTTCTGCTCAAATTATACCATTGGCTTTTACTAATGCCCATCTGCTTACAGGCGGCTTCCACTGTGGTGGAGCTGTCTTTTTGCATTTTGAAAAATTTTAACTCGCTGTTTTATGACTTGCAGAAATCACAATTCTGTCCAACGCCCCCAACACTTCTCCAAATTGACACTTCATATCTTCATAAGCAATATAATCTTCTTGCATATCGCTTTCCGGTATCTTCCCAGCTTCGCATAACTTATATCGTCTAAGTTGTTCCTGCGAAAGCATTTTCATCGTATTTGTAAGGTTGTGCCCCATCATTTGAGCATATTGTATGCAAATAGTTTCTGCGTCTGATGCGGTTTCTTCTCCAACATAAAACAGGAGAATGTATGCTTTACAGCCGCCAGTAGAAATTTTGTCTTTGAATTTCTGTGTCCTGTTCGTCGTTTCATATACCCGCGTGTGCCACCCGCACCCAATGTAAAAAATTTCTCCGTTCCCATCGACCCACGCATAAACGAACTTCCACCCGCAAGCGTTTGCCTCATAAGTCCAATCAACGGCATACTGGTAATTTACATTCACTTTGTCGAAAAGGTCTGGAAGTTCAGTTCTCTTTGCTCTTGATATTTCTTCCAAAAACTTTTCTCTTGCGTCTGTTCCTGCACACCGAAGAAACTCTACAGCCGCTTCTTTGGCACGAAAATACAATGTATCAGACATTATTTATCCTCCTTCAACAACCCAGCCTCTCTTTGCTCGTCCATCCACTTGTTGTACCGATAGTAGAAAGTGCTTTTTTTCATTTCGAGTTTTTTTGAAGCCTCGTCAAAAGAGATCTTCTTTGCGTGGTACTTGGAGAACACTTCATGCACCATCCGTTCATCCGTTCCATAGATATTCTCCCGGCCCCAGCGTTTCCCTCTTGCCTTTGCCGCCGCAATTCCTTCCTTCTGCCGTTCCAAAAGCAAATCTCTTTCAAACTGTGCCATGACCGCTAAAAGGCCAAATGTCAATCTTCCAGTTGCAGAGGTCAAATCAATGTCCTCTTTTAGACTTTCCAACTCAACGCCCTTATCCCTCAACTCCTTCGCAATATCATACAGATCAATCACGGACCTCGCCATTCTGGAAAGCTCATGCACCACTACGACATCCCCTGGTTGCACAAATTCAAGCATCGCTTTTAACTGCGGCCTGTTCCTGTCCTTTCCGCTTGCTTTCTCAATAAACAGCTTTTCTACATTCATTTTCTCCAAGCTGTCCTCTTGTCTGTCCGTATTCTGATGGGTTGTGCTCACCCGAATATATCCCACTCGCATTTCACTTCGCCTCCTGTTGTGTTTAGTCTAACACATTATATTGTACTTGTCAACAGGCTTTATTGGACAAATAAAAGTCTTTTTTCTGTGTTCTCACAGTTTGGGTGTAACCCTATTTATACCTTTATGCCACATTCCCCCGCCGGTACCCTGTCCCGCCATATCTGTATCTTGTGTAAATCCGCATTATCATACAATATCTTGTGTTCAATAAACTACAGAAAATAAAACTCTAAGAAGTACAAATTATCTATTGACATTATTGTGCTTATGTGCTATCATACAATCACAGCAAGGGAAACCTCGCTGAATCTACCGGGCAGGAGGTAACGGAAATGGAGATTGATAGCATGACCCAGACCGAGTTAGCATCCTATCTTGAAACCCTGGCGAAGCTGGTAGAGGCCACGGCTAAGGACGCGCAGGACGCGGCCCGCATTATCCGAGAGGCCATCCCCAAGCAGTAAAAAAGATAGCCGCCCAGCCCTGAACAAGCAAGCGACTATCTAAGACCCAGCGGAGGCGGTTAGAGCCTGCCATCTGGCCGCCTCCAATATAACACAACCGGCAGGGAAAAGCAAGGCCGTAGGCCGGGAGGGAAAGAAAATGGAAGAAGTCAAGATGCAGTACCGCGATTATAAGCGGCATTATGCTAACTGCGAGACCGTCCGAGGGTCGTATGACGCCAGCAGCAAGACTATTATTGTATTGGTCCCGGCTTCAATGATGCAGCCTAAGCGCAGCGCGTCCCGGTTTGATCCCAAGCGCTGGGAGAATCGGGGACAGCAGAAGAAGCTCCGGGGCTATCGCGTCGCCGTCCGGCAGTACAACCAGGGCAAAGACGCGAGCTACCTTTTGGAGGCGTGGGGAGATGCTTATGCCTGCCTACGTGGGGAGCACCCCGCGCCCTCAGTCAACAAGACCATTCCCGGCTATGGCCCCGCCGCTAGGGATGCCGCCATCTCCGAGGCCCTCCAGCTTGCGGCCTCTGGGCTGTATGCGGAGTAACCACCACCCCGCCCCGGAGGTCACGAGGGCAGACAAAAGCCCCGGCCACCGCTTGCAACAGTGACCAGGGCAAGAGAAGCCCCAGAACAACCGCGAACCAGGGCACGCCCAGTATACCACGGGTGGCCCTCCATGACAAGGAGGAAATTAAAATGACAACTACCGCAACGAAAGAATACACAATCCGCGATATTGAAACATTGACGGAAGCGCAGGCCGCAGAAATGGCTATTGAGGCCGCCACCGTCAAGGGGCATCAAGTCTATTTTGTGGACTTTGGCGGCTATTTCGGCTATTCCGTGCTTGTGTTCGCTGATGGGCATTATATCAAGTATGCCAATGATTACGAGCTACACCACTCAGGAAAAAGCCGCGACGAACTGCGGAAATTTTACCTTGACAGCCTAAATAAAAAGCTGTTTACCGCCGACGAGATGGAAACAGTAAGCGACTACCAGGACAAGCAAGCGAAAGAATACTACATTCGCAATTACTACGGACTGCGCAGGGATCATATTTCCATGTTTTTCTGTGGCCCCGATAAGGAGCGGGAAAAACTGAGAAGGAAAACCGAAAAAATGATTTTTAGCCCCGTTTTCCTTGCGTTCTACGACAAAAAAGACGCTGATTTTGTGAATAGCGGAGAAGAATTGCTTGCCATGCTTGAAAAGGCAGAACCCGAAAGCGACAACGCGGAATACTGGAAAAACGCATTTCTCCGCGAGATGTTTAATCACGAATACGGCATAAACTGGCAAGCCGATTTTGACGTGTGTTCCGCTTTTGGTGACTGTTCCGGCGTCCGCGATTATGAGGACATCGAAGAGCTTTTCTCCGCCTGCAACTTTAGCGACGTACAACGGGCCGCATACATGGCCGCGCGGCGCGAATATAGCAAGCAGAGCGCCGAACTTTACTAAATGGATGGTCGAGCAATGAAACTTGTAAGCATTGTATTTAACAAGGCCGCCAGCGAATACAGGCTATATTACAAGGACGAGGAAACCGGAAAACCCTATCACATCACAGCAAATCACCTCTTAGATAAAGAAAAGCTGTGGGCCAGAGGCGCAAATTACCATCAAGACCCATATCGCATTAGCTGGACAGCAAGGGAGGCTTAACCATGAAAATAATCGTAGATATTGCAGGCCAATTTACCATTGCAGACCAGACTCCGGAATATTTGGCCGTTGGATTTATCGGCTCCGCATGTGCTGACCGACTGACCCCGGCACAACTTAACCATGTGCGCGGATTTTACGGCATGACAGGCAAGCGAACGGAAGTCTGGCCGTCCTACCCTGTAAAACTCAATCGCAACCACTACAACGACTTTTTGATTATCTACCGGTCTTGACCCGCCCGCCGGAGAATGGAGGTGACCCTCGCATAATTATCCTGTTTATTGTCCTCCTCCCATTTATGGTGATCTGGGAGACGGCGAAAAAATCTTGACTGCCCCGATCGGGCGCGATACAATCAACACAATGGAGGCCCCGCGCAGGGGAGAAGGGAGAGCAAACCATGAAAAAGCTGACTGCTAAAGAGGTATTCACCCGCGAAGCCTATGAGGGGCTGACAGCAGAAGAACGCCGGTCGGCGCTAAAAGTTGAACAAGCAAAAGAGTGTAGCGGCTGGAGAGCCTACCCTGACACTTGTGCCGAGCTGGTGGACCTTATCCCGGATGATTGGTGGAGCAAGTACCCTGCCCAGCATATCGGGAAGGTTATGTCTCTGCTCAAATCCGCTATTGACCTGGGAGTTGACAAAGGCCGCCGCGAAGTGTAATATAAAAGCGTCGGGAGGCTGAGGCGCAGCTTTCTGGTGGGCCTCGACCCTGGCCCCACGGATTGAAATATAGATATGTATATTAATACGGCAAGAAGAGAGGGCTTACTAAGTAGGCTCTCTTTTCTTTTCCGATGGAGGCATCTGCCGCGTCGGATGCTAACTTAGATACCACCCGCCCCGCTATGGGGCGGTTTTTTTGCCCTCCAGTCCCTCCAGCGTGTCCGCCCATATCCCTACACTCCCCAGCAACTTCCCGCTGCTTGCGTGGCCTCCTACGGTCAGCAAGCGGCATTTTTGCGCCCGTGACCAACAAAGAGATCACGCCCCAAAAAGCAGAACCGCCGCAAAGGCCATTTACAGGCCCGTAGATCAGTTTTAATGTCTGGCGGTGTCTCTATATTCCAATGCCACAAAACTCCGTACAGAGGACCGCACAGCGCCACACAAGGCATAAAGCAACCCCGGCCCACTCCATCAGGAGAGAGCCGGGGTATTGTCATTTGTTACGGGCCAGCGATAGGACGGCGCAGCGCTCTTTGTCTGCGTCCCACCAGGCGCAGCGGGGGCCGTCACAACGCCC
>OASX01001418.1_pt1 | contig 11884 bp, 10 predicted proteins | sample 1516531 | NCBI WGS metagenome assembly OASX01 (sample SAMEA2579911, study PRJEB22360) | human gut metagenome | biome: human gut; feature: human-associated habitat; material: faeces | place: Denmark | collected 2008/2010
ATAATTTCTCCTTTCATTGTACACGATATAGAGTTTTTTTGCAATTTCGTGGGAACGATTTCAGAACTGAAGTCAGATACCACAGACGCCCGGAATCACGGGTAGGGATCTCCAGGAAAGAGATCTGTTTGATGATCTTATATTAGCATATTTGCCTTATAAAAGAAAGTGCCATAACATATAAGCGTTCTCTTTTCGTACTAACGATTTTCAACAACATTTCCTTTTCAACCTTACAAAAACAGATTGTTTTATTTTGTGAACAATCTCCGTTATAATAAAGACAGTGAAAAACAGCTTATCAAAAATGTTTCATTATAGGAGGTATTATCATGGGTTGGAAAATTTTACTCCCGCAGGAAATTATGTCCGAAGGCCGTAAGCTTCTTGAGGATGCTGGTCATACCGTAATCGACGGCCGCGGATTTGAGACAGAGGACGTTCTCGCTGATTTCAAGGAATATCAGCCGGACGCTATGATCGTCCGTATCACACCGATCACACGTGAAGTGATCGAGTCAAACCCGAACTTAAAGGTTATTGTTCGTCACGGCGCCGGTTTCGACGCTCTTGACGTAAAGGCCTGCCACGACAACCATGTACAGGCTCTCTACGCACCGGTCGCAAACAGCACCTCCGTTGCAGAGACAGCTATGTTACTCATCTTAGAGTGCAGCCGTAACGTGACTGTCCTTCACAAGACATGGGTAAACGATTTCTACAAGGCAAAATTAAAAGTCCGCAAGAACACATTAAACGGCAAGACTATCGGTCTGATCGGCTGCGGCAACATCGGAAGCCGCGTTGCAAAGCGCTGCCTCGCATTCGAGATGAATGTTCTCGCATACGACCCGTACAAACCAGCTTCTGAGTTCCCGGACGGCGTTGAGGTTGTCCGCGACCTTGACCGCATCTTCAAAGAGTGCGACTATGTTTCCCTTCACTGCCCGAACACTCCGGTTACCAAGAACATGGTAAACAAAGAGCGTCTCGCAATGATGAAACCGACAGCATTCTTGATCAACACCGCACGCGGCGGCTGCGTAGATGAGGATGCTCTCTATGAGGCATGCAAGAATGGCGTGATCGCAGGTGCCGGTCTTGACGCAATCAAGAAGGAACCGGTTGATCCGGCTAACCCGCTTCTTACACTCGACAATGTTATCATCTATCCGCATATCGGCGGCAACACATCTGAGGCTGCCCACCGCGCTTCCTACTTCGCAGCTATGGGTGTTCAGGAAGTTTACGAGGGCAAGAAGCCGACATGGCCGATCAACGATGTTGACTATAAGACAGCTAAGACCTACACAGACACAAAGAAACCGGATACAAAACCGGCTGGAATGTTTGATTTCTAATCAATCGTTTGCCAACTTCTTTTCTCATATAATGAAATCAGGCAGGACTTATCGGAGTGATAGGTTCTGCCTGATTTTTATAGTTGATACATCTGTCCAAATCACCCATACTATAGGCAGATAGCGCATCTATCTTTAAAAGCAGACCGCTGTCGGTCGTGCGGGATATAAATAGACCGTGCTGACGTAGTTCGCTTCCGGTCATGCGAATCATAAATAGACCGTGTTAAAGTCTTTAAAGCCCTCTGATTTTTCAGGGGGCTTCATTCATCTGAATAGGAAGTGATTTTATAGTTTTTCAACAAGGGCGCTTATATTTCATTTCTGATCGTTTCTTTGGAAAAGAATGCCATAAAAATTTTTAATCTTTTACATCATGGTGTGCGTTTCGCACCAACACAGCCAGATATTAACCGAATCGAAAATATATTACTAACCAAGTTAAAAGCATAAGTTATGTATTGACCTGCCCCACAACTTTTCTCGACAGATGCGCTGATTCTACTGCAAAAAAATCCCACCAAACATATCACATTTTCTCCTGTCATACATTCGGTGGGATATCATAATCCTATTTATAACGACTCTATGTTATTTAAACAGCCCGCGCTTCTTCTTCGGCTCCGGGGAAATTCCCTTCATTGCATCGTCGAAACGCTTCAGAGCTTCTTTCTGCTCCTCCGTAAGCTTCTCCGGAACTGTAACAACAAGCGTTACATAGTGGTCACCGCGGATGTTCTTATTTCTGAGAGACGGAACACCCTTGCCACGGAGACGTACCTTTGTGTCAGTCTGGGTTCCCGGTTTTACCTCGTACTCGACCTCGCCGTCGACGGTCTTGATCTTGATCGGACCGCCAAGGGCTGCTGTCGCGAAGGAGATCGGTACAGTCGAGAAGATGGATGTCTCCTGACGCATAAATACCGGGCTTCTGGATACGGTTACCTCAACGAGAAGGTCTCCTCTCTCGCCGCCGTTCGTTCCAGGCTCTCCTTTTCCTGCGATACGGATGCTCTGTCCGTTGTCGATACCTGCCGGGATCTTGACCTGGATCTTCTTCTTGCTGGAGATATATCCGGTACCGTAGCAGTCCGGGCACTTCTCTTTGACGATCTTACCGGTACCGCGGCAGTCCGGACATGTCTGGACATTCTGTACCTGGCCGAAGAAGGACTGCTGGGTGTAGACGATCTTGCCTTTACCGTTACATTTCGGGCAGGTAACCGGAGATGTACCAGGCTTTGCGCCTGTTCCGTGACATTTCGGACACTCATCCTTCAATGTGAGCTCGATCTCTTTCTCGCAGCCAAAAATCGCCTCTTCAAATGTGATCCTTACGCCGGTTCTTAAATTTGCGCCGCGCATGGGACCGTTGCTACTTCTTCCGTAAGCGGAACGTCCACCTCCGAAGAAGTCTCCGAAGATATCTCCAAAGATATCTCCCATGTCGGCTCCGTTGAAATCGAAGCCGCCGTAGCCGCCGGCTCCGCCTGCGCCGCCCTCAAAGGCCGCATGGCCGAACTGGTCATATTTTCTTCTCTTTTCCGGATCGCTTAAAACGCTGTATGCCTCGGAAGCTTCCTTGAACTTTGCCTCCGCCTCTTTATCTCCCGGATTTGCGTCCGGATGGTATTTCTTTGCAAGAACTCGATATGCTTTCTTTAACGCCGCTTCGTCCGCATCTTTCGGCACGCCGAGGACTTCGTAATAATCACGCTTGGTCTCTGCCATTTCTTTATTCTTACCTTTCCTGTTAGTGAGCGGTACCACGCATCACGCGTACCTTTTTACGGAACCTGCCGACGGAAGCTTTCTTCAGACGTCACGGCTGAGTCCTGCCGCGGCAATATTTCCGGATCGTTGCCGATCAAAGCCTTGATACAAGGCAACCGAAAGAACGCCCCCTCTTGGGCGTTCTTTCGGATTTATTGTGCCTGACTCGCGCCAAATGGCAATTCCGGCTAAAAAGGACTTATGCAAGCTATCTTGCAACGTCCTTTCCAGCCCTCATTGTGGCTCGATCAAACTGTTATTTAGACTTCCTTGTAGTCGCCATCAACGACATCATCGCCATATCCAGCCTGGCTTGCGCTCTGTCCAGCCTGCGGACCTGCCTGACCCTGAGCACCTGCTGCGCCCTGAGCTGCCTGAGCCTGCTCATAAACCTTTGCGAAGAGCTTCTGCGCGCTGTTCATGAGTTTCTCTTTCGCTGCCTTGATCTCCTCGACCTGGGCGTCTGTCATCTGCTCTGCCGGAGCTTTGTTGATCGCTTCCTTGAGGGCATTCAAGTCAGCCTCAACAGCGGCCTTATCGTTTGCATCGATCTTATCGCCAACTTCTTCCATTGCCTTCTCTGTCTGGAATACCATGGAATCAGCTTCATTTCTTGTATCGATCGCTTCTTTCTTCTTCTTATCCTCAGCCTCGTAAGCTGCAGCCTCCTTAACAGCCTTATCGATATCATCCTTGGACATATTGGATCCGGATGTGATGGTGATATGCTGCTCTTTGCCTGTGCCGAGGTCCTTAGCGGATACGTTTACGATACCATTTGCATCGATATCGAAGGTAACTTCGATCTGCGGAACACCTCTTCTTGCCGGAAGGATACCGTCAAGACGGAACTGGCCAAGAGTCTTGTTGTCTCTTGCGAACTCACGCTCACCCTGTACAACGTGGATATCTACGGCTGTCTGGTTATCAGCAGCTGTGGAGAATACCTGGCTCTTCTTTGTCGGGATCGTTGTGTTTCTCTCGATCAGCTTTGTAGCAACGCCGCCCATTGTCTCGATGGAAAGGGAAAGCGGAGTTACATCGAGAAGAAGGATGTCACCTGCACCGGCATCGCCTGCTAACTTACCACCCTGGATCGCTGCACCGATGGCTACGCACTCATCCGGGTTTAAGCTCTTGCTCGGCTCTTTGCCTGTTAACTGTTTAACCTTTTCCTGTGCGGAAAGCATACGTGTGGAACCACCCACGAGGAGAACCTTGGAGAGCTCTGCTGCTGTTAAACCAGCGTCTCTTAACGCGTTCTGTACCGGAATTGCTGTTCTCTCAATGAGATCACTTGTCAGCTCATCGAATTTAGCTCTTGTGAGGTTCATATCTAAGTGCTTCGGTCCCTCAGCAGTTGCTGTGATGAACGGAAGGTTGATGTTTGTTGTTGTTGCGGAAGAAAGCTCTTTCTTTGCTTTCTCAGCAGCTTCTTTTAATCTCTGAAGTGCCATCTTATCACCGGAAAGATCTACGCCCTCTGTCTTCTTGAACTCGTCGATCATCCACTGTGTGACACGGTTATCGAAATCATCACCGCCGAGGTGTGTATCACCGTTCGTCGCAAGAACTTCGATAACGCCGTCACCGATCTCGATGATAGAAACATCGAATGTACCGCCGCCGAGGTCATATACCATGATCTTCTGCTCTTTCTCGTTGTCAAGACCGTAAGCAAGGGCTGCCGCTGTCGGCTCGTTGGTGATACGGTTTACATCAAGACCGGCAATCTTACCTGCATCCTTTGTTGCCTGACGCTGGGCATCGTTGAAGTAAGCCGGAACTGTGATAACAGCTTCTGTTACTTTTTCACCGAGGTAGCTCTCAGCATCTGCTTTTAACTTCTGAAGGATCATCGCGGAGATCTCCTGCGGTGTGTACTTCTTGCCGTCAATATCTACCTTGTAGTCGGTACCCATATGTCTCTTGATGGAGGAGATGGTTCTGTCAGCGTTTGTAACTGCCTGACGCTTTGCCGGCTCACCCACAAGTCTTTCTCCTGTCTTTGTAAATGCAACGATAGACGGTGTTGTTCTGACACCTTCTGTATTAGCGATAACTGTTGGTTTACCGCCTTCCATAACTGCTACGCAGCTGTTTGTTGTACCTAAGTCAATACCAATGATCTTACTCATAATGATTTTCCTCCTCTAAATTTGGAATATTAGGAATGAGTGGTCGTCCAGCAGTCTCTGCCGGATGATCACATTGTTTCAATGTTAGTTTGCAACCTGCACCATGCTGTGACGAACGATGGAATCCTTGTAGGTGTAGCCCTTCTGGAGTTCCACTGCCACAACATTCTCGCCGAGATTCTCATCCTCCACATGCATCACTGCGTTGTGGAAGTTCGGGTCGAACGTTTTTCCAACTGCCTCGATCGGCTTAACGCCCATATCATTGAGTGTCTTTACAAATTGCTTATATATCTTTTCCATTCCGTCTGCAAACGCGGATCCTTTCGCGTCTTCCGGAATGGAATTAAGACCTCTTTCAAAGTTATCGACGATCGGAAGGATCTTTTCGATTACATCCTTCGCACCGATCTCATACATTGCGGACTTTTCCTTGTCCGTTCTCTTGCGGTAGTTATCAAACTCCGCCATGGATCTCTTGAGCTTGTCATTTAACTCATCGATCTTCTCGTCCTTCGGATCTTTCTTCTTTTCAGAAGCTTTTTCCTCTTTTTCGGACGTCTCTTTATTTTCTTTTTCGGAAGCGGCTGTCTCTTTGGTTTCTTTTTCCTCAGAAACGGCTTTTTCCGTTTTCTCTTTTTCTAACTCTTTCTCTTTCACTGCTCTCTTCACCTTTCATTTTTAAACGTTTCGTTCAGCTGCGCAACTAACGATCTCAAGGTCGATACGACTTTTTCGTAGTCCATTCGTTTTGGTCCCACGATACCGATCGTTCCGCGCATCCCATCGCCGAGCGCATAATTTGCGGTTACGATGCTGCAGTCTTTCATGCTCTGGACCGGAGTTTCATCTCCGATATAGACCTGAATTTCATTGTCCGGATCATCCGTTTTATTCTGCTGCTGCCCGTCGATCAGTCCCCTGAGAAGTTCTTTATGTTCCAAAGTACCGATCAGCTGGCTCGCTTTTTCCGTATCGGAAAGCTCCGGGTATTTGAAAATATTGGTTGCCCCGCTGGTATAGATCTGGAGATCTTCGTCCTGGGACCGGATCACTTCACTGACTTCATTCAGCACCAGATCCACCACTCTTCTGTGGGATCCGGCCTGTTCTTTCATTTTTGCGATCACGCCAAGGTTGATCTCCTCGATCGTCAGACCGTTCAGGCTGCTGTTTAAAAGAATATTTAAATTCAGAAGCTCTTCGTCACTGAGTTCCTCATCGATCGTAACAAAGGAGTTTCTTATAATATTTCCTTCCACAACGACTACCACCAGAAGTTTGTGTTCCTCCACCTTCGAGAGCTGGATAAACTTTAACTTTGTCTGGTTGTAACTCGGTCCGCTGATCAGGGTCGCATAGTTCGTATTGTTGGCAAGAACCTTTGCAAGCTGCTTCAGAAGCAGTTCCACGCGGTCTACCCGCTGGATCATCAGTTCCTGCATATGCTCGACCTGACTATCTTTTTCCTTGATGATCTGGTCAACATAGAAGCGGTAACCTTTATCGGAAGGAATTCGTCCCGCCGAGGTATGCGGCTGAATGATGTAGCCAAGTTCTTCCAGATCAGACATCTCATTTCGGATCGTCGCGGAGCTGAGCTTCAGATCCGAGTATTTGGAAATCGTTCTGGATCCCACCGGCTCACCGGTCTCCAGATACGTCTGGATAATCGCTTTTAAAATTTTTTCTTTTCTCTCATCCAGTTCCAAAACTCTCACCTCTTCTTTATTAGCACTCTTTATTGAGGAGTGCTAACATTTACAGTTGTTACTATATTACTTAGTGTGTTGTTTGTCAAGGGCTTTTGATAATTTTCACATTTTTTTCACTATTTTTTTCATCGCCTTTTTCTACCAGGATTTTACAGGATCCGCCCGGCTTTCCCCTGGATTTTCCTGTGAATCCCGGGGGCTTTGCGTCACATTAAGAACATTTCTGCCATATGGGACTGTTTGCGTCCTGGCAGTAATACCCAAAAACTTGACAAATTTGGAAAATTATGTATAATACATACTTGTTTCCAAATTGTTACATTTCTATTACACATCTGCATATAATTTGTAATAGATATGAAACAAAAAAAAGAAAGGATTGTTATATGAAGAAATTTAGATTGACCATCTGTGTTTTACTGACCGTCATTTCGATGCTCTTAAACACCGTATGTGCATTCGCAAGTACCCCGAAAAACTCTGGCCACCTGGACAGCATCGATGGAAATAAGGTTTCCGGATGGGCGTGGAACTCCGCTGCCCCGGATACCCCGGTCTCCGTCACCGTCACTGTGGCCAACTCCCATACAGGCGAGTCTCTTTTATCTGAGACCGCCGAAGCTGATATCGAGCGCAATGACTTAAAGGAAAGCGGCATCGGAAACGGTGCCCACGGCTTTGAGATCATGATCGACTGGTCCTCCATCCCGGATGATACCTACATGATCAAGCTCAGCGTGAACGGCACAGCACTTCCGTTAGCTTACCAGTACAATACCGCAACAAAGATCATCAAAAATGCCACCCTCGTTTCCTTAGGTACATTTAAGACCACAGCTTACTGCCCGTGCAGAAGCTGCTCCGAGGGCTACGGCCGTCTCACAAAGACCGGAACCCAGGCGACCGCAAGCCGCACCGTAGCCGTTGACCCGCGGGTCATTCCGCTTGGAAGCCACCTTTTGATCGATGGTGTCGAGTATATCGCTGAGGACGTCGGAGGCGGCGTCAAAGGAAAACATATCGATATTTTTTACAACACACATTCGGAAACAAGAGATCACGGCGTTGAGCGGTCTGAGGTCTATCTGATCCAGTCTTAAGTTCATCTGCCCCGTTATATGAGTTTCCACCCGATATATGACAGGACTGGAAGGACATCCACTAATAAATTCTTCCTGCTACATGGCAAAAAAGGGAATCTCTCCTGAGCATGCGAAAATGCTCATGAAAGATTCCCTTTCTTAATTATACATATCTTATGTGAGTCAGGACCTCTCCTGAATTCACAGGCTTGCTCCTATCTTTAAACAGTATGCCCCTTCGCCACATAAAACGGCTGTGTATCCGTTCCTTTCAGCTCCTGGCCAACCTCAATCGTCACGTTCTTGTCTGTGACAACGTAATCCAGCCGTGCGCCTGCTTTCACCACCGTATCCTGCATCAGGACACTGTTTCTGATCTTTGCGCCCTTTGCGATCTTAACGCCTCGGAAGAGAACACAGTTCTCCACATCGCCTTCGATCACGCAGCCATCAGCCACAAGGTTATTTTTTGTCTTACATCCGTTAATATATCTTGTCGGGTTGTCATCACGGATCTTTGTGTAGATCTGGCCGCCGGTAAACAGCGCGTCCAGATTCTCATCATCGAGAAGTTTCATATTCTCATCGAAGTAGCTCTTTAAGCCGCAGATCCTCGCGTAATATCCATCATATTTATATCCGCGGATATTGTACTTCTCAAGACGCGGTGCAAGGATATCACGCTCGAAGCAGGAGTATCCACGTACAAATGCCGCATGGATCTTATCGATCAGTGCTTCTCTATCCATAATATAAATATTCATGGAGAGGTTCTGTTTTCCGCACATTTCAGAATTCATAAAGATCCGTCTCACGCGTCCGTCATCAAGCTTTAACGTGTAATACATATCCCCGTGGGAACCTGCGCGGATCAGTTCCGCCGGAATCTCCTGCTCCGTGTAGGCAACCGTCACATCGGCACCGCTCTCGATATGTTCCGCTAACATTGCGTTGAAATCAAAATCCACCGCGATATTGGCGTCCATCATGATCACATACTTTTCTTTTTTGCTTTTCAGATACGGAAGGATGCTCTCAAGTGCCTCGACGCGTCCGCTGTAGACCTTCATATTTTTCTCCGCATAGGGCGGAAAAATACTGAGACCTCCGTTTTTTCTGAGAAGATCCCACGCTCGTCCGGAGCCCAGATGGTCCATCAGGGAATGATAATTCTCCCGTACCACGATGGCAATATTGCTGATCCCGCAGTTTGCGAGACTGGAAAGCAGAAAGTCGATGATCCGGTAACGTCCCGCAAACGGGATCGATGCCATCAGGCGGTCACCCGCAAGCTCCGGCACCAGATTATCATAACTGTTTGGAAAAATAATACCGATCGCATTTGCATTGGAATTTACCATTGTTCTTCACCATCCTCCACATTTTTATTGACCATGGCGTTCGGGCCGATCTTTGCGCCCTTTCCGATGGTGATTCCGGAACCGATCGTCGCAACGCCGTGTTCTTCCCCCTTCGGCATGGATCCAACAACGGCATTTTCACCGATCACAACATTTTCCGCGACGATACAGTGTTCTACAACAGCTCCGGCCTTTATGACCGTTTTGCCCATGACAACGGCATCTTCGATCTTTGCTCCCTTTTCTACCCTGACACCGGAGAACAGGATCGAATGCTTAATACTTCCGTCGATCCGGCATCCGTCTGTGATCATGGAATTCTCAACGACTGCGTTGGAGCCGATCTTGTGACCGGTCATACCGCTGTTCCGGCTGTAGATCTTCCAGTTTTCATCAAAGATATCGATCCCGCTGTGTTCCGGATCAAGAACCTCCATATTTGCTTCCCAGAGGGATGAGATCGTTCCAACGTCCTTCCAGTATCCCGCAAAGTGGTACGCGTACATCTTCCGTCCGTCTTTTAAGAGGTTCGGAATGATGTTGTTTCCGAAATCATTCTCGGAATTCGGGTCTGCCTCATCCTCGATCAGGTACTTCTTTAAGATATCCCAGTTGAAGATATAGATTCCCATGGAAGCCAGATTCGACTTCGGGTTCTTCGGTTTCTCCTGAAACTCTGTGATCCGGTCGTCCCCATCCGCCACCATCAGACCAAAACGGGATGCCTCGTCCCACGGCACTTCCATAACCGCGACACTGAATTCTGCGCCTTTTTCCTTGTGGAAGCGCAGGAAATCACTGTAATCCTGCTTGCAGATCTGATCACCGGATAAGATGATCACATACTGCGGATCGTAGCGCTCGATGAACGGAATGTTCTGATAGATTGCGTTTGCGGTTCCCTTATACCAGTCGGAACCGGATGCCTTCTGATACGGCGGCAGCACATGTACTCCACCGTAAAGACGGTCGAGGTCCCACGGCTGGCCGTTTCCGATATACTCATTCAGTACCATCGGCTGGTACTGGGTCAGAATTCCCACGGTATCAATTCCGGAATTTACGCAGTTCGAGAGCGGAAAATCAATAATTCTGTATTTCCCGCCGAAAGGGACTGCCGGTTTTGCAAGCTTCTGTGTCAGTGCATAGAGTCTTGAACCCTGGCCGCCTGCAAGAAGCATTGCGATCATTTCCTTAGCCATAATAATATCCCCCTGTTTTTTGGATACAGTCTCTCCGTGCAAAATGTACAACCATGCATTTCATTGGATTGTACAAATCATATCACATTGTTGCCGTTTTTGATAGTGGTTTTATGCATTTTTACCATGTTTTTTACATGATCTATATATGTATTCTGCTTTTTTATCCTCTGTACCATTTAAGCTGCGCTTATGATCTACTTGTTTTTTCTCAGCATGCATGCCCTTTTTCACTCCACGCAGGATCTCTGACATCGAAAACTACGGCTGAAAAAAAGCGCGGTCTCCGCAGGATCTTTAGTCCTGCAGAAACTGCGCCATAATATAATTGCTTACATCAAGTCCATAATCCGTCAGAACGAACCGGTCGCCCTGAAATACTGCCGCTTTTTCCTCCACAAACATTTCCATGAGCCCCGGATAGACGTCCTTCGCGGACACCCCGAACCTCCGCTCAAACTCCGGGAGGGACACCCCCGCTGTCATCCGTAGTCCCACATAGAAGAATTCCTCCTCCATGTCTTTCTTCGTGAGCTTTTCCACATCCGTAAACATCCCCGGCTTTTCTTCCAGATACTGCTTCATATCGGAATTGACCGCAAACCTACAGCCGTCCATGTAGGAGGATGCCCCGAGTCCCAGTCCCAGGTAGGGCAAGCCTGTCCAATAACCGATATTGTGGCGGCACGCTCTCCCCGGCTTCGCATAGTTTGAGATCTCGTACCGCTCATACCCACAGTCCTGCAGGAACCGCTTCGTCTCGTGGTACATCTCCCTCTCGGAATCCTCGTCGGGAAGAAGTTTCCGTCCCTCTTCGCTCCCGTACTTCTCACCGAAAGGAGTTCCATCCTCAATGATCAGGCTGTACGCCGAGATATGTTCCGGATTCAGGTCCGTGACCCGCTTTAAGGTGTCCTTCCAGGACTCGCGGGTCTGTCCCGGCAACGCTGACATAAGGTCGATATTGATGTTCGTGAACCCGCACTCCCGGGCCAGATGGAAGCTCTCCAGGAATTCCGCCCAGGTATGGATCCGGCCGAGAAGCTTTAGCTCTCTGTCATTTGCTGATTGGAGTCCAAAGCTCAGGCGATTGATCCCGGCCCGCCTGTAATCTGTGAGTTTCTCCCTTGTCACGGTTCCAGGGTTCGCCTCCATGGAGATCTCCGCGCCTTCCGCCACATGAAACGCCTTCCGCACATGTTCCATGATCCCGACAATCAGCGCCGAATCCGGCACGGACGGGGTTCCGCCG
>OASX01001420.1_pt1 | contig 11866 bp, 9 predicted proteins | sample 1516531 | NCBI WGS metagenome assembly OASX01 (sample SAMEA2579911, study PRJEB22360) | human gut metagenome | biome: human gut; feature: human-associated habitat; material: faeces | place: Denmark | collected 2008/2010
TAATATGGGTTTTAATTTTAAAAAAATATCATTTTAATTGCAAAAATAATTAATGTTACTCCACCAAAAAAATCAGCATACTTAGAAATAAATTCTACCTTTCTTATATATCTACATAAAAAAAATGCAAAAGTACATAATATTAAAGTTATAAATCCAACAATTGAACATTCAAAAATTATTCGTATTATACTGCTGATATAACCAAATCCTGTAAAACCAATTACAAATGCATCTATACTTACTGAAACTCCTAATATTAACGCTACTCCTTTTTTTAATAACATTCTTTCGTCATTTTCCTTATTTTCAAATCCATCACTTATCATTAATATTCCTACAATAGCTATAGCAATTCCTCCAATAACATTTGGTATTGCTGTAATATATGTTTCAAATAAATTTCCACTTATTTTCCCTAAAAAAAAGAATAAAAATTGAAAAAAAGCAAACGATATAATAAATTCTATTTTATTCTTTTTATTTATAGCTGAATTTACGCCTATACTTATACTTACACCTACAGCATCCATAGCTAATGCAACACCAACTATAATTATATCTTTAAGATTCATTTTCCCCTCCTGCTTCAAGTATTTATATAATTTTATTAAGTGTGCTTTAAAGCTATGCTACATATTGTAAAATTTATTTTTTTATCTTTCATTTTGTTGGCTTTTGTTGTATAGTATATATTGTATTTATTAACGAACGAAATAGTATATCATATTAACCCTTAAGAATAAGGATTTAATGTACATTTATTATTAATACGTAACTTAATTAAATTTAACTTAAAGGAGATTATTTTAATGAGTAATTGCATTATAGCACAATCAGGCGGCCCTACATCTGTAATTAATTCTAGTGTTGTTGGATTATTAGAAGCAAATAAAACTTTAGGAAGTTTTAATAAAGTTTTTGCTGGTTTAAATGGAATTGAAGGTATATTAAATGGTAATATAATTGAACTTTCTTCAATTTCACAAGAAGAAATAAATAACTTTAAATATACTCCATCATCTGGCTTAGGATCTTGCAGATACAAAATGAAAAAACTTGAAGAATCAACTGAAGAATATGATAAGTTATTAGAAATATTAAAAGCTAATGATATTAAAGCCTTCTTTTATGTTGGTGGAAATGATTCAATGGATACTACTGCAAAGTTAAGTGCTTATGTAAAAAAAACTGGAATAGATGTTAAATTTATAGGAATACCAAAAACTATAGATAATGATTTAATGTATACTGATCATACACCGGGTTTTGGAAGTGCAGCAAAATTTATTGCTACTTCTGTATTAGAAACTTATTTAGATTCATCTGTTTACATAAACAATGGAATCTTTATATTAGAAACCATGGGACGTGATACTGGTTGGTTAGCTTCTGCTGCTGCATTAGCTAAATTAAATGGTAAACAAGTTGCTGATTTTATTTACTTACCTGAAACAGCATTTGATATTGATAAATTTTTAGTAGATGTTAAAAATAAATTTGAAGAACAAAACCAAGTTTATATAGTTGTTTCTGAAGGAATAAGAAATGCTGAAGGTAAATTTATTGCTGAAGCTCATGCACAAGCTCACGATAAATTTGGACATGCGCAATTAGGTGGTGTAGGTAACTTCCTAAAGAACCTAATAATTTCTTCTGGAATCACTAGTAGAGTAAAATCTTTAGAACTTGGCGTATTACAAAGATGTGCAATGCACTGTGCTTCTAACATTGATATAGAAGAAGCATATGAAGTTGGATATGAAGCATTAAAGCAAGCTTCTCTTGGCAAATGTGGTTACATGATTGGTATTAAACGTGAAAGTAACTCTCCATATAAATCATCATATTTCTTAATAGAAGCAGATAAAGTTGCAAATAATGTTAAATACTTCCCAACAGAATGGATAAATAAAGAAGGAAACAATATAAAACCTGAAGCTCTTGAATACTTAACTCCTTTAATTTCTTCAGTTCCTTCAGTTATTTCATCAGTTGCAATGCCTTCATTTAAGGTGTTTAATAAACAATTTAATTAGTGGCAAATTTCAAGTGACAAGTTTCAAGTTAAGGTAAAAATTCAGCATTAGCTGAATTTAAAAAAATACATTCTTAGAAATTCCTTAACTTGCCACTTGTCACTTGCCACTCTTAACTATCTTGCGTATCTTCTACATAAAAGCTCAACTGTTTCTAAAAATATATTTGCTTCTTTTTTACTATTATATATTCCTAAGCTTACTCTAACTAATCCAGGTATTCCATTTTTATTTATATATTCTTGAAGTTGATTATTAGGTATTCCTAATACTCTTCTTGTATATGGATGAGAACAAAATCCTCCTTGCCTTACCCCTATTGCCTTAATTTCTGATAGTTTTTCTCCAACTTCATAATATTTCATACCATCAATAGTAAATACCAATATTCCAAGCCTATCATCTATACAATCATTATCAGCATATAATTTTACTCTATTTAATTCCTTAAGTCCGTTAATTAAATATTGCAATAATTCCTTTTCATTTTTTTCTATTCTTTCAAATCCTATCTTTTCAATTTCTTTCATTGCTTCCATAATAGCTACCGCACCAAATAAATTTGGTGTTCCTGCCTCATTTTTTTCTGGAGTATTAAGCCATAACTGATTATTATCTATTACATATTCAACAGTTCCTCCACCTTTTGTATCTGGTAAATTATTGTTAAAATCCTCCCTTAAACCAATAATTGCTCCACTTCCAAATGGTGCATATATCTTATGTCCAGAAAAAACTAGAAAATCTATATTTTCTAAGCTATCTTTTTTATACATACATATTTTTTTATGAGGTACTAATTGTGCTCCATCAACTATTATTTTTCCTCCATATTTATGAATCAATCCTGAAATTTTTCTTATATCATTAATATAACCAGTAACATTTGATGCTCCTGTTATTGTTATATACTTTACTTTTTCTTTATATCTTTCTATTAATTCTTCAATTTCATTTATATTTATTCTTCCATCTTCATTAACTTCTACATACTTCAAATCACATTTATTTCTCCATGGTAAATCATTTGAATGATGCTCCATTCTAGTTGTAATTACTATATCCTCTTTATTATTAATTAATATATTAGATAATTTATTTAATCCATCTGTAGTGTTTCCAACAAAAATGGCAGTATAAATTTCTTCTGGCGCATTAAAATACTTTAAAATATATCTTCTACACTCTTCATATAAATCACTACAATATTGTGATTTCTGACCATCACCTCTTGCAATTGATCCATAATATTCAGTAGTTTCTAAAACTCTTTTTACAACTCTTTTAAAAGGCGGAGTGGTAGCTGCATTATCAAAATTTATAGGAACAATTCGCCCTTTCCCATTTATATTAACCTTTTTATCCAACCCTACAAATAGTTTTCTTAAATCATCTATACTATCTCTATGCATAATAATCCCCTCCAGTATAATATATTCCTTGCAATATCTATTGTTACATTGATTTCCTTAACTCATTCACTTGTAATATATCCTCTATAATACTCATATTCTATAAAGTAACATATGTGTTTAAAACACATATATTGTTAATAAATTTATTTTTTGGAGGGAAATAATGAATTCAAAAAAAGCTAATATAGATAATGATGATTTAAAATTTATACCTTTAAATATTGATTCTTCTCTTTCACCAAATGGTTCAAAATTTCCAATACTTTATAACTTAGATGGATTATCTCTTTCAGGAATATTTGGCTCTAATTCTTTAGAACTTCCAAGCTTAAATGTTAGCCCTATTCCATTAGAAATGGTTGATTCTATTACTCCTGTAATGGCACCACTTATGCCTTACCCTAAAAATACTCCTAATTTAAATAATGATAATTCACTATACAATAACAATTCAAAAAACACTACACCATCTGAAGAAACCTCTAATAATAAATCTTTAGAATTAGAATATCCAGATGAATTAAATAATAATTTACTTCATTCATATAATGAACCAACTATAAAACCAAGATACTTAAATGATTCTGTTAATGCTGTTGATGTCTTAAGAAATTTTGATCTTTCTTTAGATTATTCTATTAATGAATCACGTAAAAATAGTTGTACTGAAGAAGAAGTAAATAATATTTTTTCTAAAATTGAAAATGATCATTCTGGAATATTAGCTACAATGAAAGCTTATAGAATTCCTTATCCAATTGCTAAAATATTAATAAAAAAAATTATTAAAATTTCTCTAGATAATTGTAATAAGTAGGTGAATTTTTATGGAATTATCCAGCAAGTATCTCCCTAGAGTTAACACTAATACAAGAATTATCCATGCTAATCCAACATCATCCAATGTTGATATTTATGCAAATGGTTCATTATTAACAAGTAATATTTCCTTTGGAAAGATATCTAAGTATATTACATTAACTCCAGGAGAATATGAATTTCAGCTTTATTTAACTGGAACTTATGATAAACCAATTTTAACTCAAACCCTTGAATTAATTGCTAATACAAATTATACAATATCATTTGTTACATTATCTAATAACTTATTTTTATTTAAATTAAGGGATGATAATGTACCTATACAAAAGACACAAGCATTTTTAAGATTTATAAACTTATCTAATAATTCACCATTACTAAGCTTGTCTTTGCCTAATAATTCTGTATTATTTAATAGTGTTGAATATTTAGAAACTACAAGTTATTATCCACTTTCCTCTGGAATATATAATTTTAAAGTATTAGTTGGCACTTCTCAGCTTACTGCAAAATATATTAAAAATATTACTTTAGATGGTGGAAAATTTTATACTATTTATATAATTGGAGTTTTTGCTTGTAAACCTATTATGGGTTATTTATTTGTTGATGACTTAATTTAAAGGAGTTGTTTCTTAGCAGCTCTTTTTTAGGTTTGATATAGATTTGCTATAATAGTATAATTAAACTGAAAAACTTTTTTATGACAAATGTGCAAATTTAATTTTAAATTTCACTTACGAAGCTTCACTATAACGGAGGAAATTATGATAATACTAAGTTGTAAAGATATATGTAAAAGCTATGGAATTAGAGATGTACTTAAAAACATTACTTTTTCCATTAATGAAGGAGATAAAGTTGGAATTATTGGTGCTAATGGTGAGGGAAAATCTACACTTTTTAAAATAATAACAAAAGAACTATCCCAAGATTCTGGTGAAGTATTTATAGATAAAAATAAAACACTAGGTTATTTATCACAAAATTTAGCATTAAATTCAGAAAAAAACATTTATGAAGAGGCTCTTTCTGTTTTTGATGAATTATTAAATATAGAATCAAAGCTTTCATCTTTAGAAATAAAAATGAGTGAACCTTATGATGAAAAAAAGGCTTCTTATCATGAAAAACTTATTAAAGATTATACAACACTTCAAGATTTATATTCTCATAAAGGTGGATATGTGTATAAAGGAGAAATTTCAAGAGTATTGAAAGGCCTTGGTTTTACTGAAAATGATTTTTATAAATCTATCAATACATTAAGTGGTGGACAAAAAACAAGGGTTGCTTTATGTAAATTATTATTACGTAAACCAGATATTATATTACTTGATGAGCCAACTAACCACTTAGATTTAGAAGCTATAAGTTGGTTAGAAGATTATATGAAAAATTATAAGGGAACTGTTTTAGTAATATCTCACGATAGATTTTTCTTAGATTCTGTTACTAATAATACTTTTGAAGTAATTGGTGGTAAAGTAGAATGCTATAATGTTCCTTATACTAAATTTATAGATTTAAGAAAAAAGAATTATGAAACAAAATTAAAAGCTTATAATCTTCAACAAGCTGAAATTAAAAGACAAGAAGCAATTATTGAAAAATTCCGCTCATTTAATAGAGAAAAAAGTATACGAGCTGCTGAAAGTAGAGAAAAGGTTCTTGAAAAAATGGAGAAAATAGAAGCTCCAACTCATGCAAAAGAAGCTTCTAAAATTAAATTTGAAGCTTCAGTAAAAAGCGGTTATGATGTGCTTCATATAGAAAATATGGCTAAATCTTATGGAGATAAATCATTATTTTCAAACTTAAATTTAGATTTAAAGCGTGGAGAAAAGGTAGCTTTAATTGGAGAAAATGGTCGTGGTAAAACTACATTATTTAAAATAATAATGGATAAAGTGGAAGCTGATAAAGGTGTAAAAGTATTAGGTACTAATGTTAACGTTGGATACTATGATCAAGAGCAATCTGACTTAAATTTAGATAAGACTATTATAGATGAAGTATGGGATGACTTTCCTAATTTAACAACTTCCAAACTTAGAAGCTATCTTGCTTCATTCTTATTTACTGGTGATGATGTATTTAAAGTAATAAATACTCTTAGTGGTGGAGAAAAATGTAGAATCAATTTATTAAAACTAATTCTTTCAAAATCTAATTTATTATTATTAGACGAACCTACTAACCATCTTGATATTATATCTAGAGAAGCCTTAGAAGATGCTATTTTAGAATATGATGGTACATTAATGGTAATATCCCATGATAGATATTTCTTAAATAAAGTAATTAGTCGTATATTAGAATTAAAAGAAGATTGTGTATCTGAATATTTAGGTAATTATAGTTACTACCAAGAAAAAAAGCTTAATCCAAGTAGATTTGAAAGTTATGAAGAATTAGCAAATGGAAAAACAAAGACTCAACTTAAGGATGAAAAGAAAAAGAAAAGAGAAGCTGAAAAAGAAGCTAAAGCTATACAATTAAAAATTAAAAATCTTGAAAAAACAATTTCTGAAAAAGAAGATGAATTAAATAATTTACAAGAACAGCTTTGCTTAGAATCTATATATTCTAATCCTTCTGAAAGTCAAAGGGTTAATAATGAAATTAAATCATTAGAACAGCTAATTGCTAATTTATATGATGAATGGGAATCATTAGCTTAATAAATAAATTGGCTGTTGCATTAAATTACTTAGTGCAACAGCCATCTTATTAAGCTGATTTAGCTAAATTTTTTAAATCTTTTTCTTTATCTAAGCTATTAAATATAACTTTTCTTATCATGTCTACTGGAATTATTGTAAATGCCATAGCTATTATAACAAGCCAATTCTTTACTGTAATTGGAGTACAACTAAATAATTCTCCTCCAACTAAAGTTAATGCAGCTTGAACTATTACTATAACACCCATAACCTTTAAGAAACTCATATTTTCCTTAATATGTTCAAAAATATTTATAGTATTGCTTCTTACATTAAATCCATTAAATACTGCACAAAGTACAAACATTGAAAAATATGCTGTCATATGTTCTTCTGTATTTGCAAACATATTTATAAAGAATGGTGCCTTTAAGAATGCAAAGCTTAATACTGCAACCCATGCTCCAGCAAAAAGAATTTGATTCATCATTTTAGCTGAAACAATACTTTGAGTTCTAGACTTAGGTTTTTCAAGCATATACTTTTTAAGTGCTGGTTCAGATCCTAAAGCTAATGCACCAAGACCATCCATAACTAAATTAATCCATAATATATGAGTTATTTTTAATGGTTCTTCGATTCCAAAGAAAGGAGCTATAGCACAAACTGCAACTGCACCAACATTAATTGTTAATTGGAATTTTATAAATTTTAATATATTATTATAAATTGTTCTTCCATATAATATTGCATTTTCAATAGATTTAAAGTTATCATCTAAGATAACAATTGCACCAGCTTCTTTTGCTACATCAGTACCACTACCCATTGCAAATCCAACATCTGCTCTCTTTAATGCAGGAGCATCATTAACACCATCACCAGTCATACCACATACAAGGTTTAACTCTTGTGCAAGTTTTACCATTCTTGATTTATCTGTAGGTAATGCTCTAGCAATAACTTTTAAATTAGGTAAAATTGCTTTAACTTCTTTATCTGACATTTTATTTAATTCTTCTGATGTTAATGCAACATCTGATTTAGAATTTAATAATCCAGCTTCTTTTGCAATTGCAACAGCAGTTTCCTTTCTGTCACCAGTTATCATTACTACTTGTACACCGGCATTTTGAACTTCCTTTATTGCTTGTTTAGCTTCTGGTCTAACATCATCACGAATTCCAACAAATCCTACCATTACTAAATCATCTGGTAATGTATCTTCTATTAATTCACTTTCACTATAAGCAAATGATAATACTCTCATTGCTCTTTCTGCTAATCTATCTATCTTATCGTTAATTTTCTTTTTATCAATAGCTACAACATTTCCATTTTCATCTAACATCTTAGTAGCTTTTGTAAGTAATCTTTCTGGTGCACCCTTATATACAGTTTTACCACTTAATTGGCTTGCAGAATATTTATTTGCAGAATTAAATCCTTGTGATTTTTCTACCTTTAAATCTTCTAATTTATTCATTTCTGCTTGAGTTAAAAAGTTTAATAATGCTTTATCTGTGGCATTTCCTCCAATAACTTTTCCATTTGCATCAAACATTGAGCCTGTATTTTTTCCAATGCATAAAGCCATCATTTCTTTAATCTTTGATCCATCTTTATAACTATCCTTTAAGTTACCATCAAAAAATTCTACAACTTCTAACTCACCTTTAGTTATTGTTCCTGTCTTATCTGAAAATAATATATTTAATGAACCTGCAGTTTCAATTCCTATTGGCTTTCTAACAAGTACATTGTTTTGAAGCATCTTTGCAGTATTTCTCATTAAAACAATTGCTATCATAAGAGGAAGTCCTTCTGGAACAGCCATAACTACTATAACAACAGCAAGCATAATAGCTTCTAATACATCTTTAAATACCATTACTCCACCATTTGCAAAGTAATCAGCAAATCCTCCAGCTATAATCACCTTATGAGCTAATAATGCTAAAGCAATAACTACTGAACCAATATATCCAAACATAGAAATTTGAGATGCTAATTTAGCAAGCTTTACCTTTAATGGGCTTTCTACTTCATCATCAGCCATATCTTCAGCCATTGCACCCATCATTGTCTTCATTCCAACCTTAGTAATTTCCATTACCCCTTCGCCATTAAATACAACAGCACCTCTAAATAATGAATGTGCATCAACAAAAGTATCCCCTGTTACATCAGCTGTCATAGCCAATTCTTTATAAGCCTTAAAATCACTTACAGCAACTTTTCTGCATTCTTCAGCTTCTCCATTAAGTGCTGAATTATCAACTCTTAATTCACCTTGATAAAGATATCCATCAGCTGGAATTTTATCACCACTTTGAAGAATTACTAAATCACCAACAACTAATTCATTAATTTCTACTTCTACAACCTTTCCATCCCTATGTACCTTACATACCTCTTTTTTGGTTGAATCTTTTAATTTTCTATATTCATTATCACTTGCAATTTCAGTTTTTGCCGAAATTCCAGTAACAAGTAACACAGAAATTACTATACCAATAATTTCTCCAAACTCTGCATATCCCATAACTGCCATAATTGCCATAATTGCAGCAATTACAAGTAATAACTTTATCATTGGATCATCAAATGCCCCTTTAAACTTGTCCCAAAATGTTTCTTGTTCAGCTTCATGAATTATATTATCTCCATGTAACTTCCTACTTTGTTCTACTTGGTCTTTATTAAGTCCCTTAATCATTACATCCTCCTTATAACGCAAACTTATATATCATATATTTTATATTAACATTTATTATAAGATTATTTTTTAAAATATACATGCAAAAGTTAAATTAACTTTTGCATGTATATCTTGCTTATTTTAATATTTATTATTGATATAAAGCTAAAACACCATTTAAATCAGCAATTTTTCCTTCTCCAATAGCTTTAAATTGCCATTCTGAACCTTTTCTATTAAGTTCAGCAAAAATTACAGATGTAGCTGTAGATCCATTTTCTTTTAAATTAAATCTACAAATTTCTCTTTTATTATTTTCTAAATCTACTAATCTTACATATGAATTTTCAACCATTCCAAATGTTTGTCTTTTTGCCTGAGCCTCATGTATAGTAACAACAAAAACTATTTTTGCTATATTAGGATTAATTTCTTCTAAATTTATGTTTATAACTTCATCATCACCTTCACCAGCTCCTGTTCTATTATCTCCAGCTAACGAAATTCCCTGACCCTCTTTATTATTAAAAAATATAATATTTGATACTGTATTAAACTTATTATTAGAATCTAATAAAAATGCTGCTATATCTAAATCATAATCTAAACCATTATTTGCAATATCCCATCCAGCTCCAAGGCTTACTTTCTTTAATCCAGGATTTCTTTTTGTTAAATCTAAAATATCATTTTTATTTAAATTTAAAATTCCCGCTGATTGATTAGAAATACTTGAATTTCCATTTAAATTTTCAAATCCTGCACCTAAATTAATTCCCATTTATTCCACTCCTATTTGTACATATTTGCTAATGAAGAAACTGTTGCATGTAATAATTCTCCCTTAGCCTTAAATTGCCAACTTCCATTATTTCTTTCTAATTCGGCAAAAAGTAATGCTGTGTTATCTCCACCATCTTCTGATAGATTATATCTACAAATTTCTTTATCTCCATTATCTTCATTTAATAATCTTATATATGCATTTTTTACCTTAGAAAAACTTTGTTTTCTTTTAACTGCATTATAAATATTTAAAGCAAATACAACTTTGCTACAATTAGCAGGAAGCTTTTCTAAATCAACAGATATTTTTTCATCATCTCCATCTCCTGCTCCTGTTCTATTATCTCCATGAAGATATATTCCTGGACCATTTAAATTACCAAAATAAATTACTCCCCTATTTATCATTTTATCATTTTCATTTAATAATATAGCAATTAAATCTAAATCATAATCTGTACCTAATCCAAAGAAACCTTTTTTAGCAACATCCCAACCAGCTGCTAAAACAACATGCTTCAATCCTGGCTCAGCCTTTCTTAAGTCTAAAATATCATTTTTTTTCAAATTTAAAATTCCTGTCATAACTTCTCCTTTTTATTAGTTTCAAGTGGCAAGTTTATGTATAAATTCAGCTTTTTCTGAATTTAATAAATATATTTTCAGAAACTCCCTAAGGAGTTTCCTCACTAACTTATCACTTGCCACTCGCCACTTGTCACTGATTTAAGGTTTCCTCCTTAACTTGCCACTTGCCACTTGTCACTTGCCACTTGCCACTTATATCCTTTCTCTTTCCTACATATAAATTCCTAGTATTCCATTTAAATCAGCAATTTTTCCTTCTCCAATAGCTTTAAATTGCCATTCTCCATTTTGTTTATATAATTCAGAAAAAATCACTGAAGTCACTGTTGAGCCATTTTCCTTTAAATTAAATCTACAAATTTCTCTTTCATTATTTTCTTCATCTAATAATCTCACATATGAATTTTCAACCATTCCAAATGTTTGTCTCTTTGCTTGAGCCTCATGAATAGTAACTACAAAGACTATTTTTTGAACATGTGCTGGAATAGATTCTAAGTCTATTCTTATTCTTTCATCATCACCTTCACCAGCTCCTGTTCTATTGTCACCTTCTAAGTAAATTCCTTGTCCTTGCATATTATTAAAAAATATAACATCATCTGGTATGTTTTGAACTTTTCCATTAGCATTTAATAAAAATGCTGCTATATCTAAATCAAAGTCTTGTCCACCACTTGCTACATCCCATCCTGCTCCTAATATTACCTTTTTAAGTCCTGGATTTTTTTTAGCTAAATTTAATATATCATTCTTTTTTAAATTTAAAGCATTAACATTGTTGCCATTGCTTGCTCCCATATTAATATTATTCATCATTGCTCCTAAATTAATTCCCATATTCAACCC
>OASX01001426.1_pt1 | contig 11838 bp, 10 predicted proteins | sample 1516531 | NCBI WGS metagenome assembly OASX01 (sample SAMEA2579911, study PRJEB22360) | human gut metagenome | biome: human gut; feature: human-associated habitat; material: faeces | place: Denmark | collected 2008/2010
CGACAGTCTTCTCTCCCGAACGGCGGCCACCGCCTCGGGCTGCCGCGCCGAGCTGGAAGCCGCCTACGGCCCGAAGCTCCGCCCCATGGACTGCTATAAGGATACTGCCCCCGGCGAGCTGACCAACTGCGTGGGCCACGATGATTTGATGATGCTGATGTTCACCTCCGGCACCACCGGCCGCAGCAAGGGCGTCATGCTCTCGGAGCGGAATATGTGCGCCAGCCTGCACACCTATTCGGAGGTGGCAGAGAACTGGATCACCAACCGCCTCCCGGCAGGCCAGAAGCTGCCGCTGAGCCATATGACCCTGCTGCCCCTCTTCCACATGGCCTGCTTCGTCTGCGTCATGTCCTACCCGCCTGCCGGCTGGACTCTGAACCTCTGCGGCGACATCCGCGACTTCTACCGCGACCTGGGCCTGATGCACAGCGATGTCATGGCCTCGGCCCCCATGCTGGTGGAGACCATCTACAACGACATGAAGCGCGGCCGCGTCAGCCGCCTGAACGGCCTGTGGGACCTGTGTTGCTCTTCCGCTGCCCTCGACCCCAAGATGCTGCTGGAGCTGGCCCAGAACGGCTTCGTCGTCAACCAGTGCTACGGTATGACCGAGACCTTCGGCGACGGCATCCTGAACTTTACGCAGGTCGAAAAGCACATGAGTGCCGTGGGCAAGCCCGACGACCACGTTCAGTATAAGCTGGACGAGACCGGCGAGATCTGCATCAAGGGCGACTGCGTGATGCTGGGCTACTACAAGGACCCCGAGGCCACGGCAGAGGTCATCGACGCCGACGGCTGGTTCCACACCGGCGACCTTGCCCGGATGGATGAGGAAGGCTTCTATTACATCACCGGCCGCAAGAAGAACCTCATCATCCTTGCCAGCGGCGAGAACGTCAGCCCCGAAGAGCTGGAAAAGAAGCTGGCCCTCTGCCCGGCCATCACCGAGTGCATCGTGAAGGAGAAGGGCCAGAAAATTTGTGCCGTCATCTACTGCCCTGAGGATAAGCAGGAAGAGGTCAGAGCCTTCGTCACCGAGGTGAACCGCAGCCTGCCGATGTATAAGCGCATCAGTGCCGTGGAGTTCACCGCTGAGCCCCTGCCCCGCAACGCTCTGGGGAAGCTGCTGCGGAAGTAACAAGTAAGAAGAAACAGTGAAAAGGATACGCCGCGTGGTTGCATTTCTCAGCCGAAACAGGTATTATTACTCTGAGGCAGAAAATGTCAGCTGCCGGCGTTTCGCTGTAATAAAGAAAAACAGCAAGGAGCGACAAAATGATAAATACTGTATATGAGCTCATCACGGACGTCATGGCGAAGCAGTACCCCGACCGGGTGGCGTTCCGCTATGCGGCCGCCGATGGCAAGACTGTGGTGGAAAAGACCTACGCCCAGTATGTGCAGGACATCCGCAGGGCTGTTACTTACTTTAAGGAGAATATCCCCGACATCAAGGGCAAGCGTGTCGGCATCATGAGCCGCAACTGCTATGAGTACGGTGTCAACAGCTTCGGCGCGATCCTCGCCGGGGCCGTCGTCGTGACCATCAACCAGAAAAAGAGCTGGCCCGAGCTGGAATATGAGCTGGGCCTTGTCGAGCCTTCCCTCATCGTCAACGACGGCATCGACTATGGCTGCCGCCCCGATATCGAGGCCGCCTACGGCGATAAACTCCGCCCGATGGACGCCTTCAAGGACAGCGCGCCTGCAGAGCTTGTTGACTGCGTGGGCCATGATGATTTGATGGTGCTGATGTTCACTTCCGGCACCACCGGCCGCAGCAAGGCCGTCATGCTCTCGGAGCGCAACTTTTTTACCACGGTGGAGTGCCAGGTCAAATTCGGCGGCGCCATGCTGGACTATAAGCACGAGCATATGCCCGAGGACAAAAACGACGTCCTGAGCAACTTCGCCATCCTGCCCCTGTTCCATCTGGGTACGTTCATCTGCCTCTTCGTTTGGGCCTGCAAGGGCTGGGCGCTGAACCTCTCCGCCGACATCCGCGACTTCTACCGCGACCTCGGCCTGATGCACAGCGATGCCATCGCTGTGGCTCCCATGCTGATGGAGGCCATCTACAAAGACGTCAAGCGGGGCCGCCGCGCCCGCCTGAACGGCATCTGGAACCCCTGCGGCTCCTCTGCCATGTTTGACGGCGCCATGCTGGCCGAGCTGGCGCAGCAGGGCATGATGATCACTCAGGTGTACGGCATGACCGAGACCTGCGGCGACGGCATCATCAACTACGAGCAGGACGAAAAGCACATCCGCGCCGTGGGCAGGCCCGACGACCACGCCGAGTACAAGCTGGACGAGACGGGCGAGATCTGCATCCGCGGCGGCTGCGTCATGCTGGGCTATTACAAGGACCCCGAGGCCACCGCAGAAGTCCTCGACGCCGACGGCTGGTTCCACACCGGAGACCTGGCCCGTGTGGACGAGGACGGCTTCTACTACATCACCGGACGCAGAAAGAATATCATCATCCTCGACAGCGGTGAGAACGTCAGCCCCGAAGAGCTGGAAGATCTGCTGTCCCAGTGCGAGGCCGTCAAGGAATGCATCGTCAGGGAGAAGGGCAAGAAGATCTGTGCCGTCATCTACTGCGGCGAGGCCGACCAGCAGACCGTCCGCGACTTCATCACCGAGACCAACCGCACTCTGCCGCTCTACAAGCGGATGAGCGCCGTGGAGTTCAGCACCGAGCCTCTGCCCCGCACCGGCACCGGCAAGCTGCTGCGCAAGTAAGAATAAACCGGGCAGGCTGCGGAATACTGGAAAAGAGCCGCGGCCGCCTTGAATGGAATTACGAAAGGAAGATTCAAACTATGGAAAGAACCGAGATCGTGTCCCAGATCCTTGCAATTCTGGAAGATGTTGCAGAGATTTCCCCCGAGGATGTCAACGAGAACAGCGTCCTGATGGACGATCTGGACCTGTCGTCCATGGAGATCCTGACCGTCGTCGCCGACCTGGAGGAGACGTTCGGCCTGCGCATCCCCGAAAAGGAGCTGCGCAACTTCGTCACCATCAGCGATTTGGCCGACTATCTGGCCGCACACGCGGGGGAATAAGGAATGGATGCCGGACAGCGCTCTGTTTTTCAGGGCATCGTCTACTATTACCGCGAAAACATGGTCAACTGCCGCTATCAGGTCACGCTGAAGGACGCCGTGGACGGTGCGCTTTTGCAGCAGGCTCTGGATGCGGCCCGGGCAAAGGCACCCTACTATTTCCAGAAGCCGGTGTGGGAGAAAAAGCTGCTCCACCTCGAGCCGTCGGACGCCCCCTGCCCGGTGCGGCAGGGCAGCGCAAAGCCCGAATTTCCGGACGAGAACGGCTTTACGGTTGCCCTGAGCTATGAGGGGAAAGTCGTCTGCTTTGACTGGTTCCACTTTCTGGCCGATGGCCGGGGCATAGCACCCTTCATGACCATGGTGCTGCAGTTCTACTGCAACCTGCGGTACGGCACGGCTTTCGAGGGCCGGACCCTTGAGACGGACCCTGCCTACGACATCGAGGGCATCCTTGCAAAATATCCCGAGAGTCAGGTGGCCAACGATATGCAGCGCCCCGTGGTGCAGACCTTTGAAGAGACGCCCACCTGCTGCCGCGTCCGGCTGGAAAAGGCGGGGCTTGTGGACGCCGCCCTCCGCTGCGGCGTCAAGCCCTTCAGCACCCTCACGGCTCTGCTCTGTAAGGCGGTGCGGGCGTATCTGGACAAGGACGAGGTGCTCTACAGCTATTCGACAGACGCCCGCGACGCGCTGGGTGCGCCGAACGCCCTCTACAACTGCGTGGCATCCTTCCAGCGCAAGCTGCCGCTGACGGCAGATGCCCCGCTGGCCGAAGTGGCCGTGGGCGTGGACGCTGACCTGAAAGAGAACCTTTCCGCTGAGCGAAAACTGTTCCGTATCGCGGAGCAGATGGGCTGGGTCTACCGGGTCTACCAGCAGAAAGCCAGCCTCAGCATCAAAAAGCGCATCTTCCAGATGGGCGAGTACATCAGCGGCTTCCCGGCGGACTTCTGGGTGAGCTATCTGGGCGACCCCTTCGCCCCGTCCAGCCCGGAGCTGACCCGGTACATCGAGGACTTCCAGACCTGGGTGCCGGCAGACGGCGCTTCCATCGGTCTGGAATGCACCAGCCTGCATGGCATCATCACCCTCTGCGTCAAGAACAAGGTGCCGCGCCCCGGCTTTGCCGAGGCTCTGCGCGCCGCGTTCGAGGCCGAAGGCATCAAGGTGCTGGAAGCCGCAGAGCTGGGCGCAGACAATACATAATCTGCGTGGCCAAGAGCGAGGGCCTGCTGAACGAGGAAAAGTTCAACGCATAATTGACCTGTAACATACAAAAGCGTCCCTCCGTTTTACCGGAGGGGCGCTTTTTGCGCAGCAGAAGTCTTCTTTTTTACAGACGGCCCAAAGCCGCCGCCGGGGTTTTACGCCGATTTTGCGTCCGCATGGTTTCGGGCCGGGCGGCTGCGGCGGTAGAATAAGGCCGTTCCCGGTAAATCGAAAAAGAGAGAAGGAGCCATGAGGCTCATGGAAAGAGAGGACTTTCGCATGAAAGAGAATAAAATGTCCCGCCGCAGCTTTTTGAAGGCCGGTGCCTTTGCATCCGCCGCCGGTATGCTGGCCGCGGCACCTGCCGCTGCCAACGCCGCTGCCCCCAATGCCGCCAAAGCGGCAGAGGAAGAGAACGGACTGCTGGGCGTGTTCGGCGGCAGACCCAAGTATGTTTTCCTCTTCATCGGCGACGGCATGGGTACGGCCCAGATACAGTCCGCCCGATTCTATAAGGGTACGGTGGAGAACAACGGCGCTGTCGTCGAGGGCGAGCTGAGCTTCACCCAGTTCCCCGAGGTGGGCAGCGTGACCACCTACGACAGCACTTCTTTCTGCCCCGACTCCGCTTCCACTGCCACTTCCATCGCCACCGGCCACAAGACCGAGAGCGGCGTCATCAATATGTGTCCGTGGACCCGCGATGTGCCCTATGAGACCATCGCCGAGAAGCTCCACGCCCAGAAGAACTACAAGGTGGGCGTCGTCTCCTCCGTCAACATCGACCACGCCACCCCCGCCGCCTTCTATGCACATCAGAAGACCCGCAAGAACTACTACGCCATCGGCAAGGAGCTGGCAGTCTCCGGCTTCGAGTATTTCGCAGGCGGCGAGTTCCAGAAGGTGAACGGCGACGGCACCGGCCCCAACAACCACGAGATCGCCGCCCAGAACGGCTACAACGTCGTCACCCGTCAGGCAGACGCCGCCGCCCTCAAGGCCGGTGCAGGCAAGACCCTCATCATCGCCGAGGCTCTGGCCGACGGCAAGGCCATGAACTACGCCATGGACGCCGCCGCAGGCGAGTGGCAGCTGACCGACTACGTCAGGAAGGGCATCGAGCTGCTGGACAACAAGAAGGGCTTCTTCCTGATGACCGAGTCCGGCAAGATCGACTGGGCCTGCCACGCCAACGATGCCGCCGCTTCCATCCACGATGTGCTGGAGATGAGCAACGCCGTGCAGACCGCTGTGGACTTCTACAACGCCCACCCCAACGATACCCTCATCCTCGTCACCGCCGACCACGAGACGGGCGGCATGGCCATCGGCTACAAGACCACCAACTACGACACCTTCCTGACCAACCTCACCCACCAGAAGATGTCTTACGCCAAGTTCGACTCCACCTATGTGAAGGGCTATATCGCCAACAAGACTCCCTTCGAGGCCGCCATGGCCGACGTGAAGGCAAACTTCGGCCTGACCCTGCCCACCGACCCCGATGCTGCCAGTGCAGGCAAGCTGCTGCTGACCGACTACGAGGTGGAGAATCTGCGCAAGGCCTACGAGCGGACGCTGGAAGTCGGCGCTGCCTCCCAAAAGGAGATGAGCCAGCAGGATTATGAGCTCTACGGCACCTACATCCCCTTCAGCATGGCCATCTGCCACACCATCAACCACAAGTCCGGCATGGACCACACCACCTATGCCCACACCGGCGCGATGGTCAACATCTATGCGCTGGGCGTCGGCGCGGAGAAGTTCCGCGGCGTCTTCGACAACACCGAGATCTACCACAAGCTGGCTGAGCTGACCGGCGTACAGTAAGCCTCTCTCTTCAAACGAAAAAGCCTGTGCAGACCCTCCCGGGGCGGGAGGCTGCACAGGCTTTCTTGTGTTCACAGGTGGATGGTGCAGCCGCGGCCCAGCATCTGGGCCAGCAGCATAAGGGTCGAGACGCCGAAGCATCCGCCCATCATCAGCAGGCAGAGCACCACTGAGCCGAAGTCGCACCGGCATGCGCCGGGCCGGGCCGAGTAGTAGAGTACCTCGCACCCCAGCAGGATGAGCCCCGCCGCAGGGAGCACCTGCCAGATGACCAGCCACGGCAGGCCGGGAAGGAAGCGGGCCAGCAGGAAGAGCGTGCCCGCCGCGATGAGGCAGACGCCCAGCGTCAGGGTGCCGACTCGGCGGAGCGGCTTATTCGTCGTGTTCGTGGTCGAAGTCATCGTCCGTCACCTCGTTTTCGTTCACCACCGGGCCGGAGAGCAGAGGAGCGTTCTCCGGCTGCGCGGCCTCGTCGGCGTGATACTCGCAGAAATCGGCATCCTCGGGGGCGTCCTTGGAAGCATCCGGCTTTTTGGCCGGATGGGGGCCTTTCACCAGCCAGACGCCGCAAACGATGAGGACCACACAGACCACCACATCCGGCAGGCTGGCCATGACGAGATAGAGGGCGCGGAAAACGGGGGAGGAGTGGCCCCAGCGGTAGACGAGGTCGCCGAGAGTGTTCATGATGAGGTTCTGGTAGGCGATGAGCGCACCGAAGGCGATGAGCAGCCAGCCCACCAGCTTGTGGCTGTCCAGCAGAGCCCGGGCCAGCCGCTTGTCGCGGGGGTCGAAGTGGACGAGGTAGTCGTCCTCCGGCGCGGTGTCCGCGATGATCTGCGCCCGGAGGTTGAAGGTGTCAAAGAAGCTGTACATCCACAGCACCACCAGCAGGAGCAGCACCGGGTTGAGCAGTGAGCCCACCATCCCGATGAGGCAGGCCGTGAGGATGAGGGAGAGGCCCCGCTTCATGTAACCCTGATACATCTGGCCTGCGCCGGGGATAAACGCGCAGCAGAAGGTCAAAAATCCGTTTTTCAGCATAACGATCTCCTTGTTTTATGATTTTATGTTTTCTGCCGCGTTCAGCAGGCTTTCCAGCACAGAGGAAACGCGGGTATAGATGTTCTCGCCGGGGCGGGAAGTCACGGGCCTGCCCAGCTTTTCGGGCAGGATCTTCGGGGGCTGTTTTTCCGGCAGGGTGACCTGGACTGTGGGCAGGAGAGCCTGCAGGTCGCTGCCGTGGTCGGTGACGAAGGTCAGCGCTCCGGTACGCCACATGGTCAGCGCCAGCACGGCGGCGACGCCCGCCACCGCAGCCCGGCCACAGGTGCTCTGCATCAGCCGAACCCAGATGGCGCTCATCACGGTACGGCGGACATCCCGGGGCGGGCCGGCGAGGGCGTCGGCGGTCAGAAGTGCGGTGTAACGGTCGGTGCATTTGTCGCAGTAGGCGAGATGCTCGGCGGCTTCCAGCCGTCCCAGCTCGTCCAGCTGCCCGGCGGTGAGGGCGTGCAGCCCTTCGTCGCTCAGACAGCCGTCTTCACGGAACAATTCCATTTTAAAAGCCCTCCTTTCCGGCGGCGCTCAGCTGCGCGGCCAGCATCTTTTTTGCCCGGAAGACCTGCGCCTCCACTGTTTTCTGGGGCCTGCCGCAGAGCCGGGCGGCTTCGGCGGCGGTGTGCTGTTCCAGCAGCATGAGGCGGCAGGGCGTCTTGTAGGGCTCCCGCAGAGCGAGGATGCGCTGCGTCAGCTCCTCTTCGCCCAGAGCTTCCAGCACCTGTGCTTCCGGCTCGCTGCCGGGCGGTGCGCCCTCAAGTGCAAGTACATCATCGCCGGGGGTGTTCACCCGGCGCGCCCAGGCGCTGCGTAAGTAATCCTTGGCTTTGTTGGAGGCGATGCGGGCCAGCCATTGCTTTTCGTATCCGGCAGGACAGCGGTCCATGCTCCGCCATGCAGAGAGAAACGTTTCCTGCGTCAGATCCTGCGCATAGCCCTCATCTGCCACCAGCTGACGGCAGATGGTATAGACGAGGGACTGGTACTTCTGTACCAGCCTGTCAAATTCCAGTGCATTCAATGGCTGCTCTCCGCCTCCTTTCTGCCCGGCATTTCGAGCGCGCTATCTATCTATACGAACCAGCGGGGCCAAAAACTGCAAAATCATGGGAAAAACTTTGAAAATGTGGTAGAATGGCCTTATCAAACCTCACAAAGGAGAAAACACGATGGCCTCTGCCACAAAACAGGCACTTCTGGCGGCGCTCTCCGCCGCCCAGGGCGAATGCATCTCCGGCCAGCAGCTGGCGCAGCAGCTGGGTGTGAGCCGCGCTGCTGTCCATAAGGCTGCGGCCGCGCTGGCGGCTCAGGGCTATGCGCTGGAAGCCGCCCCCCGGCGGGGCTATCGGCTGGCGGGCGGCGACCCCTTCTGCGCCGAGGCGGTGGGAGAGTACGACGCCCCCATCTACCTCTACGACAAGCTGGAAAGCTCCAACCGCACGGCCAAGACGCTGGCCCTCGAGGGTGCGCCCCACGGCACGATGGTGCTGACAAGTCAGCAGACGGCGGGCCGGGGCCGGCTGGGGCGGCGGTTCGAGAGCCCGGCGGGGAAAGGCATTTATCTCTCGCTGGTGCTGCGGCCCGGCCTGCCCATGACCGAGGCGCAGGCTGTCACCGTCAGCGCGGCGGTGGCCGTCTGCCGGGCTGTGAAGCGGCTCTGCGGGCTGGATTTGGGCATCAAGTGGGTCAACGACCTCTATTATAACGGCAAGAAGGTCTGCGGCATCCTGACGGAAGCCGGGGCCGACATCGAGAGCGGCCAGCTGGAATGGCTGGTGGTGGGCATCGGCCTGAACCTGACCTCCCGCCCGGAGGACTGGCCCGAGGAGCTGCGGCCCATCGCGGGCAGTCTCTACCCCGGCGGGCCTGCACCGGTGAGCCGGGCGGCGCTGGCCGGGGCCATCGCCCGGGAACTGCTGGGTCTCTGCCCGGCCTTCGACTGTCTGGACGAGTACCGCGTCCGGTGCTTTGTGCCGGGCCACTGGGTCACGGTCTGCACCGGGACGGAGAGCTACGCCGCAAAGGCGGTGGCCATCGACGACGCCGGGCGGCTCATCGTGGCGCGGGAAGGGGGCCGCACCGAGGCGCTCTGCCACGGAGAAGTGAGTATAAGGCCGTCGCCGCTGGCGGTAAAATAATAAACCTCTCCGTCATCGCTGGCGCGATGCCACCTCCCCTATCGAGGGGAGGCTTTGGCAGGCCGGGCCGCTTTGTACTGACTGCTGAAAGCTGAATATGGCGCAAAATACCGTGCCCTGCTTGCGGGGGCAGCGGCTGCTGGACAAGTTATCTCGTCAAGCTGCTGCTGCCCGCTGTAGCAGGGCACTATTGCTTCTGAAAGATTGAGCTTTGCTCGTTTAGAATGGATTTGACCGACACGCCAGAGGCTCCCCTACTAGGGGCAACGGCGACGACCACCGCCAGTGGCGGAAACAAGGAGGAGCTGTTGGGGCAGCGGCCAGCAAGACGCAAGCGAAGCGCAGCGGATGCTGGGTGCCGCAACCCGACCCTGTCGAGCGGAGCGAGACTGAGAGGTTAAAACACCCCGAAGCACACCAGCCCCAGCACCGCCGCGATGCCGATGACCTTCGGCACACTGAGCTTGAACTTCTGGAGCAGCACAAAGCAGAGGATGCCGATGGCGATGCCCGGCAGGCTGATGCCGCCTGCCTCGGTGATGCAGGTCTGGCGGCAGAGGCCCACCAGAACGCCCAGCACCATGCCGATGCAGACAGGCTTGACGATTTTCATGATGTAGCTCATGACCTTGCTGGTGCGGAACTTCTGGAAGAACGCCGCCGCCAGAAGCGTCAGCGTCAGGGTGGGGCTGAGGACGCCCAGGACCGCGAAGACGCCGCCCGGCATCCCGGCGGTCTTGGTGCCTGCAAAGGTGGCGGCGTTGACGCCCAGAGAGCCGGGGGTCATCTCGGCGATGGCGATGAGGTTCGTCAGATCGGCGTCCGTCATCCAGCCGTGGGAGGACATTTCATCCATGATGAGGGGGATCATGGAGGTGCCGCCGAAGCTGGTGAAGCCGATCTTCGCAAACGCGGCGAAGAGCTGAACGAGGGTCTCAAGCATGGCCATGCTCGCTCACCCCCATCCAGACCAGCGCGATGACCACACCGGCCGCCACCAGCGTCAGATTGCTGATGGACGTAAAGTAACAGAGCACAAAGGCGACGGCACAGATGATGATGGGCATCGCGCTGGTCAGAGCGTCTTTGCCCAGGGAGATGGCCGCGCCGCCGATGATGGGGGCCACGGCGCACTGGACGCCCTTGAGGGCCGACCAGACCCAGTAGTTATCTTTAATGGCGTCGTAGATGGCCGTCACGATGGTAAGGGTGACGACGGCGGGGATGCACAGGCCGATGGCCGCGCAGATGCCGCCCAGAACCCCGGCCATCTGATAGCCGAAGAGCAGAGTGATGTTCACCACCATGATGCCGGGCAGGCTCTTGCCCACGGCGATGAGCTCCAGCAGATCGCTCTTGGTCATCCAGCCGCGCTCGTCCACGAACTCCCGCTCCATCTGGGCAATGATGCTCCATCCGCTGCCAAAGGTGAACGCGCCGATTTTGATAAAGTAGAGAAGCATCAGCAGGGCCATTCGTGCGCCGGTGGGGCGCTGCTGTGCGGTTTCGGGTTTTGTTGTCTGCATGAATCCTCCTGAGATACCGGGTTTGCTGTTTCTTTACCTATAAGATACCACAGACATCCCCAAAAGGCGAATGGAAAAATGGAATGGTTCCCGGTTCCTGTCAGGAATGCTCGTAAGTCATCCAGCTGCCTTTCCATGCGTAGAGGGCCATCAGCACGGCACCCAGCGCCCACGACACCGGGTAGAGGACGAACACGCCCTCGATGCCCGCAAAGAAGGGGAGGGCGAACCGGATCCACACCACACGGAAGAGGCAGAGCGAGATGAGCAGCACCACCATCGGCGGCACGCTGCGGCCGGTGCCGCGCACTGCGCCCGCCATGCCGTGGAGAATGGCCAGCAGGAAGTAGAAGGGGCAGAAGTAGTGCATGGCGCTGCACCCGAAGGCCACCACCGTCTCGTCGGAGGTGAACAGGTGCATGATGGGATCCTGGAACGCCAGCAGCAGAGCGCCGGTGCAGAGGGTGTAGAGCACACCCATGCCCAGCGTGACCCACATACCATTCTTCACGCGTTTGAGGTTGCCTGCGCCATAGTTCTGGCCCACGAAGGTCGTCGCCGCCATGCTGAAGCTGGTGACGGGCAGGATGTTGAAGCCGTCGATTTTCATATAGGCCGCAAAGCCTGCCATGGCGGCGGCACCGTAGCTGTTGACGCTGGACTGCACCAGCACGTTCGAGAAGGAGATGACCATGTTCTGGATGCCGGTGGGAAGGCCGATGCGGATGATGCGGGAGGTCATCCGCTGATCGGGCCGGATGGCGGAAAGCTCCACCTTGTAGTCGGCGTCCACCTTCATCAGAAAGCGGAGGCTCAGCACACAGGAGACCAGCTGGCTGATGTCGGTGGCGATGGCCGCGCCCGCCACGCCCATCTTCAGCCCGGCGATGAGCACCAGGTCGAGGATGATGTTGGTGATGGAAGCGCAGGCAAGGTAGAGGACCGAGCGGCGGGAGTTGCCCGCCGCGTTGAGGATGCCGGCTGCCATGTTGT
>OASX01001431.1_pt1 | contig 11814 bp, 8 predicted proteins | sample 1516531 | NCBI WGS metagenome assembly OASX01 (sample SAMEA2579911, study PRJEB22360) | human gut metagenome | biome: human gut; feature: human-associated habitat; material: faeces | place: Denmark | collected 2008/2010
TCTTTATTCATGCAGAGAAAGACCTTAATCATATTGTGAAACATGATGAAACGACCCAAGTAGGACATGACCGCACAGAGCAAGTAGGCCGTAATGAAACTATCCATATTGGCAATGACCGTACAGAAACAGTCGGACAAGATGAAGACCTGACTATCAATCGAGACCAAATACGCAGTATTGGACGTAATCGAATCACGAAAATAGAAAAAGACGATATTCTGAACGTGAATAATAACCGTCGAGTTAACGTCCATGCTGATAGCCTTATCAAAGTCGGACAAGATTTAAATATTGAGATTGCTCAAAATGGCAGCTGGGTTGCAGGTGAGCTTTTTGAACAAGTTTGTAAACAGTTTGATTTAGAAGGTTATGACGAAGTTCATATTCAAGGTCCTGCCGGTGAAATCGTGTTAAACCAAGAAGGGATTACGCTGATTGGGAATGTGTATGTTGAGGGACCACTTACGGAAGATGCGGGTGCGGCTGATGGGGTGACACGTTTCGAAACAGAAAACCATACGCCAAATTCGCCTTTAATGCAGATACAATTTTTCTTATCTCCGCACTCGGATCAGCCATTAATCGGTATGCCTTATACGTTATATGCAGATGGGAAAGAAATCGGAAAAGGTATGACGGATGATAAGGGAGAGATTGAAATTACACATGAAGAAAATGTAGAAAAATATGAGGTCAAATTTATTAATGGGATTCATTATGAAATTCCGATGATTGAGGAGTTTGTAAATGATTCAGATAAGGATGAGATAATGAGTCATGGCTTCTATTTAGATCCAGAAAAAAATATAAAAGAAGCGCTTGAAGAAGCCAAGAACTACGCAAAATTAATTGGAAAACTATTTTAAGAAAGGGTTATAGAATGACTGATGCAATAAAAAAGCCTATTCAAATTCCAGCTTCAAAATATATGCCAAAGGCAAAAGTTGGATTGAGTTGGTTTTTGACAGATCCAGATAAGAAAGTAAGAAATGCAAGTGAATCCGATGCTCACAGCCAGCCTGTTCCTGCAACATTTAAGGCATTGGTGAACGGTGAAGAGGCATTTGGTGCCTTATATGACAAAATTGCCAATGCTCAACATTCTATTGATATTGCGATTTGGGGGCTTCAGCCTTCTATGTATTTTAAACGTGATGGTAAGTCTTTACGTATTGGTGATCTTCTTATTAAAAAAGCTTTAGAAGGCGTAAAGGTAAGAGTGCTTGTTTGGAGTATGTGGTTGGATGCTCAAACACGTAATCCTCTCAGTAGTGACTCTGCGAATTTGGGAAATAAAAATGTGATTGGTTATGGACGCCCGGTAAAGGAAATTTCTAAGGAGCAGATGGAATATGACCATCTTTGGTATGAAGCAATAGAGGGCGAGTTTCATACAAGATTTGATAATATTCGTAATTCGTCAGATGGAAGTAGTGAGGAACTTGATAAAATCGCAGCTGGATTAGAAGAGAGAGATAAAGCAAGATTTCCTTATTTATGGAAAATATCTAGCGATAAGGAACGGTTAAAAAAGATTCAGTATAAAAATCGCCGTATTACATTTTTTAATGGTTTTGGTAAATTTCTTAAAAAGGGAGAAGTTTATGCGGATAAGAATCTGCCTTGGAAAGCAGAATTGCTTCTTCAACTGACCTCTAGCCATCACCAAAAAATGGTATTAATTGATTATGAAAACGCTCAGAAAGCAGTAGGCTTTGTGATGGAACATAATATGATAGATAACTACTGGGATAGCAGTACTCATATTTATGGTAACCTTAAAGCTGGTAATGTAGGAAAAAATGTTAATACGCCACTACAAGATGTTTCTAGCATTGTAACAGGGCAGGTATTGTGGGATTTAAATTATAATTTTTGTCAGTCCTGGGATCGTAATGGTTTTTTTGATAATCGAGGAAACTATGATAAAAGTGAAAACCTCACGAAAAATCGAAGCGGAATACAACGTACGAACTTTCAGCCAAATCCAAATTTAGGAAATAATGGTACGGTACTGAATGCTCAGATTGTTCGGACTTTTGATAGTCCGCGGGTAAAAGATATTATGAAGGTCTATTTAAAAAACATTAAGCAGACCACCAGTTATCTTTATACTGAAAACCAGTATTTTCGTTGGCCAACTTTGGTTGAAGAGTTTTTAGCTCACTGGAAAACAATGCGACAAGGTCGGCCAGGACCAATTCATTGGTTTGTTGTCACTAATTCATCAGATGGCGGTATTGGTGATGGTACATTTAATACGAATAGTATGCTTAAATTATTAGGCCGGCAGGATGTGATGCCAAACGTGGCGAGAAATGTGAGATTGGAAGAATTGGAGGCAGAAAAAAAGAGAATATCTTTAACGAATATTCGTGGTACGCTTGGAATCCCTGCTCCGCTAGACAAGACCACCGAAGCACGACTTAAAAAACTGAACGAGCAAATTGCAGCGCATAAAAAGGCAGTAGAAGAAGCTGAACGAAAAGTAGAAAAGAAGGAAGATGTTCCTGAGCCGGAAGAAGATCGTCAGTTTACCCAAAAATTAGGTTATGAATTAAAAGATACACCGGGTATCAAAGCGCATATTTGTACCTTGGTGGCTGATAATGCTTGGCAGGAAGTGTATGTGCATTCGAAAGTGACGATTATGGATGACACCTTTACCATTATCAGCTCGGCAAATCTGAATACGCGCAGTATGGAAAAGGATACCGAATTGGGCATTATTTTACAAACAGGCGAGGTCGCACATGATTTACGCAAACGGTTATGGAGTTTGCATACCAAGAAAAATGCTGCAGCCAATCCGGATGGGATGCATGATTATAATGTGGCAATGAATGCATTTTATGTATGGGGAGAATTAATAAAAGATAATCGAGAGGCAAAGGTATCAGGAAATGTAAAACCGCTTTATCCTTTACGTCAATTTTTTAGACCTAATCCGAAAGTGAGTAAGTTAGATTAATGAAAAAATGCCTGAAAATTTTATTCGTATTAGTGATTGCGGCAATTATCGGCTTGTGTTGTCTGTATCGCTATTTTGAATGTAACCCGATACATATGGGCGGTGGTGGCCCTTCAGATTCGCCACCGGCACGTTGCTATGCAAAAGAACAGGAACAACAAAGGAAAACTCAAATGGAACAATTACAACAACTGGCGGCATTGGAATTTACGTGTAAAAAAGAAGAACTTCCGCCACTTTCGGAAGAAACTCAACAATTATATAACTACGCCCTTTATCACGATTTGCATAATATGTGGACGGGAAATAAGGGGGATGAAGTATGGAACGGCTTAGCCCGTTATTACCGCATTGCCGCCGCTAATGGGGATTATAAAGCCAATGTGCGGTTGCAATATCTGTTAAACACTGGGCGGATTAGTACCGATATGCCACAAACGGAAGTGCATAATCTCAACGAAGAACTGGCAAAACAGTTGCCGGCGACAGCCTACTATAATCTATATGGTTATTTGGATGAAGGTTACGGTGTACGTACCGAAGAGGGCGGCAAGTATGCTTATTTGAGAAAAGCGGCGGATTTAGGGAGTCGTGAAGCACAATATACCGTGGCTGAAATGTTGGCGGATATAGAAGATAGTGAGGAGACTGAAGAAGCTTTTAAATATCGTTTAAAGCTTGTTAAGCAGTTGCGGACTTGTGCATCGGAACAAGGATTAGGAGATGCATCATCTAATTTAGGATCAAGCTTTAAATTAAGTAAGAAATATGCAGAAGCGGTAAAGAGTTACCATCAAGGCGTAAAAAACGGGGACTCTATATCTGCGTCAGTTCTTAAACGAGCATTTAGTCAAAAAACAAGTAAGGATAGTTTTGATTTTCTTGATTTAGCTCTAGATGAAGAGCGATCTAGACGTTATGACATTATTTGGAATTATTTGGCTAAGTATGATTATCTTCAACCCAAAGTCCCCGACTTAGACGAAATTGTACCGTTACCCCCGGCAAAATTACCGAAATGGGACGGTAAAATCGCCTTCCAGCGTTGGTATGAAGGGGAAGCCCCGCCTAAACCGAGTGAGGCACTGATGCAGAAACTGGCGAATCAGGCAGGACTTCGAGTGGATACTGGGTTGGATTTAGAAACGGGGTTACCAAGAGAAGTAAAAAAATAACAAAAATTTTGACCGCACTTTAGATTGTAAAGTGCGGTTTTATTTGAGATGTTGTTCTAATAGGGTGACCAATGAAAAAGTGTTTTAAAATTTTACTCGTTTTATTGTTAGCTAGCATTATTGGGTTGTTCTTTTTATATCGCTATTTAGAATGTAACCCAATATTTCTGGGAGGGGGACCTTCTGGTCCGCGCCCTGAGCGCTGCGATATAAAGGAAAAAGAACAACAAAGGAAAACACAAATGGCACAATTAGAACAGTTGGCAGCATTGGAATTTACGTGTAAAAAAGAAGAACTTCCGCCACTCTCAGAAGAGACTCAACAATTATATAACTACGCCCTTTATCACGATTTACATAATATGTGGACGGGAGATAAAGAGGATGAAGTATGGAACGGCTTGGCCCGTTATTACCGCATAGCTGCGGCTAATGGCGATTATAAAGCTAATGTGCGGTTGCAATATCTGTTAAACACCGGGCGCATTAGCACCGATATGCCACAAACGGAAGTGCTTAATCTCAACGAAGAACTGGCAAAACAGTTGCCGGCGACAGCCTACTATAATCTATATGGTTATTTGGATGAAGGTTACGGTGTACGTACCGAAGAGAGCGGTAAATATGCTTATTTGAGAAAAGCGGCGGATTTAGGCAGCCGGGAAGCGCAATATACAGTGGCTGAAATGTTGGCGGATATAGAGGATGAAGAAGAGACGAAAGAGGCCTTTAAGTATCGTTTGAATCTTGTTGAACAGTTGTGGGCATGTGCATCGGAACAAGGGCTTGGTGAAGCTTCGGGAAATTTAGGAGCATTTCTTAAACTGGATAAAAGATATGCTGAGGCCGTGAAGGCTTCACATCAAGGAGTAAAAAATGGTGATTCAATCTCAGCCGGTGTGCTCAGAGATGGATTTAGTCAAAAAACAAGTAAGGATAGTCTTGAATTTTTGGATTTAATCCCAGATGAAGAACGTTCAAAACGTTACGAAACTATTAGGAAATATTTATCACGTAATGATTACCTTCAACCCAAAGTTCCCGACTTAGACGAAATTGTGCCATTGCCTCCGGCAAAATTACCGAAATGGGACGGTAAGATCGCCTTTCAGCGTTGGTATGAAGGGGAAGCCCCGCCTAAACCGAGTGAGGCACTGATGCAGAAACTGGCGAATCAGGCAGGACTTCGGGTTGATAATGGGTTGGACTTAGAAACCAATTTGCCGAAATCCGTAAAAAAATAATAAAATATTGACCGCACTTTATATTGTAAAGTGCGGTTTTATTTTGAGATGTTGTTCTAATAGAGTGACCTATGAAAAAGTGTTTTAAAATTTTACTCGTTTTATTGTTAGCTAGCATTATTGGGCTGTTCTTTTTATATCGCTATTTAGAATGTAACCCAATATATCTGGGAGGAGGGCCTTCTGGTCCGCGCCCTGAGCGCTGCGATATAAAGGAAAAAGAACAACAAAGGAAAACACAAATGGCACAATTAGAACAGTTGGCAGCATTGGAATTTACGTGTAAAAAAGAAGTTCAACCGCCACTTTCGGAAGAAACTCAACAATTATATAACTACGCCCTTTATCACGATTTGCATAATATGTGGACCGGTGAAAAAGGCGATGAAGTATGGAACGGATTAGCCCGTTATTACCGCATTGCTGCCGCTAATGGCGATTATAAAGCGAATGTGCGGTTGCAATATCTGTTAAACACCGGGCGGATTAATACCGATATGCCACAAACGGAAGTGCATAATCTCAATGAAGAACTGGCAAAACAATTGCTGGCGACAGCCTACTATAATCTGTATGGCTATCTGGATGTGGGTTATGGCGTACGTACCGAGAAAGATGGCAAATATGCTTACTTAAGAAAAGCGGCGGATTTAGGGAGCCGTGAAGCACAATATACAGTGGCTGAAATGTTGGCGGATATAGAGGATGAAGAAGAGACGAAAGAGGCCTTTAAGTATCGCTTAAATTTAGTTAAACAGTTGTGGGCATGCGCTTCGGAGCAAGGATTGGGAGAAGCGTCGATCAATTTAGGTATATCTCTTCAGTCAGATAAAAAATACTCTGAAGCAGTAAAGGTGTTTTATCAAGGTGTTAAAAATGGCGATGCAATGTCAGCAAGTACGCTTAGAGGAGGGTTTAGTCAACAAACAACCAAGGATAATCGTCTTGATTTTCTTGATTTAGCCCCAGATGAAGAGCGATCTAGACGTTATGACATTATTTGGAATTATTTGGCTAAGTATGATTATCTTCAACCCAAAGTCCCCGACTTAGACGAAATTGTACCGTTACCCCCGGCAAAATTACCGAAATGGGACGGTAAAATCGCCTTCCAGCGTTGGTATGAAGGGGAAGCCCCGCCTAAACCGAGTGAGGCACTGATGCAGAAACTGGCGAATCAGGCAGGACTTCGGGTGGATACCGGGTTGGATTTAGAAACGGGTTTACCAAGAGAAGTGAAAAAATAACAAAAATTTCGACCGCACTTTAGATTGTAAAGTGCGGTTAATTTTTGTCTTTTTATAACTAAAAATTTGTCAACTCAGTCTGCGCAGACTCTTTCTCTTTATACTAAATTTCACTTTTTACTTGCCTTTAATAATTTAATTTCATATGAAGAAAAGAGGAAGATATGAAGTTATAGCTACTAATAGTGTATATTATGGCTATACTGATGATAGCGTTTTATTGAAGAGACTAATAATGTGAGCATCATGAGTTATGCTTTCTATTTAGAGCAAGGAAAAGCTGAAAATAAAAGCCGGCAGAAGAGAAGAGCTATATAAATTAATTGAAAAACTGATATTAAGGAAGGTAGTGGTATGACTGAAAATATAAGAAAACTTATTCACATTCCTGCATCAAAATATAAATTAAGAGCAAAAGTAGGATTTAGTTGGTTTTTATCTGACGAAGATAAAAAAGAGTTTTTACCTAATATGTCAGATGCTCACAGTAAGCCTGTTCCCGCTACATTTAAGGCGTTAGTGAATGGGGATAAAGCATTTGCCACAATTTATGAAAAAATAGAAAAAGCAGAGTCTTCTATAGATATTGCGATTTGGGGCTTTCAGCCTTCGATGTATTTTAAACGTGACGGTAAGTCTTTGCGTATTGGTGATCTTCTTATTAAAAAGGCTTTAGAAGGAGTGAAGGTAAGAATTTTGGTTTGGAGTATGTGGCTTGATGCTCAAGCATTAAAGAGAGATTCTGCAAATTTAGGTAAAAAGAATCTAATTGGTCATGGTCATCCAACTGAGGAGATTTCTTCGGAACAATCGAATTATGATGTTGATTGGTACAACGCAATAGACGGCAAGTTTCATTTAAAATGTCGTAATGAGCATGATGACAATGATTATTATAAAGAGGCTAGGGATAAATTAGAAAATGAATATAAGGAAATGTATCCTTATTTGTGGAAAATTTCAGAAGATAAGAAACGTTTGCAAAAGATTCAGTATAAAAACCGACGGATAACACTTTTTAATGATATAGGGAGTGGAAAGTATTCTGATAGAAATTTGCCTTGGAAGGCTGAATTACTTCTCGGGGTGACCTCTTCTCATCACCAAAAAATGGTATTGATAGACTACGAATATCCAGAGCGCGCAGTTGGATTTGTGATGGAGCATAATATGCTGGATAACTACTGGGATGAAAGTGTTCATATTTATGGTGAACTAAAAAAAGCTAATAAAGGAAAAAATGTCAATACGCCATTACAAGATGTTTCTAGTATTGTGACAGGGCAGGTGTTATGGGATTTAAATTATAATTTTTGTCAATCTTGGGATCGTAATGATTTTTTTGAGAATCGGGGAAGCTACGATTTGAGTGAAAATTTAACTAAAAATAGAAAAGATATTCAGCGTAGTAGTTTTAAACCGAATCCAAGTATGGGAATGGATGGAATTACATTGCTGGCTCAGATAGTGCGTACTTACGATAAACCTCGAGTGAAGGATATTATGAAAGTTTATTTAAAAAATATCCAACAAACAGTGAGCTATATTTATACTGAGAATCAGTATTTTCGTTGGCCGGTATTGGTAGAGGAATTTTTATCTCATTGGCGGACAATGCGCAAGTATAGACATGGTCCTATTCACTGGTTTGCCGTCACTAATTCATCAGATAGCGGTATTGGTGATGGTACGTTCACTACCAATAATATGCTGAAATTATTAGGCAGGCAGGATGTGATGCCAAATGTGGCGAAAAAAGTGAGATTGGAAGAATTGGAAGCAGAAAGAAATAGAATATCTTCAACTAATCGTGGTACGCCTGGGCTCATTCCCCTGTTAGATAAGACTACTGAAGCACGACTAAAAAAAATAAACGCTCAAATTGAAGCCTATAGGAAAGAGGTGAAAGAGGCTAAATCCCGGATAAAATATCAATACCTTGAGAAAGAGCTAGAAAAGCATCAATTTCAGAGAAAAAAACAAGGTGATATTCTATATGGAGAGACAGATCTAGATTTTACCAAAAATTTGGGGTATGACTTGAAAGATACACCAGGAGTAAATGCACATATTTGTACCTTAGTGGCAGATAATGCTTGGCAGGAAGTGTATGTTCACTCCAAGGTAACGATTATAGATGATGTATTTACCGTAATAAGCTCAGCAAACTTGAATACGCGTAGTATGGAAAAAGATACGGAGCTCGGGGTTATTTTAGAATCAGGAGAGATCGCACGTGATTTACGCAAACGGTTATGGAGTTTGCATACCAAGAAGAATGCCGCAGCAAATCCGGATGGTATGCATGATTATAATGTGGCAAAACAAGTGTTTGCTGTTTGGAAGGTTCTGCTTGATGATAATCGCAAAGCCAAGAAAGAAAAATCATCAAAACCATTATATCCGTTACGTCAATTTTTTAGACCGAATCCAAAAGTGAGTAAGTTAGACTAATGAAAAAATGTCTGAAAATTTTACTGGTAATAGTGATAGTGACAATCATCGGTTTGTTTTGCCTGTATCGCTATTTTGAATGTAACCCGATACATATGGGCGGTGGTGGTCCTTCAGATCCGCTACCAGTACGTTGCTATGCAAAAGAACAGGAACAACAAAGGAAGACTCAAATGGCACAATTAGAACAGTTGGCAGCATTGGAATTTACGTGTAAAAAAGAAGAACTTCCGCCACTCTCAGAAGAGACTCAACAATTATATAACTACGCACTTTACCATGACTTACATAATATGTGGACGGGGGAAAAAGGCGATGAAGTATGGAACGGATTAGCCCGTTATTACCGCATTGCTGCCGCTAATGGCGATTATAAAGCCAACGTGCGGTTGCAATATCTGTTAAACACCGGGCGGATTAGCACCGATATGCCGCAAACGGAAGTGTATAATCTCAACGAAGAATTGGCAAAACAATTGCCGGCGACAGCCTACTATAATCTATATGGTTATTTGGATGAAGATTATGGAGTACGTACCGAAGAGGGCGGCAAATATGCTTATTTGAGAAAAGCGGCGGATTTAGGGAGTCGTGAAGCACAATATACAGTGGCTGAAATGTTAGAGGATATTGAAGATCAAAATGAGAGTGAAGAAGCCTTTAAATATCGGATGTCCATTGCAAAAGATTTGTATTCTTGTGCATCAGAGCAAGGGTTAGGCGAGGCTTCAAATGAATTAGCTCTTGGTTTACTATTTCATAAAAAATATTCAGAAGCTCTAATAGTTTTACATCAAGGTGTAATAAATGGCAATGATTCTTCCGCTCATAGGCTAGATAAAGGATTTTCAGGTCAATATAAAGATGGTGATATGTATTTTTTGAATGTGCCTGAAGATAAAGAGCGCTCTAAACGTTATAACATTATTTGGAATTACTTGACTGATAACGACTATCTTCAACCCAAAGTCCCCGACCTAGACGAAATTGTGCCATTGCCTCCGGCAAAATTACCGAAATGGGACGGTAAAATCGCCTTCCAGCGTTGGTATGAAGGGGAAGCCCCGCCTAAACCGAGTGAGGCACTGATGCAGAAACTGGCGAATCAGGCAGGACTTCGGGTTGATAATGGGTTGGACTTAGAAACCAATTTGCCGAAATCCGTAAAAAAATAATAAAATATTGACCGCACTTTATATTGTAAAGTGCGGTTTTATTTTGAGATGTTGTTCTAATAGAGTGACCTATGAAAAAGTGTTTTAAAATTTTACTGGTTTTATTGTTAGCTAGCATTATTGGGCTGTTCTTTTTATATCGTTATTTAGAATGTAACCCGATACGCATTGGCGGTGGAGGTCCTTCAAATCCGCTACCGGAGCGTTGCTATGCGAAAGAACAGGAACAACAAAGGAAAACACAAATGGCACAATTAGAACAGTTGGCAGCATTGGAATTTACGTGTAAAAAAGAAGCGCACCCGCCACTTTCGGAAGAAACCCAACAGTTGTATAACTACGCCCTTTATCACGATTTGCATAATATGTGGACGGGAGATAAGGGGGATGAAGTATGGAACGGCTTAGCCCGTTATTATCGCATTGCTGCCGCTAATGGCGATTATAAAGCCAATGTGCGGTTACAATATCTGTTAAACACCGGGCGCATTAGCACCGATATGCCACAAACGGAAGTGCATAATCTCAATGAAGAACTGGCAAAACAACTGCCGGCGACGGCATACTATAATCTGTATGGTTATCTAGATGTGGGGTATGGCGTACGTACCGAGAAAGATGGCAAATATGCTTACTTAAGAAAAGCGGCAGATTTAGGGAGTCGTGAAGCACAATATACGGTAGCTGAAATATTATCAGATATAGAAGATGAATCGGAAACTGAAGAAGCATTTAAATATCGGATGGATATTGCAATGCAGTTGTGGTCTTGTTCATCAGAACAAGGGCTTTATAACTCATCTAGAACTCTTGGATTTATGTATAAAAGTGATAAAAATTATCCTGCTGCACTAAAAGCTTTTTACCAAGGCGTAATAAATGGTGACCCGATGTCCGCCAGTATGCTTAGAGATGGATTTAGCGGAAAAACAAGCAAAGATAGTTTTGATTTTCTTGATTTAGCTCCTGATGAAGAACGCTCTAGACGTTACAACATCATTTGGAATTACTTGACTGATAACGACTATCTCCAACCCAAAGTCCCCGACCTAGACGAAATTGTGCCATTGCCTCCGGCAAAATTACCGAAATGGGACGGTAAAATCGCCTTCCAGCGTTGGTTTGAAGGAGAAGCCCCGCCCAAACCTGATGAAGCCCTTGTGCGCCGTTTGGCATGGCAAGCTGGGTTAAACGGCGATACCGGCTTAGACGAGAAAACCGGCATGCCAAAGAAACCGACAAAATGATTAAAAAATTAACCGCACTTTATATTGTAAAGTGCGGTTATTTTTTGTTCTTTTAAAAGTTAGCAGGCATCCGCGCTGACTGATAGTGACACGTCTAAAAGTGCGGTCAATTCAGCGACAGTTTATGAAAAATATGACTATCCGGGCCGATATAAGAAAGATGAACAAGGCAATCCGTTTAGTCTTTATCGTTTAGAATCAGAACTGGCCCTTTCTGAAACAGCGAATGCTGTGGGCGATGATATGCGTGTTATACCGGGTTATGGTTTTACCTTAGAAGGGCATGCCAATTCAGCGT
>OASX01001444.1_pt1 | contig 11694 bp, 11 predicted proteins | sample 1516531 | NCBI WGS metagenome assembly OASX01 (sample SAMEA2579911, study PRJEB22360) | human gut metagenome | biome: human gut; feature: human-associated habitat; material: faeces | place: Denmark | collected 2008/2010
ATTTTATTTTATATTTTTTTAGTCTATAAAATGGATGAAGAATGATAAATTTAATGTATATAATTTTTCAGTAAAGGGGAATTTAAAAATGAAAATAGCAGTAGCGGGTACAGGATATGTGGGGTTATCTAATGCAATTTTATTAGCTCAAAATAATGAAGTAGTTGCAGTAGATATTATTCAAGAAAAGGTAGATATGATTAATGATAGGGTGTCACCTATTGTTGATAAAGAAATAGAAGATTACTTATCAAATAAAGAATTAAATTTAGTAGCAACTACAGATGTATACAAAGCATATAAAGATGCGCAGTTTGTAATTATTTCAACACCAACAAATTATGATCCGGAAATGAACTACTTTAATACAAGAAGTGTTGAAGCTGTAATTGCAAATGTATTATCTATTAATCCAGAAGCAACTATGGTAATTAAGTCTACAGTTCCAGTTGGATATACAAAAAGAGTAAAAGAAATGTTTGAAACTGACAACATAATTTTCTCACCAGAATTTTTAAGGAAAGGAAAGGCTTTATATGATAATCTTCATCCTTCAAGAATAATTGTTGGTGAACAAAGTGAAAGGGCAGAAAAGTTTGCTAATCTTTTAAAAGAAGGAGCTATAAAGGAAGATATCCCAGTATTATTTACAGATAGTACTGAAGCAGAAGCAGTTAAGCTTTTTTCTAATACATATTTAGCTTTAAGAGTTGCTTATTTTAATGAATTAGATACTTATGCTGAAATGCATGGATTAAATACTAAGCAAATTATTGAAGGTGTTGGATTAGATCCAAGAATAGGAACCCATTATAATAATCCTTCTTTTGGTTATGGGGGATATTGTTTACCTAAGGATACTAAGCAATTAAGAGCTAACTATGCTGATGTTCCTAATGAAATTATTGGAGCTATAGTTGAAGCAAATCGAACTAGAAAAGATTTTATTGCTGAGCAAATAATTAAGAAGAATCCTAAGACTGTAGGTATTTATAGATTAACTATGAAAACTGATTCTGATAATTTTAGAGCATCTTCTATTCAAGGTATAATGAAGAGAATTAAAGCTAAGGGAATTGAAGTTGTGGTTTATGAACCAGTTCTTAAGGAAGATAATTTCTTTAATTCTAGAGTTGTTAGCAATTTAGATGAGTTTAAGAAAATATCTGATATTATTGTATCAAATAGGTTAGATAAAGAATTATTTGATGTACAGGAAAAGATTTATACTAGGGATTTATTTAATAGGGATTAATTAGGAGGTAGTATTATGTTAACTGCATTAATTATGGCAGGTGGAAAAGGAACAAGATTCTGGCCACTTTCTACTGAAGAAAAACCAAAGCAATTTTTAAATTTAATAGGCGATGAAACTATGATACAAATGACGGTAAATAGAATTAAACCTATTATACCAATAGAAAGAATATTTGTATGCACTGGTGAGATGTATGTTGATTTAGTTAAAGAGCAATTACCAGAGTTACCGGAAAGAAATATAATAGTAGAACCAGAAGGAAGAAATACTACACCATGTATTGCTTTATCTGCTTTTGTTATTAAGAAATACTATGAAGATGCAACAATGGTAGTATTACCTTCAGATCATCTTATTAAAGATGAAGATGAATTTAGAACTATAGTTAATGATGCTAATGAGTTTATCAAAGAAAATGAAGATGCAATAATTACTTTAGGAATGAAACCATCAAGACCAGAAGTTGGATATGGATATATTAAGTATGGTAATGATGAAAATTATATAAATAAACATAGTGTTATAAAGGTAGATGCCTTTGTTGAAAAGCCTAATAGGGAAACGGCAGAGCAGTATTTAGTTGATGGTTCTTATCTTTGGAATGGTGGAATGTTTATTTGGAGTGCTAGAAATATACTAGAGCAAATAAGGAAGTACTCACCAGATACACATGAAGCTTTAAAGGATATTGAAGAAATAGATGAAAGATGGCTTAAGTATTTAATTAAGGCGCAATATAGTGAAACAGAAGCTATTTCTATTGACTATGCTGTTATGGAAAAGTCAGAAGATATTTATGTTATTCCTAGTGATTTTGGATGGGATGATGTTGGTTCTTGGGAAGCACTTGATAGATACAGGGAAAAAGATGACTTTGGTAATGTTTATGTTGGAAAAACTAAGGCTGTTGATGGAAGAAATAATTTAATTATATCTTCAAGTAATAGTGTTGTAGTTGAAGGTTTAAGCGATATATATGTTATTGAAAATGATGGGAAGATATTAGTTGGGCATAAATCTAATGTGGCTAATGTTAAAGAACTAAAAAATATAGTTTAAATTAGTGAGGATAGAATGAAAAAAAAGAAAAAATTATTAGTTTATGCTCATTATTATTACCCCGATGTAGCATCAACGGGACAAATACTTAAAGAGTTATGCGAAGGTATGAAAGATGCTTTTGATATTACTGTAATATGTGTTGTACCTAGTTATAGTGGAACTATAGATGATAAGTATAAAGTACAAAGAATTTATAATGAAAATATTAATGGAATAAATGTTGTAAGGGTAAGAGTACCAGAGTTCCAAAAAAGCAATAAGGTAAGTAGAATTAAAAACTTATTAGCTTATTTCTTTAATTCTTTAATAGCAACATTAAAGTTAGAAAAGCATGATTATGTATATACAATATCTCAACCACCAATATTAGGTGGAGTTCTTGGAGTATTAGGTAAGTGGATAAAAGGTGGAAAGCTTATATACAATATTCAAGATTTTAATCCAGAACAAACTATGGCTGTTGGATATGCTAAAAATAAATTATTACTTAATATAGTAATGATGGTAGATAAGTTGAGTTGTAAGCAATCTAATGAAGTTATTGTTGTTGGACGAGATATGCAAGAAACTTTAAAAAATAGATTTAATAATAAAAAAGTACCTAAAAATACTTTTATAAATAACTGGATAGATGAAAAGGAAATATACCCTTTAAGAAGTAATCATCCTAAAATTGAAACCTTCAAAGAGAAGTATAACTTAAAAGATAAATTTATAATAATGTATTCAGGTAACATAGGACTTTATTATGATTTAGAAAATATAATAAAAGTTATTGGTAAGTTTAATGGAAGAGAAGATATAGTTTTTGCTTTTGTAGGTGATGGAACTGTTAAAAAAGAAATAGAAGGCTATGCTACTGAAAATAACCTAAGTAATGTTACTTTTATTCCTTATCAGGATAAAGCTGATTTAGTTTACTCACTAAATGCAGCAGATATACATTGGGTTGTTAATGCTAAAGGAATAAAAGGGGTATCAGTACCAAGTAAGCTTTATGGAGTTATGGCTGCTGGAAAGCCTGTACTTGGAGTATTAGATGAAGGTTCAGAAGCAAGACTTATAGTTGATGAATGTAACTGTGGACTTTGTACTGAGCCAGGCAATTATGATGAAATACATAATATTATCCGATATATATTAGATAATAAAGAAAAAGTAAAAGCGTTAGGCCAAAATGGTAGGGAATATCTTGAAAAGAATTTAACAAAAGATGTTTCTATTAATAAATATAAAAATACAATTTTATCTTTAGATTCAAATAATGTAGATATTGTAGCTAAAGAAAGTAAAGAAATAGTAATTTAAAAGATGAAGGAGAGAATTAAAATGAAAAAAGTAGCTTTAATTACAGGAATAAGTGGGCAAGATGGTTCATACTTAGCAGAATTATTAATAGAAAAGGGATATGAAGTACACGGTATAGTTAGAAGACATTCTACTATTAATACTTCAAGAATAGATCACTTATTTGAAAATCCAGAAATTGGTGGTAAGTCTTTATTCTTACACCATGGGGATTTAACTGATTCATCAAATTTAAATAGATTAATAGAAAAAATTCAACCTAATGAAATATATAACTTAGCAGCACAATCTCATGTTGCAGTATCTTTTGAAGTTCCAGAATATACAGCTGAAACTACGGGAGTTGGGACTTTAAGATTATTAGATGCAATAAGAGAAACTGGGGTTAAGTGTAAGTTCTATCAAGCTTCAACATCGGAATTATTTGGAGGACTTCCAGAAACTGCACCACAAAGTGAAAAAACTCCATTCTATCCAAAGAGTCCATATGGAGTTGCTAAACTTTATTCTTATTGGATAACTGTAAATTATAGAGAATCTTATGATATGTTTGCTTGTAATGGAGTATTATTTAACCATGAATCACCAAGAAGAGGTGAAACTTTCGTTACTAGAAAGATTACAATGGCAGTTGCAAATATAATGGCTGGAAAGCAAGAAAAATTATCTTTAGGAAACTTAGATGCTAAGAGAGACTGGGGATTTGCAGGAGATTACGTATACGGAATGTGGTTAATTCTTCAACAAGAAAAACCTCAAGACTATGTTTTAGCAACTAATGAAACTCATACAGTAAGAGAATTCGTTGAATTAGCATTTGCTGAAGTTGGAATTGAAATTGAATGGAAAGGAACTGGAGTAGATGAAAAAGGATATGATAAAGCTACTGGTAGATTATTAGTAGATGTTAATCCAAGATACTTCAGACCAGCAGAAGTTGAATTATTATGGGGAGATGCAACTAAGGCTGAAAAAGAATTAGGATGGGAAAGAAAAGTAAGCTTTAAAGGATTAGTTTCTATGATGGTTGATGCTGATATGAAAGCTTTAGCTGGAATAGGTTCAAAGGAATTTGTAGCACAAAGATAAGCTGATTTAGAAGCAGCAGTTACTAAGTAATATGATAAAAGGAAAGACTATTGCTTTCTTCATTTCAGATCATGGATTTGGACATGATTCAAGGAATATACCTATTATTAGGTATATTCTTGAGGCTACTAAAGATATTAGGATAATTATTAAAACTGGTAAAAATCAAGGACAATTTATTAGAGACTTAGTTGGAGATTTTAATGGAAGAGTTACTTATTTTTTTGAAGCTATGGATATGGGACTTGTTTTAAAAGAAAATAGTTTAGATGTTGATTCAGAAAAGTTAGAGGAAAAAGTACAAGACTATATAAGTAGTTTTGAGGAAAAGGTTAGCAAAGAAAATGAGTTTCTACATTATAATAATGTAAATTTAATTGTATCTGATATTGTACCTTGGATATTTAAATGTGCTAATGAGTTAAGTATACCTAGTATTTTAATTTCCAACTTTACTTGGGTTGAAATTTATAAAGAGTATTTAAGCAATGAAATATGTGATAAATATATTGATTGTTATAAGTTAGCAGATAAAGCTTTATTTTATGAACTTTATATGGAAGAGATGAAGGATTATATAAAAAATTATGAAAAAGTATCTCTATGCTCTAGAGATTTTGATTTAGAGAAAGCTGATAAAATAAAACGAAGCTTTAAAAGGCCTATAGTTTACATAAGTGTAGGAAGAGCTGTTGCTTTAAAAGATGAAGTAGATGTTAGTAGTTTAAACTATGATTTTATTGTTACTGATGGAATAAGATTAAGTGGTGATAATGTACATTATTTAGATAAAGAAACACCTAATACTCAAGATTATTTGATAGCTAGTGATTTTATAATTACTAAAGCTGGTTTTGGAACTATATCAGAAGCTTTACTAGGAAAGAAGAAAATTGCAGTATTATTTAGAGATAATGTAGCAGAAGATAGAAATACTATAAAGAAGCTTGTTGGTATGGGACTAACTATTGAAGTTAATTTCGATTTGGAAGATGTACTTAAGGATTTAGAAAAGTTTATACCTAGTTTTGATAGATATGATTTTAAAAATGATTATAAGAAAATAGGAGATTTGATTTATGGAAAAGAACAGTAAAATATATGTTGCTGGACACAGAGGGCTTGTTGGTTCAGCTATAGTTAGAAATTTAGAAGCAAATGGATTTACAAATATAATAACTAGAACTCATGCACAACTTGATTTAACTAATCAAGCAGATGTAAGAAAATTCTTTGAAGAAGAAAGACCAGAGTATGTTTTCTTAGCAGCTGCTAAAGTTGGTGGAATTCATGCTAATAATACATATCCAGCTGATTTTATTTATGATAATTTAATGATTCAAAATAATGTTATCAAAGCTGCACATGATTTTAAGGTTACTAAGCTTTTATTCTTAGGAAGTACTTGTATTTATCCTAAGATGGCTCCACAACCAATTAAGGAAGAATATCTTTTAACTGGAGCTTTAGAAGAAACTAATGAAGCATATGCAGTTGCAAAAATTGCAGGTCTTGAAATGTGTAAGTTCTTTAAGAGACAATATGGAGATAATTTTATAAGCTGTATGCCTACTAATCTTTATGGACCAAATGATAATTTTGATTTAAAGAATTCTCATGTATTACCTGCTTTAATTAGAAAGTTCCATGAAGCTAAGGTAAATGGAAGTGAAGTAGTTGAAGTATGGGGAACAGGTACTCCGCTTAGAGAGTTTATTTATGTTGATGATATGGCTGCTGCTTGTGTATTCTTAATGGAAAACTATGATGGTGAGCAACATGTTAATATTGGAACTGGAGAAGAGGTTTCTATAAGACAATTAGCTGAAACTGTTAAAGAAGTGGTTGGATTTGAAGGAGAGTTAGTATTTAATAGTAATATGCCTGATGGAACTCCTAGAAAGTTAACTACTGTTGATAAGTTACATGGGCTTGGGTTTATGCATAAGGTAAGTTTAAATGAAGGTATAAGAATGGCTTATGAGTGGTTCTTAGCAAATTATAAGTAGAGGTAAATATGTTTAAGAGTAATTACTTTAAATTAGTTATGAAATTTAATAAAGTTAAGTTTGGTAAGAACTTAAATCTTTATGGAATACCAGTAATATTTAAGAAAAAGGGCTCAGAACTTAATATAGGAGAAAACTGTACTATTAAGAGCAGTTTTCTTTCGAATTTAGTTGGGTTAAGTCAAAGAACTATTATTATTACTAGAACGGAAGAAGCTAAGATTAATATTGGTAATAATGTTGGAATTTCTGGAGCTACTATTTATGCTCGTAAGGGAATAAGTATTGGTGATAATACTTTGATTGGGGGAAATGTTAAGATTTTAGATAATGATTTTCATCCTATTGAGGTTGAAGCTAGGAATATTGATGTTAAGGAGAAGATAGGTACTAGAGAAGTTTTTATTGGGAGGGATTGCTTTATTGGATGTAATTCACTGGTTTTAAAGGGAAGTAAAATTGGTGATGGATCAGTTGTAGGAGCTGGGAGTATAGTTGCTGGAGAGTTTCCGAGTAATTGTATAATTGCAGGGAATCCTGCTAGAGTAATTAAACAACTATAGGAGTTTTAAGATGAAAAAAAAGATTGGGATTATTGGACAATTTCCACCTCCAATGCATGGATTATCTAAGGCATTAGATACACTGTATAATTCTTATTTAAATAAAGAATTTGATTTTACTAAGATAGATATTACTAATAATAAAAAGTTTCTAAGTAATTTATTTAAAATTATGTTTAGTAAATTAGATTTATATTATTTAACTATATCACAAAGTAAGTTTGGTAATATAAGAGATTTAATAATGATTAAATTAATACAACTTAAGAAAAGAAAGATAATAATTCATTTACATGGTGGAGGATTTAGAAATATTTTAGATAATGAATTTGGGAGTTTTCAGAAGAAGATTAATTATAAAATATTATCTAAGATTCATGCAGGAATTGTTTTAGGAAATTCTTTAAGATATATTTTTGAGGGTATAATACCAGAAGAAAAAATTTATGTAGTTAAAAATTGTGTTGATGATGAATTTGTTATTAGTAATGAAGAATTTAATGAAAAAATGTTATCTTTAGAAAATAAAGAAGAATTTAGAATACTTTATTTAAGTAATTTTATTAAAGAAAAAGGCTATAAAGAGGTTTTACAATTAGCTAAATTGGTCAAAGAAAATAATGATAAAAGGTTTAAGTTTATATTTGCAGGAAAATTCTTTGATAATGATGATAAGAAAGATTTTTTTGAATATATAGATAAAAATGAACTGAATCATATCATCGAATATAAAGGTATAGTTGGTGGAAATGATAAAATTGATTTGTTAAGAAAGTGTGATATTTTTATATTATTGACTAGATATAAGAATGAGGGTCAACCTATATCTATAATAGAAGCTGCAGGTAATGGTCTAGAAATTATAGCTACTAATCATTCTGGAATTAACGATATTTTAGGAACTAATGAGATGATTTTTATTGAAAAAGAGAATATTAAGATAGAAAAAATTTATGCTGAATTAATAAAAGCTATAGATGAGAAGGAAATAGATAGATTAAATAGAAATAGAGAGAAAATTTTAGTAGACTTTTCAGAAGAAAAATATTTAAGCGATTTTAAAATTATATTTAACAGCATATAAATGCTTGATTAATAAATAAATGGAGTTGAATTATGAAACCAATAAGAATTTTATATGTAAATGGAGGACCCTTAAATCGTGGTGGCATAGAATCTTATATGATGAATTACTATAGAAATTTTGATAGAAACAAAATTCAAATTGATTTTGTTTCTATAGGGTTAGAAGTAGCTGCTTATGACTATGAAATAAAGTCATTAGGTGGACAGATATACTATATACCTAAAAAAAGCAAAGATTATTTTGGATATTTAAAAGCTATAAGAGAAATATTTAAAACAAAAAAATACAAAATAGTTCATACACATATGGATGCTATGGGAATGACTGTCTTAAAGGAAGCAAAGAAGTACGGTATTCCTATAAGAATTGCCCATAGCCATAATACCCAACATCTTACTAAAAATCTAATTAAATTAAGAGTAAATGAGCATGCAAGAAAAAATATAAAAAAATATGCTACACATTTGTTTGCATGTTCTGAGGAGGCTGGTAAATGGCTTTTTGGAGAGGAAGTATGTAAGAATAGAGAAGTTGATATTATAAGAAATGCTATAGATATAAAAAGATTTTCATTTGATGAAGAAAAAAGGAATTATATAAGAAAAAAATATGGAATTTCAAATGATGAAATTTTAGTTGGACATATAGGAAGATTTGATTATCAAAAAAACCATCAGTTTTTAATAGACTTTTTTAGTAAGGCAAGTAATGAAAATGAAAAGATTAAATTAATGCTAATTGGAGAAGGACATTTAAAGAATGAAATAGAGAGAAAAATAAATGATATTGGTATTAAAGAAAAAGTAATATTAACTGGCGGAGTTAATAATTCTAATGATTATTATAATGCTTTTGATATATTTGTACTGCCTTCACTTTTTGAAGGATTACCAGTTGTAGGAATAGAAGCCCAAGCTAATGGTGTAGATTGTATATTTTCTAATACTATAACAAAAGAATTATTAATTAATTCAAATATAGATTTTTTATCAATACAAAATGTTAGTGAATGGGTAGAAATTATAAAAAATAAGACTATCTATAATAGAAGTAATAATGAAATTAATATATCAGACCATGGATATAACATAAGGCATGAAGCAAAATTGTTACAAGAAAAATATATTTCAATGTATGAGGAGAATCTTTAATGAAGGTGTTATTTATAACTAATATTCCAGTTCCATATAGAATAGATTTTTATAATGAGTTAGGTAAACATATAGATTTAACTGTTATATTTGAGGCAAAAGGAGCAGAGGGAATTAGATTTAACTGGAATATAGAGGAGATTAAAAATTTTAAATCGATATTTTTGAGTGAAGGAAATATTAATGAGAAGAAAGTCGATTGGAAAATATTTAAATATATTAATAAACATGAATATGATTATATAGTAGTAACAAGTTATTCGTATTTTACTGAAATGATGGCTTTGATATATATGAAACTCAGAAGAATTCCATATTTCATGGAAACTGATGGTGGACTAATTAGAAAAGAAAATTCTTTTAAAAGGTTATATAAGAAATTTTTAATCTCACATGCAAAAGGATATTTTAGTCCAAGTAAAGGATCAGATGATTACTTAGTGTATTATGGAGCGAATAGAAATTGTGTATATAGATATCCATTTACATCCTTAAAAGAGTCAGAAATATTGAACAGTATTCCTAGTGAAGATGAAATCTTTTATATAAAAGAAGAGTTGAAAATAAAAGAAGAGAAAGTAATTTTGTCAGTTGGTCAGTTTATATATAGAAAGGGCTATGATATACTTCTAAAGGCTTGCAAGGATTTAGATGAAAATATAGGGGTATATATAATTGGTGGTAAAGCAACTGAAGAGTATAAGCAATTAATTAATACATTGGGATTAAAAAATATTAATTTTTTAGAATTTGAAAAAAAAGAGGTACTGTATAAATATTATAAAGCTGCAGATTTATTTATACTTCCAACACGTGAAGATATTTGGGGATTAGTTATTAATGAGGCAATGGCACATGGTTTGCCTGTAATAACAACTAAGAAATGTGTAGCTGGAATGGAGTTAGTTATAAAGGGTGTAAATGGAGAAATAGTAGAAGTGGAAGATTTTACAGAAATGAGATTGGCTATAGAAAATATATTATATAGTAAAGAAATAAAGGAATTGCAAAAGAGCTCTTTAAGTATTATAAAAAAATATACAATAGAGGAAATGGCAAAAGCTCATTTGAAAATTTTTATGAAAGATAAAAGTGTTTAAGGTAAAGTTAATTTTAGAGGGGATATAACAAAGTAGTTTCTACTATATTTGTTAATAGATAAAATTTATAATTAAACAATAGAAATCAGAGGAATAAAAGGTGAATAGAAATTTAAGGTATGATTTTATAAGATATAAACAGTTAAGAAGAAAGTTGGATATTATATTATTATATAATTCTTCAAGAGCATTTCAAGCAGTATGTTTATATAGATTAAGTAATTTTTTTTATCAAAAAGGTTATAAAAAAATTGCTATTATGATTAAAAATAAATCAATAAAAAATAATGGGTGTGAAATTGGAGAAAGTACAAAAATAGGTAGGGGGCTAAGGATTAGTCATCCAGTAGGAATAGTTATTTCAGGTGGAGCAATAATTGGAGAAAACCTTACTCTGCAAAGCGGAGTGGTAATAGGAACAAATAGAGATGATAAGGATCAATATCCGATAATAGGTAACAATGTTTATATTGGTGCAGGAGCTAAAGTATTGGGAAATATAACTATTGGAAATAATGTAATAATAGGAGCAAATTCGGTTGTATTAAAAAGTGTTAATGATAATGCAATAATTGTTGGGGTACCAGGAAAGGAAAAATAATAAATATGAAAATATATTTAGTTGATAATGCAAATGATGGTCATCATAAAGTGTATCAAGACACACTAAATAAAATAAATAATACCCAAATATTAAATAAGATAATTAAATTTACTGATTTAAAAGAAAATTTTATAAAAGCATATAAAGAAAGAAGTACTTTTTTAAAATATGTTAATTCCAAGACTAATAAGGGGGATATTATTCATTTATTATATATTGACTCTTTATATAAATGTCCATTAATTGATAAAAAATTAAATAGGGATAAAAAATATATTGGAACCCTTCATTGGGTTCCAAAGGATGCATTCAGACAAAATTTATTAAAGAGATTTAGTAAAAAAATAGAGTTAATAATAGTACATTCTGAATTCTTAGAAGAAGAATTAAACAAAATAGGAATAAAAAATGTTAAAACTATAGAATATCCATCATTTATAAATATTAACAATAAAAATATTAA
>OASX01001449.1_pt1 | contig 11657 bp, 11 predicted proteins | sample 1516531 | NCBI WGS metagenome assembly OASX01 (sample SAMEA2579911, study PRJEB22360) | human gut metagenome | biome: human gut; feature: human-associated habitat; material: faeces | place: Denmark | collected 2008/2010
AATACAAGCTTTCCTTTCTCGCTCTTTTGGCGGAGCAGTTCTTCTACACGGTCACCCTTATCAGCCGGGAGCAATTCTGTATACGCTTTATCCAGTCCCAGCCGGGACGCTACTTTTTGTCCCACGGCATCCGCATCACCGGTAAGCATGACGGTCTGACGGATACCGCCTTCCTTCAACTGCTTAATAGCTGCCGGAGCATCCTCTTTAATTTGATCCTCAATCACAATATACCCGGCGAATTTACCATCTAAGGCCAGATAGACTACGGTTCCGATGGAATTGCACACGGTATATTTAATATTTTCCCTTGCCATGAGCTTTGCATTTCCTGCAAGCACGGTTTTTCCGTCGATAATAGCACGAACTCCATGACCCGCGATTTCCTGCACATCATGGATGCGGGAAGTATCCACCTTTTTTCCATAAGCCTTTTTTATAGACTGTGAAATAGGATGGTTGGAGTAGTCTTCCGCATAAGCGGCCAGTTCCAACAGGGCATTTTCTTTCATGCCTGCCGCGTGGATCTCACTTACTGCAAAGGAGCCTTTCGTAAGGGTACCGGTTTTGTCAAATACAACAATCTCTGCATTAGATAATGCCTCTAAGTAGTTGCTGCCTTTTACAAGAACGCCACATTTGGATGCGCCTCCAATACCGCCAAAGAAGCTCAGAGGAATGGAGATTACAAGGGCGCAGGGACAGGATATAACAAGGAAAGTAAGCGCCCGGTAAATCCAGGTGATAAATTCCTGTCCGGTAATAAGAGGAGGAATGATTGCAAGGGCCAGGGCGGCAAATACAACAATAGGTGTATAGTATCTGGCAAAGCGGGTGATAAAGTTTTCTGTCTTACCCTTCTTGTCGCTTGCATTTTCCACTAAATCGAGAATCTTTGCTACGGTGGACTCGCCAAATTCTTTTGTTGTTCTGATTGTCAGAATACCTGTCTGGTTGATACAGCCGCTGATTACGTCCATCCCAGGCTCTATTTCACGGGGCATGGATTCTCCGGTCAAAGCAGAGGTATCCATTGCGGAATTGCCTTTTAAAACAGTACCGTCCAGGGGAACCCGCTCACCCGGCTTTACAACAATCGTTTCGCCTATCTGCACCTCGTCAGGATCGACAGAAACTAATTTCCCATCCCGTTCTACATTTGCGTAATCGGGCCGTATGTCCATCAGGCTGGCAATGGATTTTCGGGATTTGGAAACCGCATAAGACTGGAACCACTCCCCGACCTGATAGAACAGCATGACGGCAACGCCTTCGGAGTATTCTCCTAATATTAATGCGCCAATGGTGGCAATGGTCATCAAAAAGTTTTCATCAAAAACCTGCCCATGCAGGATATTTGTGACGGCCTTCCATACAATATCCCAGCCGACAACAATATAACAAACCAGGTACAAAATGAGCTGAGGTACTCCTTCCAGCGGAAAGACCATACCTATGATGAACAGCACCGCAGCGATTATAATTCTGGTTAAAAGTGATTTTTGCTTTTTAGTCACAATAACTCAACTCCTTTCAATTAGGTACAGACACCGGCTGCCATAAGGCCAGCCGGTGTCTGCACTTACTTAGTCCTTAATGGTGACATCCGGCTCAATTTTCTTGATGAGCGCTTTTGCCTCCTTCAAAACGCTGTCAAACAGCTCGTCTGGAGCCTCCAGAATCATCTTCTGGCCCATAAAGCTGACGGTAACATTAGTTACACCGTCCAGTTTCTTTACTGCGTTTTCAATTTTGGCCCCACAGTTCGCACAGTCCAGATCAATGAGTTTAATAGTCTTTTTCATAATGAAAAATCCCCTTTCTAAAATATAATATTGGTTAAATTCGGCTAAACAATTAAAAATATGTTTAATCGTTCATGCGTAGTATAGCGGTGAAAAGAGCATACGTCAATAGACTTGGCGGCGAAGGTTCCGAAAGGAGCCAAAATGCTTCCGTTTGGATTTTCCTGCAATTAAAATCTTCAAATTGGAGCTGAAAACCACCTTATCGGAGCGGACAAAAAGGCTGCCGATTCACTATACTATACCGGTACCCTACACAGGGAAGGGGTACCTAAAATAAATGAAAGAAGGTGTTGGTTTGCGTAAGGAACAATTTGATATTACGGGAATGACCTGTTCTGCTTGCTCCGCCCGGGTTGAAAAAAGCGTTGCAAAGCTGGACGGCGTGCAAGAGGTAGCCGTCAACCTGCTGAAGAATAGTATGGTAGCGTCTTATGATGAAACAATCCTGAATACAGACCAGATTGTGCAGGCAGTTGTAAAATCAGGATACGGAGCATTTCCCAAGGCCGAGAACAAGGTTCAGACTAAATCAGGAACACAGGCGCCGGCAAAGGATATTGCTAAGGAAGAATATCAGAATATGAAACGCCGCCTGATTATTTCCATGATTTTTGCCATACCGCTGTTCTATATTTCTATGGGACATATGATGGGGTGGCCGCTTCCTGGATTTCTTCTGGGCATGGAAAACGCCATGAGTTTTGCCTTTACACAATTTCTGCTGCTTCTCCCAGTGATATTTGTTAACTTTAAATACTACCGCATGGGATATAAGACGTTGTTTCATGGAGCGCCTAACATGGACTCGCTGATTGCGATTGGGTCAAGTGCGGCGATTGTGTATGGGATCTATGCTATTTACAAAATTGGATACGGTTTAGGGCATGGTGATATGGCGGTAGTTCACAGCTTCACGATGGACCTTTACTTTGAATCAGCCGGCATGATACTGGCTCTTATAACACTGGGAAAATTCTTCGAGGCCCGGGCCAAGGGCAAGACCTCTGATGCTATCACGAAGCTGATGAATCTGGCTCCTAAGACTGCGACTGTACTAAGGAATGGACGGGAGCAGGAAATTCCGGTGGAGGAAGTGGCTCTGGGAGAAATCCTGATTGTTAAGGCGGGCGAGTCCATCCCTGTGGACGGCATCCTGACGGAAGGATCTTCTTCGATTGATGAATCTGCGCTTACAGGAGAGAGCATTCCTGTGGAAAAGCAGGCTGGAGATAAAGTAATCGGGGCAACTATCAATAAATCCGGCTATTTTAAGATGCAGGCCACCAAGGTAGGCGATGATACGACACTTGCACAGATTGTACGGCTGGTGGACGAAGCAACAAGTTCAAAGGCACCCATAGCAAAACTGGCGGATAAGGTCAGTGGGATTTTTGTTCCGGTTGTGATCCTAATTGCCGTTGCTGCGACCGTTTGCTGGCTGATAGCAGGGCAGAGCTTTGAATTTGCCCTTTCCATTGGAATTTCCATTCTGGTTATCTCCTGCCCTTGTGCGTTGGGCCTTGCAACGCCCACCGCGATTATGGTGGGAACCGGAAAAGGCGCAGCAAACGGAATTCTGCTGAAATCGGCGGAGGCGTTAGAAACTGCACACGGGATTGATACTGTTGTCCTTGACAAGACAGGGACGATTACCAAAGGGCAGCCTGCCGTGACAGATATGGCTGCGGTAAACGGAACAGACGAAACAGGTCTGCTTCAAGTAGCTGCTTCCCTGGAAAAGCTTTCGGAGCATCCGCTGGCAGAAGCGATTGTGTCTGAGGCAGAGAGCAGAAATATTCCTTTCCTTCCGGTAAAAAATTTCCGTCAGATTCCGGGGCAGGGTATCATTGGAGAAATTGACGGACAAAAATGCTATGCCGGCAACCGCCGTATGCTGGAAGAAAACCACATAGAGGGTGGTAAACTGATGGCCCTGGGAGACGAAATGGCAAATGAAGGCAAGACTCCCCTGTTCTTTGCCCGCGGCAATCAGTTGATGGGAGCGATTGCCGTTGCCGATGTGGTAAAGCCCACCAGCAAGCAGGCCATTGATGAGCTGAAACAGATGGGAATTGAAACAATCATGCTTACTGGGGATAATGCCCGTACCGCAGAGGCAATTAAGCGTCAGGTTGGCGTGAGCCGTGTAGTTGCGGAGGTTATGCCGCAGGATAAGGAGCGGGAGGTCCGGACCCTTCAGAACGCCGGTAAAAGGGTGGCAATGGTCGGTGATGGTATTAATGACGCTCCCGCGCTGGCCCGTGCCGATGTGGGTATCGCCATTGGAGCAGGAACGGATGTTGCAATCGAATCTGCGGATATTGTACTTATGAAAAGCGATCTTCTGGACGCAGTTACAGCAATCCAGCTTAGTAAAGCTGTTATCCGCAATATTAAAGAAAACCTGTTTTGGGCCTTCTTTTACAATGTGATTGGCATTCCGGTTGCTGCCGGTATATTTTTCACTGCGTTTGGCTGGAAACTAAATCCCATGATTGGAGCTTTTGCTATGAGCTTTAGTTCTGTGTTCGTGGTTTCCAATGCCCTGCGTCTGCGTTTTTTTAAGCCCCGGCGTATTACAGAGTCTGTATAGGCAGATTTGGCGGATACCATATCTGCAATACATAATAATTTGAAATAATAGAAAAGGAGAATTTGCTATGAAAAAAATATTGTATGTTGAGGGAATGGTCTGCAATAACTGTGTGAGCCATGTGACGGAAGCCCTGTTGGAGATTGAGGGAGTGGCCGGAGCCGATGTGGGTCTGGAGCCGAAGACTGCAACTGTGACGCTTGAAAAGGAAATCGCTGATGAGGTGCTGAAGGCTGCTGTGGTGGAAGCCGGTTATGACGTTACCTTGGTCCAGAACGCATGAGGGCCAAAAAGAATGATGTGGAGCATAAATTAAAAATCGCACGCGGACAACTGGACGGGATTCTGCGAATGGTTGAGGATAACCGCTATTGTATCGACATTTCCAACCAACTGCTTGCAACACAGGCTCTTTTAAAAAGCGCCAACCAGCAGATCCTTCAGGCACACATCAGAACTTGTGTCCGTGAAGCCCTGCAAACAGACGAGCCGAATCCCAAACTGGAAGAAGCACTTGGGCTTTTGGAAAAGATGTTACAGTCATAAACAGGGCAAGGGCGGCAGGTGTCTATCCTGCCGCCCTGTTACTTACAAAAACCGTTTCCGTTTGGAGTGAAAGTCCTTCAAAATGGAGCGTACAAGAAATAAGACCTTATATATAATAAAAGATGGTTAGATACGGCTAATTAAATATAAGGAGGACAATGCGATGAAGCAATCGCTGGATACAAGAACAAAATTATTAACACAGAACCCGGTCTCTTTGATGTTTGAACTAAGCATCCCTGCTATTCTTGGCATGGTGGTTGTTGGGCTCTACAACTTTATGGATTCGGTTTTCGTAGGGCAGATGGTCGGCTCTGTACAGATGGGAGCTATCTCGGTATCCTATCCATTTACCCTGATTAACGGCGGTACCGCCGCTATGCTCGGAGTAGGTTCTGCTTCTGTACTATCCCGTGCCATCGGTAAAAAGGACGAGGCCACCATTGGTAAAATCATGGGGAACCTGGTGGCTATGGTGATTTTACTATCTGCAATTATTACAATAGTGGGAATGGTATTTACCCGGCCAATCCTGACTCTGGCCGGCGCCAGCGGTGATATTTTAAACTATGCGGAAAAATACCTGCGTATTGTATATGCCGGTTCTCTGTTTGTGAATTTCTTTCAGAGCGCCAATATGGTAATCAGAGGTGAAGGCCAGCTGAAAAAGGCAATGCTGATTATTGGAAGCGGCGCAGTCCTGAATATTATCCTGGACCCCATTTTCATTACGCTGTTAAATCCGGTGGGGAGAGGAATGGAAGGAGCGGCATATGCGACGGTTCTTTCCCAGATCATACAGGCGCTGATTACTGTATGGTACTTTAAGAAGAAAAGCCAGCACGTGAAAATTGGCCGCATCCGCATTGAAAAATCGCTGCTGCCTCAAATACTGGCGGTTGGTGTATCGGCTTTGCTCATGCAGGTGCTTACGCTGGTACAGCAGACGGTGATTTACCGTGTAGCCTCAAATTATGGAGGAGAAACATCTCAAATTCTTCTGGGCGCTGCCCTCCGTGTGTGGAACTTTGCTTTTGTGCCTCTCTGGGGAATCAGCCAGGGCTTCCAGCCTGCGGCCGGTACTAACTATGGTGCGAAAGACTACAACCGTGTAAAGAAGCTCACAGGCGTTTTTGTGGCGAGTGCCACCATATTGTCCCTGCTCTTTTACATTCCGGTTGAATTATTCCCGGCAAATGTTTTGTCTTTGTTTATTACGACTCCAGGCGTTGCGGCTTCAGGAGGCCCCAATTTCCGCATTATGTTCAGCACCTATATTTTACAGGGCAGTTTCCTGATTGCAGTAACTTTATTTCAATCTCTGGGCAAAGCCAATAAGGCAACCTGGTTGGTATTATTCCGTCAGATTATTCTATTTATTCCGTTGGCAGTCATTCTTCCTATGATTGGAGGGATGGGAATCCGCGGCGTCTGGCTGGCGATTGCTTTGACGGATGCGATTCTGGTAGTGATCACAATTTCTATGATGCTTGCAGAATTCCGGAAGTTCCCGTCTACGGTTCAGAGCAGACGTTAGGAAGGAGCACATATGTATCTCAGTGAGGGAAAAATAGGCGGCAGCTATCATGTTAAGGATATTAAACTGCCGACGAAGATGGAAAAGAGACTGGAGGCTTTGGGCATGACCCGAGGCACCTCGGTAGTCGACTTTTTAGGAAGAATGGTTTGGGCCAGGCCCGGGGCCCCCTGGTTAGCCGTTCTGAACAGCAAGAGCCAAGGCGTTCTTATTATTAAGGTAAGAGGTACACGTTTTGCGCTGGGCCGGAACATTACAAAAAAAATTTTAGTGGGGTGAAACCGATGAAAGAGAATCTTACAATAGGCTTCATCGGAAATCCGAACTGCGGGAAAACGACACTTTTTAATGCCTATACCGGTGCTAATCTGAAGGTGGCTAACTGGCCTGGTGTTACGGTAGAAAAAGTCGAAGGAGCCATAAAAGACCATGACCTGAATATCCGGCTGGTTGATCTCCCGGGTACATACAGCCTGACGTCTTATACGATGGAGGAACAGGTATCCCGCCAGTTCATATTAAGGGATGAAGTCGATGTCATTATCGACGTTGCAGACGCTTCGGCGCTGGAACGCAACCTATATCTTACCTTGCAGCTTTTAGAGCTGGGAAAGCCGGTGGTGCTTGCACTGAACATGATGGATATTGTGGAAAAGCGCGGTATGGAAATTGATATCCACAGGCTGCCGGAAATGCTGGGAATACCGGTCATACCGGTTTCGGCCAGAAAAAGAACCGGACTGGATGTGCTGCTTCATGCTGCTGCGCATCATAAAGATTGTACAGACATGGACTGCCTAATCCATCATCATAAATATATGTCGAAGCACCAGCACGATCATCATTCAGAATATGCAATGGTTTACAGTGATACCATTGAAGACAAGATTGATTTGATTATAGCAGAACTGAAAAAGAAATATCCGGATTTGCCAAACTATCGTTGGCATGCCATCAAGCTACTGGAACAGGACAAAGAAATTACCGGACGTTATGCGGTGAATCTGCCAAAAGTGATTGACCGGAACTATGAATCGGATATCATCAATGAAAAGTACGATTTTATCCAGGAGATCATTCGGGAAGTATTGGTAAACAAGGAGCGTCAAGAAGCTTTGACAGAGAAGGTAGACCGGGCCTTAACACATCGTTTCTGGAGTATCCCCATTTTCCTGGGTATTATGGCGTTGGTATTCTTCCTGACGTTTACGATTGGCGACTGGCTGAAGGGGTATTTTGAGTTAGGTATCGAGGGAATTTCAACCTTGGCGGGTAATGTACTGACTTCGGCCGGCGTAAATGAGATGGTTCGTTCTCTGCTGGTAGACGGTATTATTGCCGGTGTGGGAGGCATCCTGACTTTCCTGCCGAATATCTTTATTCTATTTCTTGCGCTGGCGTTTCTTGAAGACAGTGGATATATGTCTCGTGTTGCCTATGTTATGGAAGGCCTCATGAGTAAGCTGGGACTGTCAGGACGTGCATTTATACCTATGATTTTAGGATTTGGCTGTACGGTCCCGGCAATCATGGCATCCAGGGCACTGGAAAACAGGCGTGACCGATACAAGATTATGCTAATAACACCATTTATGAGCTGCAGCGCCCGCTTACCAATCTACATATTGTTTGCTGAAATGTTTTTCAGAGAACATGCTATGATTGTTGCCTATTCTATGTATTTAATTGGCCTGGTGATTGCAATTCTGGTTGCAGCAGCGATTCATCTGATAGACCGGAGAAAGTCGGAAAATTATCTATTAATTGAGCTGCCGGAATATAAAGCTCCCAGTTCCCGTACCGTGGCTATTTATGTTTGGGAAAAAGTAAAAGATTATCTTTCAAAAGCGGGTACTACTATTTTCGTTGCTTCCATTGTTATGTGGGCTATTCTGAATTTTGGCCCACATGGATATACAACAGAAATGTCTGGCAGCTTCGGCTCTATTCTGGGCCGTGTGCTGGTTCCTTTCTTTGCACCGTTGGGACTGGGCTTCTGGCAGATTGCGGTGGCTTTAATTGCTGGAGTATCTGCAAAAGAGGTAGTGGTATCAAGCTGTGCAGTTTTATTCGGTGTTCCTAACATTAATTCCGGTGAGGGGATGAATACTCTTGTAGGAATTTTAGGAACCGTTGGATTCGGGCAGCTTAACGCTTTTTGTCTGATGGTATTTTGTCTGCTCTATATACCATGTATGGCAACTCTGGCAACCATAAAGAAAGAATCCGGAAGCTGGAAATGGACAGGCTTCACTGCTCTGTTCCAACTGGCAGTAGCCTGGGTAGTTACTTTTGGAGTTTACCAGATTGGCAGCATAATCATCTGAAAAGGAGATGGATGAATATGATAATTACTGGCATTTTGGTGGCCGGAATCGTGGTCTATGCAATATGGGCTGTATGTAAGATCCGGCGCGACCATAAAAATGGAAACTGTTGTGGCAGCGGTTGCAGTGGCTGCTCATCCAAGGATTTTTGTAGAAAGTAAAGGAGGCAGAGCCTTGAAGATTAGAAGTTTGTTCCGCCCTGTTATTTATCTTGCCGTATTGGCAGTGGGGGCATGGTGGATTTGGAAATATGTCCGAATATGAGCTGCGGGCCCTTGGTGATTGAATGATTACTTTTAAGGTGGTGGTGTAGATTGGGAAAATAGTCGTGTTGAGCTTCAATGATGCAGAAGAACAGATAGTAAATAAAATATTGGATAGTCTTGCTACGATGGATTTCCAGCAAATTAATTTTTCTGCGGAGTCAGTATTATCTTTTTCAAATATTACTATTTATCCACAGGAATGCAGGATTGAGATTAATGGAGAGAGCTTAACTTTAAGCAGAAGGCAATTTGCTTTACTGTATCTGCTTGCCCGTAATGTAGGCAGGATATTGACTAAAGAACAGATATACTCCCATGTGTGGAATGAAATAGTGCCTATCAATGTAGATGAGACAATCCGCTATCATATCAGTGAAATTCGTAAGAAACTGAATGAACTGGCAGATATAGACTGCATTGAAACTGTTTGGGGTATTGGGTATCGGTTCAAAGAAAGTAAATAGACAGAGGATAAGCTGCGTAGCACTATTAAAAACATACCAGAAAGAGAGGGATGTAATGTTAGAAGAAAATGTTTTTATACCATTTTTAAAGAAATTCGATCAGTACCCTTTCCGTGTGAAAATCAACCGGAAGGAATATAAAATTGGAAACGGAGAGCCGGAATTTACCGTAGACTTCAAAAAGCCGGTTTCTCTGCCCTCCCTTATGACAAGTACCTCTCTCGCATTGGGAGAGGCGTATATGGACGGAGATTTAGAGATAGACGGTGATTTATATTATGCCTTAGACCATTTTCTGGGCCAGATGGGGCAATTCTCCACGGATGAATCGGCCTTAAAAAAAATCATGTTCCCGTCATCTGCAAAGAAAAACCAGCAGAAAGAAGTACAGAGCCATTATGATATTGGTAATGATTTTTACAGGCTTTGGCTGGATGAAACCATGAGTTATTCCTGCGGCTATTTCCTGCATGAAGATGATACACTTTATCAGGCCCAGGTGAACAAAGTGGATTATATATTAAAGAAACTTTACCTGAAAAAAGGAATGTCTTTGCTGGATGTTGGCTGTGGCTGGGGATTTTTACTGATAGAAGCTGCAAAAAAATATGGTATCCACGGAATGGGCATTACGTTGAGCCAGGAGCAATACCGGGAATTTCAGAGCCGGATTGCCAGGGAACATCTGGAGGAGCTTCTTACGGTGGAACTGATGGACTACCGGGATTTGCCGAGATGCGGAAGGCGGTTTGACCGTATTGTGAGCGTTGGTATGGTGGAACATGTTGGGCGCGACAATTACCAGCTTTTCATGGACTGTGCAAAAGAAGTGTTGAATCCGGGAGGGCTTTTTCTGCTTCACTTTATCAGCGCCTTAAAGGAGCATCCTGGTGATCCGTGGATTAAAAAGTATATTTTCCCCGGCGGCGTTGTTCCAAGCCTGCGGGAAATGCTTTCATGCGCGGCAGAGGAAGGATTTCATACAATGGACGTAGAGAATTTACGGCTCCACTATAACCGCACCCTGCTGTGTTGGGAGAAGAATTTTAAGGAACATATCAGTGAGGTGCGGGAAATGTTTGATGAGAGATTTATCCGTATGTGGGATTTATATTTGTGTGCTTGTGCCGCAACTTTTCATAACGGGATAATTGATCTTCATCAAGTTTTATTTACGAAAGGGCTTGCCAATGGGCTGCCGGCTGTAAGATGGTATTAAAATGGTATAGGAATGACACTGGCAAAGCCTGGCCTTACCCGTGAGGTCCGGTAAAGCTTGCTTGATCTGGCCGCACTAACTGCATTGAGCCAGTCCGGAACAATGGTAATGGTTCAGAAATAAGTAAACAGGGAGAGCAAATTCATAATTGGATTTGTTCTCCCTGTTTTATTCTGGCTTTAGCCAGTTGAAGGCATTGGAGTTTTTCGTGTTCCGAAAAATGATAATGCCTGAAACAGGAAACCACCTGCTTTGCGGGTGGTGCAGCAAGTGCTTATAGCACAAAAATCACCTTTCCGATAGAATAGAGTTGTTCAAGCTACTATCTAAGAAAGGAAAGGTGATTTTAATGGCACACAAGAAACATGATATGGCACATACAAAGTGGATGTGCAAATACCACATTGTGTTCACTCCTAAGTATAGACGAAAAATGATTTATAATCAATATAAAGAAAGCATACGAGATATATTAAAAACGTTATGCGGATATAAGGGAGTGGAAATACTGGAGGGTCACTTAATGCCAGATCATATTCATATGCTGGTAAGTATTCCACCGAAATACAGTATATCCAGCTTTATGGGATACTTAAAGGGAAAAAGTGCGCTGATGATATTTGATAAGCACGCAAATCTAAAGTATAAATACGGAAATCGTCACTTCTGGGCAGAAGGTTATTATGTCAGTACAGTAGGTCTAAATGAGGCAACAGTTAGGAAGTACATTCAGGAACAGGAGAAGTATGATATAGCAATGGATAAACTGAGTGTAAAGGAATATGAGGACCCCTTTAAGGGGTAGCCGGTATTACAAACGCCCTTTAAAGGGGGGCGACGAGTCAAGGGCATAGTGGCTTTGACCGAGGGGAAACCCGCGCCCTTTAACATCCTTGC
>OASX01001454.1_pt1 | contig 11617 bp, 11 predicted proteins | sample 1516531 | NCBI WGS metagenome assembly OASX01 (sample SAMEA2579911, study PRJEB22360) | human gut metagenome | biome: human gut; feature: human-associated habitat; material: faeces | place: Denmark | collected 2008/2010
CCGTCCCCTTTGCCGCAAAAAAAGAGCCCGCATGCAACTTCCACACGAACTCTTTCCCCAATCTCTATTTCATTTCCAGTGCAAACCCAAAATAACGCACCGCATTATTATAAGAAATCCCCTTCACAATCCTCTCCAGCATCTTCATATCCTTAGGATACTCTCCATTTTCCACCCAATTACCGATCATCTCACAAAGTATCCTTCTAAAATACTCATGCCTCGGATAAGAAAGAAAACTTCTGGAATCCGTCAGCATTCCGATAAAGTTCCCCAGCAGACCTAAGTTTGCAAGAGATGTCATCTGCTTTGTCATCCCTGTCTTATGGTCATTGAACCACCATGCAGACCCCTGCTGAATCTTTCCCACAGCATCTGAATTCTGGAAACACCCGATGATCGTTCCAATTGCCTCATCATCATTGGGATTCAAACTGTAAATCACCGTTTTCGGAAGATTTCCCTCTGCATTCAGCGCATTTAAATAATCTGCGATCTGACCTGACGGCGCATAATTATTGATACAGTCATACCCTGTATCCGGCCCCAGTTTTTCAAACATATCCGTATTATTATCACGCTTACATCCATAGTGGAGCTGCATAGCCCAGCCCATCTTCGCATATTCCCCGGCAACAAAAAGCATGAACGCTGTCTTAAACTTCAGCTCTTCCTCCCTGGTAACCGTCTCCTCATTCAACCGCTTCTGGAAGACAGCCTCAACCTCCTCATCAGAAGCCGGAACATACATGACATACTCCAGCCCATGATCTGACGCCCGGCAGCCCATCTCATTGAAAAATGCCATTCTGGACTTCAGCGCTGCTTTCAAGTCCTCAAAAGACTGGATATCCATATTAGCCGCCTCTGCCAGTGTCTCCAGATACTGACCGTAATCCGGTTTTTCCAGATTCATGGCCTTATCCGGTCTCCAGGCGGGAAGCACCTGTACCGGGAAACTCTTATCCTCTGCCAGCATTTTATGCCATTTCAGGTCATCTGCCGGATCGTCCGTGGTACAGATCAATGTAACATTTGACTGGATGATCAGATTTCTTGCGCTCATGGAAGGCTCCTGAAGCTTTGCATTACACAAATTCCACACTTCCTCTGCCGTGTCACCGTTTAACACACCTGTATATCCGAAATACCGCTGCAGCTCCAGATGACTCCAGTGAAACAGAGGATTGCCGATGGCTTTCTCCAGTGTCTCCGCCCATTTCTGGAATTTTTCTCTGTCTGGTGCGTCTCCGGTGATATAACGCTCCTCCACACCATTGGAACGCATCTGGCGCCATTTGTAATGGTCTCCGCCCAGCCATACCTGTGTGATGTTCTCAAACTTTCTGTCCTCTGCGATCTCCTGCGGATTGATGTGGCAGTGGTAGTCAAGAACCGGCACCTTTGCCGCAAAGTCATGATATAATTCCTGTGCGGTAGGGGTGCTCAATAGAAAATCTTTGTCCATAAACTGTTTCATAAAACATTACCTCCTTTTATTTTACACATATCCCATCAGACTTGGCAGCCAGAGACTGAGCTGCGGGATATAAGTTACCAGCATAAGTACAACGAAGATCGCTGCAAAATAGATCAAAAGCTGTCTGAATACCGTCTCTATCTTCACCTTTCCCACCTTGACGCCCACAAACAGTGTGGTGCCCACAGGCGGTGTGATGGTTCCGATACAAAGGTTGAAGATCAGCATGATACCAAAATGGATAGGATTCATGCCAAGCGCCGTACACACCGGAAGGAAAATCGGTGTGAAGATCAGGCAGGCAGGTGTCATATCCATGAAAGTTCCTACGATCAGCAGAATCACATTGATCAGCAGGAAGATAACGATCTTGTTGCTGCTGATGGCCAGCAGACCATTGGAAACGGCTGTGGGGATATTGGTAAATGCCATAACCCATGACATAATACTGGAAACACCGATCAGGAAAATAATAATACCTGTCATCTCAGCGCTTTCCTTGAAAATCTTGGGCAGGTCTTTCAAGCTGATGGAACGGTAAAAGAACAGGGATAAAACAAGACTATATACAACTGCCGTTATCTTCCCTCGGTGGCTGGAAGAACCCCGCCGATGATACCGCCGATCACAATAATGATAAGCAGCAGACACGGCAGAGCCTGTAAAACAATTTTCATGGCTTCTTTAAATGTAAATTTTGTTTTTGCCCGGTATCCTTTTTTCTTTGCAATGAAATAGATCACCAGCATACACGCAAGTCCCCACAAAATCCCGGGTATGTAGCCCGCCATAAAGAGCGCTGCCACAGAAGTCCCGCCGCTGACCAGGGAGAAGGTGATCATAACATTGCTTGGCGGAATCAAAAGCCCGGTTGGGGCAGTGGCAATATTGGCAGCCGCGGAGAAGTTAGGGTCATATCCCTCATCCTTCTCAATCGGGCCGATGATGGACCCCAGAGCAGAAGCTGCCGCTGTACCGGAACCGGAGATGGCTCCGAAAAGCATGTTTGCAATGACATTTGTCTGGGCCAGCGCACCGGGAGCACGTCCTGTGATGAGCTTTGCCAGATTGATCAGACGGACCGCGATGCCGCCCTTATTCATGATATTTCCGGCCAGAATGAAAAACGGTATGGCAAGAAGACTGAACACGGAAATACCGGAAAAAATCCTCTGCGCGCCGGTGAGAACCGCAACACTTGTATCCATAACCGGCAGAATGGCGCATACGGAAGAGATTCCCAGCGCTACTGCAATGGGCACACCTGCCAGCAGCATGATGACCAGCAGAACCAATATGATCAATCCTGAAACTAATGCTGTATTCATAATCGAAACTCCTTTTCCTCAGATTATTCTTTCACTTCCCGATGCTCCTGCTCATATCCGCTGCACAGATCCACAATATTGAAAATGGAGTACAGCACAATGAGCACACCGGAAAGCGGTACGACCGTGTAGATGATACCCATGGGTATTCCCAGGGAAGCCGTCTTCTGGGTCATGGTAAGGTTCATGATCGTAGCCCCGCCGTAAATCATAACACTTCCGGCCAGGATCATAATCAGGATTTCGATCACGATCTCCAGGACTTTTCTTTTTGTCCCTGTGATCTTATCTGCTAAAAATCCCATACGCATATGGTCTCTTTTACCAAACACATAAGCGGAGGCAAGCAGCGCCATCCAGGTAAAGCTGTAGGTCAGAAGCTCCTCGGAAACGGTGCTGGGACTGTTGAAGAAGTAACGGATCACGATTTGATAGGTTCCGATGCATACCATAAACGCAAAAATAACAGCACAGGCAGAGCTTAAGATCGTATTGATAACTTTTCGGATTGAATGTAAGGCTTTCATTTACTCTTCCTCCTTTGCGTATTTCTCATTGATTTTCTGGATATGGTCATACAATTCCTGAATGTCCGGGTTATCATCCAGCATATCCTGCTGCACATTGGACACCTTGTCCTTAAATGCCTGCACATCCACGTCAATGAACTCCACACCCATCTGGTTCTGCGCAATATCTTTTGCCTCTTCCACCTGCTTGTCCCACTCTTCCATCTCCACCTCTGTGGACAGAAGGGCAGCCTGTTCAAATACTTCACGTTCTTCACTGCTCAGTCCGTTTAAAAATTTCAGGTTTCCGATCAGCATATCCGGCACCATCTGGTGCTTGTTGTAAGAGTAGTATTTTGCCACTTCCCCGTGTTTGTTATTGGTAAGGGCAAGCTCATTGTTCTCCGCACCGTCAATGACACCCTGCTGAATGGCGGTGTAAACCTCGCCGAAACTCATAGGGGAGGCAGCCGCGCCGAAAGCTTTTACCATGTTTACACTGGCCGGACTCTGCTGTACACGGATTTTCAGGCCCTTTAGATCCTCCGGTGTATGAATCGGTTTTTTTGCGTAAAAGCTTCTGGTTCCCGCATTGTACCAGGTCAATACCCGAAAACCTGCCTCGTCCGTGGACGCATAAACCTGATTCATATAGTCCGTATCGCCCATCACCTCATGATAGGCTTCCTCGGAAGTAAACAGATACGGCATGCTGAACACCTCATATATATCTGCAAAAGTCTCCAGGTTGGCTGTGCCCGCCACAACAAAGTCAATGGCTCCTGTCTGCGTCAGCTCTATGGCCTTCTGTGCGGAACCCAGTATCTCATTTGGAAAAATCTGAACCTCGTATTTGTCTCCCAGATTCTCTTCCACATATTCCTTAAATTTTAAAAGTCCCAGATGCTCCGGATGTGTCTCAGACTGGGCATGGGAAATCCGAACGATTCTCTTCTCACTTTTAATGGAAGAACAGCCGCCAAGTCCCAGAACTGCAGTGACACATAAAGCAAGTATAAAGGCTTTCTTTAATCCTCTCATGATTCTTTTCCTTTCACTCTTTTTCCGCTACGTTTCTGCGGAAATTTTAAAACCGCCTTTGGCGATGGGCTTTTTATCAAAAATCTGTGGTGCACCGTTTTTCCAGACGGCACCGCACATATTTTCTGTGCTCCACGCTTTCTCCTTTTAAGACCTCCATTAGGGAGTCAATTGTCATCTTGCATAACAAGTCACCCCTGCCGTCTATGGATGTCAGCTCCGGCTCACATCCAATGGAAAGTTCTGAATTATTGTAACCTATAATACTGATATCCTGCGGTACGGACAGCTTCTTTGCCTTGGCGTATTTTACTGCGCCCACTGCCAGACCGTCATCTGTGGCAATGACGCCGTCAAACACCAGATCTCTTCTGGCCAGCAGAATGTCCCGCACCAAATGGATCTCATTTTTGATGTAGACCTTGCGCTCCCCGAACACCGGAATGCCTGCAGCCTTCAGGGCATCCTCATACCCCTGCAGCTTATGCATGGCACTGTATGAATAAGAATCACTGAGAAACAGGATCTGCTTTCTGCCTGAGGCGATCATAGCGGAAACGGCATCAAACACGGACTGGTAGTCATCTGTGAGCATACAGTAGATATTCTCCCCGTCAATGAAACCGTTCATAATAAACACGGGGATTTCTTCGGAAGCCTTCTTAATATAAGTAATGTCTTCCCCGTACTCCTTGTCCCCCGCGTAGCAGGAGCCCACTAAGAGCAGCGCGTCAATACGTTTCTGCAGAATCATCTGCACAGAGATCTCCTTATCCTCCTGCTCATATCCGCTGCAGTATAAAATGCAGTCATAACCGTAATTTCTCAGGTTCTTCTCCAGATATGCCACAGCAGATGCCATATAATGGTCTGAAACACTTGGACAGATGATTCCCACTGTCTTCATGGAGTTCAGGCTCATGCCCCTGGCAAATACATTGGGTATATAGTCATTTGCTGCCATGACTGCCCGTACCTTTTCTTTTGTCTTTTCACTCACCTTTGGGCTGTCATTGACCACTCGTGATACGGTGGCAATGGAAACCCCTGCAAGCTTCGCGATATCGTATATGTTCATAATCCCACGTTCCTTTCGCTGTGGAAGTGTAAGCCCTTACACTTTATTTTTCATTATACAGACAGGAAAACAAAAAAGCAATTCTTTTTGTCGCGATATTTTTCACAAGTTTTCTCTTTTATTTTTGTGAAATATTAATAAAATTCTTGTTTTTTGTCCAATTTTTAAAATTCATGTTGACGAACTCCCCACCAAGTTGTAGATTTAGTGTAAGCCCTTACATTTCATACTTAGCTATTATATGGAATCGCATTTTATAAAGGAGGATGAATATTCCCATGCAGACTTATCTGAAGATTCATCCGGATGACAGTGTTGCCGTAGCGCTTGCTCCGCTTGCAGCAGGCACCTCTGTCCATTTGGATCATAAGGAAATCCTGTTATCAGAAGATATCCCCCAGGGTCACAAGTTTGCCCTGAAGGACATCCGGGCAGGGGAGGCAGTTATAAAGTACGGCTCTCCCATCGGACAGGCCAGGGAGGACATCGCCCAAGGCTCCTGGATTCATACCCATAATATGAAAACAGGCCTGGGAGATCTTCTTACCTATACTTATCATAAGGATGCGGCAGAGCTTGCCCCCACTGAGGAGCGCTTCTTTCACGGGTACAGAAGAAGCAATGGCCAGGCCGGTGTCCGCAATGAAATCTGGATCATTCCAACCGTCGGCTGCGTCAACAACGTGGCAGAAGCCATTGAAAAACAGGCACAGATCTATAAGACCGGCACCATTGATGACATCGCAGCCTTTCCTCATCCCTACGGATGTTCCCAGATGGGGGAGGATCAGGAACACACACGCAGGATACTGGCAGACTTGATCAACCACCCCAATGCAGGGGGCGTCCTTGTATTGGGCCTGGGGTGTGAGAACAGCAATATAGAGGAACTGAAGCGATATATCGGTTCCTACGATCCCAAAAGAGTTCGTTTCCTGGTGGCACAGGAATCTGAGGATGAGATCCGCGACGGGCTTGCCGTCATCCGGGAACTTGCAGAATATGCAGGCAGTTTTTCAAGAGAACCCATAAGCTGCAGGGAACTTGTCATCGGCATGAAATGCGGCGGCAGCGACGGTCTGTCCGGCATCACAGCCAACCCGACCGTGGGCGGTTTCTCAGACCTGCTCATCTCCAAAGGAGGCACTACGATCCTCACCGAGGTACCGGAAATGTTCGGCGCGGAGACACTGCTTATGAATCGCTGCGCCAATGAAGCGCTGTTTGACAGGACCGTTGAACTGATCAATGACTTTAAAAATTATTTCAAAAGCCACAACCAGACCATCTATGAAAACCCGTCCCCCGGCAATAAAAAGGGAGGGATCTCCACGCTGGAAGACAAATCCATGGGATGCACACAAAAATCAGGCAGCGCGCCTGTAAAAGGTGTTCTCGCCTACGGGGAACCGGTAAAGGAAAAGGGTCTGAACCTGCTCAGCGCCCCGGGCAATGATCTGGTGGCCTCCACAGCCCTGGCTGCTTCAGGCGCCCATATTGTCCTGTTCACCACAGGAAGAGGCACCCCTTTCGCCTCCCCTGTGCCCACCGTGAAAATCTCCAGCAATACTGCCCTCTATGAGAAGAAAAAAAACTGGATCGACTTCAACTGCGGTCCCATGACAGAGGGTGTGCCCTTAGAGGAGCTGAGCAGTCAGCTTTTTGAGTATGTGCTGCAGGTCGCTTCCGGTGAGAAAGTCAAAGCAGAGAAAGCCGGTTTTCATGACATGGCGATTTTCAAACAGGGTGTTACGCTTTAACACATTTCGTGTGACAGCGCCTGTGGATGGTAATGTAAATATAACAACAGGGGAATAAAAATCATGGAAAAACTCAGTTATCAGATATTAAAAGAACAGAATTACAAAGGCTATCTTCTCCGGGAGGCTCCCGAACGTGTCCTCCAATTTGGGGAAGGAAATTTTATGCGGGCCTTTACAGACCATTTTATTGATATGTTGAATGAAAAGACAGGTTTCAACGGCAAGGCAGTTCTTGTCCAGCCCCGGCCAAAACGCCCCGGCCACAGCCTGGCTGATGACCTGAACACCCAGGAAGGGCTTTACACCTTATATCTGCGCGGCTTTGAAAACGGAAGAAAGGTCAGCGACAAGCGTGTCATCTCCTGTGTCAGCCGCTGCCTGAATGCCTATGAAGATTACGACGCGGTCATGGCCTGCGCCGAAAATCCTGATCTGCGCTTTATCACCTGCAACACCACCGAGGCCGGAATCGTATACGACCCTGCCTGCAGGTTTCAGGACAGACCGGCCTCCAGCTTTCCGGGCAAGCTGACCCAGTTTCTCTACCGCCGTTATGAAATCTTCGGCAGCGAAAAAGGAAAGGGATTCGTTATTCTTCCCTGTGAGCTTATTGCGGAAAACGGAAAAGAGCTGAAAAAATGTGTGCTTTCGTATGCCGCACAGTGGAATCTGGAGGAAGGCTTCCTTACATGGCTGGAGGAGGAGAACATGTTCTGCTCCACGCTTGTGGACCGCATTGTCACCGGCTTTCCCAAAGGGGAAGAGGATGCGCTGAATGAGGAAAACGGCTATCTGGACGCCGCCATGGATACCGGTGAAGTCTTTGCCTTCTGGGTCATTGAGGGACCTGCTGCTTTAAAACAGGAACTTCCTTTTGAGAAGGCCGGACTTCCGGTCCTCATCACAGATGACCACAAACCATACAAGGAGCGCAAGGTCCGAATCTTAAACGGCGCTCATACCTCCATGGTCATGGGGGCATATCTGGCCGGGTTTGATATCGTGCGGGACTGTATGGAGGATGATGTAGTCTGCGGCTTTATGAATAAAGCAGTCCATGAGGAGATCATCCCCACACTGTCTCTTCCCAAAGAGGAGCTGGAGAGTTTCGCCTCCGCCGTCACAGAGCGTTTTAAAAACCCGTTTATCGACCATGCACTGCTGTCCATCTGCCTGAATTCCACCTCCAAATGGAAAGCCAGGGTCCTGCCGTCCCTGAAGGCGTATATGGACAAGACAGGAAAACTGCCGCTCTGTCTCACAGCCTCCTTTGCCTTCTATCTGGCGTTTTACCGGGGGAAGGAACTGACAGACGCAGGTCTTGCTGCCGTACGTCCGGACGGTGGTGCTTATACTGTGTCGGACGACAGAAATGTTCTCTCCTTTTTTGCAGCACATAAGGATGATACCACAGAGGAATACGTGCACGCGGTCTGTGGCAATGAAGCACTCTGGGATATGGATCTGTGCTCTATACCCGGATTTGAAGCCGCTGTCACAGATATGCTGAACAAGATCCAGCGCGACGGCGCATATGAAATGATGAAATCCGTCTGCTGATTCTTTAAAAAATAAAAGTGCCCCATATGGAAGCCTGTAAATTTCCGGTTTTCCATATGAGGCACTTTTATTTTGTTCCGCATTTCTCACCCGCTGTATTCTGAATCCGGAGGACACCGCCGCATAAAATACATGTCCGCCGCTTATCCGTCCGCCTGTTTCTCTGCGACAGCACAGATTGTCGTATCCCGGCCTGTAAACGCCTTTCCTGCCACATTATCATAAAATTCCGTGCAGCACAGCCCTGCACGCTCTATTTCCTTTTTTAAGGTTTCCCTGGTGTACCGCTGGTTCCAAAGATTATAACAGTGGCAGTCCTCCTCTGTGATTACCAGATACTGCTCCAGAGTGTTATCTGTCTCGGGATATCTGTAATTGCGCTGAATGACCACATGAGGTCCGGCTGACCAGAATCCCTTATCCTGATACTGAACCGTCTCCAGTTCTTCAAAAGGCAGAGCACGGGTAAATCCGTCAAGAATAAGGATTCCACCCTGTTTCAGTGCCTTTTTTATTTTCCCCAGCAGAATCCTCCTGTCCTTTGGAGGCAGTACACCGAAATCACAATAGATCAAAGTTATGACATCAAATGCATTCTCCTCATCCATATCCAGATAATTCTTATATTCATACCGGATGTCCCTCTTTGTCCCGGCAGCATGTTCTCTGGCGTATTGGACGGACCGTCTGGAAAAATCAAGACCTGTCACCTGAAATCCCCTGTCATCAAACAGCTCTGCATAGAGTCCCGGTCCGCATCCCAGGTCCAGAAGCTTCTTTCCCGCTCCTCCCCCGCAGCGCTCTGCAATCCAGTTCGCGGATCTTTGTATAAATTCATGCTTCCTGGTTGCGCCTTCCGCATCCGGATCCAAGTGCGCCTCCAGCATATATCCGGAAATATTCTCATCATCCCAGAAAGCGGAGGAGCTGGCTTCATATACCTGCGGTTTTTCTTTTATATACTCAATCAGTTTCCTGCTGCTGTTATTTTCCAAATGTTTTCTCCCTGTCCTGTTTCTGCCGTGTCTACCGGTTTCCATCACTACAGTTTGCCGCGTCAATGGCGATCACCGTCAGCAGGCCGATCAGCTCATCGTCCTGGCAGGCATAGTCGATCACATACGTGTCCCCCCAGTGAAAGGGCTCTTTCCTGATATGCATGATCGGGCAGCATTCCTGATAGACATCGTAATCCCATTCCAGAAAATCGCCTTCCACTCTCCAGTCATTATAGTCGATCTCATATTTGGGCTTAAACAATGCAAAGCGTTTTTGGATACTCCCCAGAGCCCTGCCCCCTGCAATCAGCTCAAACCGGGGCATGACAGTCATCAGTTTTTCTCTCACCATGCCTACTTCCTCACCGGTATCGTGACGGTAAATGTGTATCTTATGGCCAATAGACAGAAACTCTCCTTTGACAAAATACTTCGGGTTACCGTATTCATCGTACACATCATAGGTGTCTGTCCAGGAAAATACCCTCTGTTTTATCAGTAATTTCATAAATCCTCCTCCGTTTTCCTTTTCCTTTGCCTGTATGCTTATATCTTACCACAATACCTGTACTTTATGGAACAGAAATCGTTACTCTCACTGCTTGCCCGGCAGCACGCTTCGCGGGACAGTGCTTACCATTCAAGCAGCGCGGCTCCCCAGGTCAGACCAGCTCCGAATCCTGACAGGATGATCTTGTCCCCCTTTTGCAGCCTTCCTTCACGGTTCATCTCATCCAGCAAAATGGGAATACTGGCGGCGGATGTATTGCCGTGACGTTCCAGATTCATGGGAAATTTTTCCTCCGCCTCCTTCAGTCTTTTGGCAACTGACTGGATGATTCTGCTGTTGGCCTGGTGCAGAACATAATACCTGATCTCCTCTTTCTCTGTCCCGGTCTTTTCCAGTACCTGTGTAATACACTCCGGCACCTTTTTTACGGCAAATTTAAAAACAGGCTGTCCTTCCATGGCAACATAATCCGCCTCCTGGGCACCGGGTGCCAGAACGTTCTTCATCTGGCGGGCACCACAGGTAAGAACACTGTCCCCTCTGCCGTCTGACCACTGGACCATATCCATGAATCCTGTCTCATGAGCCTTTACCACGACGGCCCCTGCCCCGTCCCCAAACAGCACACATGTACCTCTGTCTTCCCAGTTGAGGAGCTTTGACAGAGTTTCCGCTCCGATGATCAGCGCATTTTTGTAAACTCCGCTTTTTATATACGCCTGAACCGTGCTTAAGGCAAATACAAACCCCGAACACGCTGCACTTAAATCGAATCCAACGGCGTTCCAGGCACCGATTTCCTTCTGTACCCGGCAGGCAGTATTCGGGAAAAATGAATCCGGTGTACAGGTAGCCACTAGGATCAGCTCCACATCCGCGGCATCCATTCCCGCATTCTCCAAAGCCTTTTTGGCGGCGCGGCATGCCAGAATGGTTGTATTTTCCTCTTTTGCAATCCTTCTCTCCCGGATTCCGGTCCGTGTGGAAATCCACTCATCATTTGTATCCACGATCCTGGACAGATCATCATTTGTCACAATATTTTCGGGAACTGCACTGCCTGTTCCGACTATCCTCGCTACCATATTCTTCCTACCTCTTATTCCATCATATTTTCACCGGATAACTGTTCAGCGCAGTAAATGCGCAGACCTGCTGAATCATTACTTCACAGAATCACATCCGGGAATTCATTTAAACTTTCAAATAGTTTGATTATCAAATCTTTTCTTTCAAAGTATACTAAGAAAGAGACCGTTTGTCAACTACACAAACGGCCTCCCGGTATCTATTCGTTACTATTCACAGCCCTGCAAAAAGCGCAGTTCTGTGAACAGTAACACGCTTCG
>OASX01001455.1_pt1 | contig 11599 bp, 11 predicted proteins | sample 1516531 | NCBI WGS metagenome assembly OASX01 (sample SAMEA2579911, study PRJEB22360) | human gut metagenome | biome: human gut; feature: human-associated habitat; material: faeces | place: Denmark | collected 2008/2010
TTTGATTAAGAATGGGCTGTGCGATGAATAACCCTGCCATGACAATCAAGGGTGAGCAGGCGAAAAAACAGCTTATTGCTGCGGCGCTAGCGCAGTTTGGCGAGTATGGAATGAACGCCACCACCCGTGATATCGCCGCCCTGGCTGGGCAGAATATCGCCGCCATCACCTACTATTTCGGTTCGAAGGAAGATTTGTACCTGGCCTGTGCTCAATGGATTGCCGATTTCATTGGCGAGCAGTTCCGCCCACACGCAGAAGAAGCCGAACGCTTATTCTCACAGCCAGAACCAGATCGCGCCGCTATCCGTGAGCTGATCCTTCGTGCTTGCAGGAATATGATCCAACTGCTCACCCAGGATAACACCGTCAACCTCAGCAAGTTTATTTCCCGTGAGCAACTCTCTCCCACAGCAGCCTACCACCTCGTGCATGAACAGGTGATTAGCCCACTGCACTGCCACCTCACACGCCTGATCGCCGCCTGGACAGGTTGCGATGCCAACGATACGCGCACGATCCTCCATACTCATGCGCTGATTGGCGAGATTCTGGCGTTTCGTCTTGGCAAAGAAACTATTCTGTTACGCACCGGCTGGGCCGCGTTCGATGAAGAAAAGACCGAACTGATCAACCAGACGATAACCTGTCATATCGATCTGATTTTGCAAGGATTATCGCAAAGGAGTTTGTAGTGATGAAAAAACCTGTCGTAATTGGACTGGCGGTAGTGGTGCTTGCCGCCGTGGTTGCCGGAGGCTACTGGTGGTATCAGAGCCGCCAGGATAACGGTCTGACGCTGTATGGCAACGTGGATATTCGTACGGTGAATCTTAGCTTCCGCGTTGGTGGTCGCGTTGAGTCGCTGGCCGTAGACGAAGGCGATGCGATAAAAGCAGGCCAGGTGCTGGGCGAACTGGATCACAAACCGTATGAAATCGCCCTGATGCAGGCAAAAGCGGGCGTTTCGGTAGCTCAGGCGCAGTATGACCTGATGCTCGCGGGATATCGCGATGAAGAAATTGCCCAGGCTGCCGCCGCAGTGAAACAAGCGCAGGCCGCTTATGACTATGCGCAGAACTTCTACAACCGCCAGCAAGGGTTGTGGAAAAGTCGCACCATTTCGGCAAACGACCTGGAAAATGCTCGCTCCTCGCGCGACCAGGCTCTGGCGACGCTGAAATCAGCACAGGATAAACTACGTCAGTACCGTTCCGGTAATCGCGAGCAGGACATCGCCCAGGCGAAAGCCAGCCTCGAACAGGCGCAGGCGCAACTGGCGCAGGCGGAGCTGAATTTACAGGACTCGACGCTGATTGCCCCCTCTGATGGCACGTTGTTAACCCGCGCGGTAGAACCGGGCACGGTGCTCAATGAAGGCGGCACAGTGTTTACCGTCTCGCTGACACGCCCGGTGTGGGTACGCGCCTATGTTGATGAGCGTAATCTCGACCAGGCTCAGCCGGGGCGCAAAGTGCTGCTTTATACCGATGGTCGCCCGAACAAGCCGTATCACGGGCAGATCGGTTTCGTTTCACCAACTGCTGAATTTACGCCGAAAACCGTCGAAACGCCGGATCTGCGTACCGACCTCGTTTATCGCCTGCGTATTGTGGTGACGGACGCCGATGATGCGTTACGCCAGGGAATGCCAGTAACGGTGCAATTCGGTAACGAGGCAGGACATGAATGATGCCGTTATTACGCTAAACGGCCTGGAAAAACGTTTTCCGGGCATGGACAAGCCCGCCGTCGCGCCGCTCAACTGTACCATTCACGCTGGTTATGTGACGGGGCTGGTGGGGCCGGATGGCGCGGGTAAAACCACGCTGATGCGGATGCTGGCGGGATTACTGAAACCCGACAGCGGCAGTGCCACGGTGATTGGCTTTGATCCCATCAAAAACGATGCTGCGCTGCACGCCGTGCTCGGCTATATGCCGCAGAAATTCGGCCTGTATGAAGATCTCACGGTGATGGAGAACCTCAATCTGTATGCGGATTTGCGCAGCGTCACCGGTGAAGCGCGGAAGCAAACTTTTGCTCGCCTGCTGGAGTTTACGTCTCTTGGCCCGTTTACCGGGCGTCTGGCGGGCAAGCTCTCCGGCGGGATGAAGCAAAAACTCGGCCTGGCCTGTACGCTGGTGGGCGAACCGAAAGTGTTGCTGCTCGATGAACCCGGCGTCGGCGTTGACCCTATCTCACGGCGCGAACTGTGGCAGATGGTGCATGAGCTGGCGGGCGAAGGGATGTTAATCCTCTGGAGCACCTCGTATCTTGACGAAGCCGAGCAGTGCCGTGACGTATTGCTGATGAACGAAGGCGAATTGTTGTATCAGGGGGAACCGACGGCTCTGACGCAAACTATGGCCAGACGCAGTTTTCTGATGACCAGCCCGCACGAGGGCAACCGCAAACTGTTGCAACGCGCCTTGAAACTGCCGCAGGTCAGCGACGGCATGATTCAGGGGAAATCGGTACGTCTGATCCTCAAAAAAGAGGCCACACCAGACGATATTCGCCATGCCGACGGGATGCCGGAAATCAACATCAACGAAACTACGCCGCGCTTTGAAGATGCGTTTATTGATTTGCTCGGCGGTGCCGGAACTTCGGAATCGCCGCTGGGCGCAATATTACATACGGTAGAAGGCACACCCGACGAGACAGTAATCGAAGCGAAAGAGCTGACCAAGAAATTTGGCGATTTTGCCGCCACCGATCACGTCAACTTTGCTGTTAAACGCGGGGAAATTTTTGGTTTGCTCGGGCCAAACGGCGCGGGGAAATCGACCACGTTTAAGATGATGTGCGGTTTGCTGGTTCCGACCTCTGGTCAGGCGCTGGTATTGGGAATGGATCTGAAAGAGAGTTCCGGTAAAGCGCGCCAGCACCTCGGCTATATGGCGCAAAAGTTTTCGCTCTACGGCAACCTGACGGTCGAACAGAATTTACGCTTTTTCTCTGGCGTGTATGGCTTACGCGGTCGGGCGCAGAATGAAAAAATCTCTCGAATGAGCGAGGCGTTCGGCCTGAAAAGTATCGCCTCCCACGCCACCGATGAACTGCCATTAGGTTTTAAACAGCGGCTGGCGCTGGCCTGTTCGCTGATGCATGAACCGGACATTCTGTTTCTCGATGAGCCGACTTCCGGCGTCGATCCCCTCACCCGCCGCGAATTTTGGCTGCACATCAACAGTATGGTAGAGAAAGGCGTCACGGTGATGGTCACCACCCACTTTATGGATGAAGCGGAATATTGCGACCGCATCGGCCTGGTGTACCGTGGGAAATTAATCGCCAGCGGTACGCCGGATGATTTGAAAGCGCAGTCGGCCAACGATGACCAACCCGATCCCACCATGGAACAAGCCTTTATTCAGTTGATCCACGACTGGGATAAGGAGCATGGCAATGAGTAATCCGATCCTGTCCTGGCGTCGCGTGCGGGCGCTGTGCGTCAAAGAGACGCGGCAGATCATTCGCGATCCGAGTAGCTGGCTGATTGCGGTGGTGATCCCGCTGTTGCTGCTGTTTATTTTTGGTTACGGCATTAACCTCGACTCCAGCAAGCTGCGGGTCGGGATTTTGCTGGAACAGCGTAGCGAAGCGGCGCTGGATTTCACCCACACCATGACCGGTTCGCCCTACATCGACGCCACCATCAGCGATAACCGTCAGGAATTGATCGCCAAAATGCAGGCGGGAAAAATTCGTGGTCTGGTGGTTATTCCGGTGGATTTCGCCGAGCAGATGGAGCGCGCCAACGCCACCGCACCGATTCAGGTGATCACCGACGGCAGCGAACCAAATACCGCTAACTTTGTGCAGGGCTATGTCGAAGGGATCTGGCAGATTTGGCAAATGCAGCGGGCGGAGGACAACGGGCAGACTTTTGAACCGCTTATTGACGTCCAGACACGCTACTGGTTTAACCCGGCGGCGATTAGCCAGCACTTTATTATCCCCGGTGCGGTGACCATCATCATGACGGTCATCGGCGCCATTCTCACCTCGCTGGTGGTGGCGCGAGAATGGGAACGCGGCACTATGGAGGCGTTACTCTCTACGGAGATTACCCGCACGGAACTGCTGCTGTGTAAGCTGATTCCCTATTACTTTCTCGGGATGCTGGCGATGCTGCTGTGTATGCTGGTGTCGGTGTTTATTCTCGGCGTGCCGTATCGCGGGTCGCTGCTGATTCTGTTTTTTATCTCCAGCCTGTTTTTGCTCAGTACCCTGGGGATGGGGCTACTGATTTCCACAATTACCCGCAACCAGTTCAACGCCGCCCAGGTGGCACTAAACGCCGCTTTCCTGCCGTCGATTATGCTTTCCGGCTTTATTTTTCAGATAGACAGTATGCCGGCGGTGATCCGCGCTGTGACGTACATTATTCCCGCACGTTATTTCGTCAGTACCCTGCAAAGTTTGTTTCTCGCCGGGAATATTCCAGTGGTGCTGATAGTGAATGTGCTGTTTTTGATCGCTTCGGCGGTGATGTTTATCGGCCTGACGTGGCTGAAAACCAAACGTCGGCTGGATTAGGGAGAAGAGCATGTTTCATCGCTTATGGACATTAATCCGCAAAGAGTTGCAGTCGCTGCTGCGCGAACCACAGACGCGGGCAATTCTGATTTTACCCGTGTTGATTCAGGTGATCCTGTTCCCATTCGCCGCCACGCTGGAAGTGACCAACGCCACCATCGCCATTTACGACGAAGATAACGGCGCACATTCAGTAGAACTGACCCAGCGCTTTGCCCGCGCCAGTGCCTTTACCCATGTGTTGCTGCTGAAAAGCCCGCAGGAGATCCGTCCGACCATCGACACACAAAAGGCGTTATTGCTGGTGCGTTTCCCGGCGGACTTCTCGCGCAAACTGGATACCTTTCAGACCGCGCCGTTGCAGTTGATCCTCGACGGGCGTAACTCCAACAGTGCGCAAATCGCCGCTAATTACCTGCAACAGATCGTCAAAAATTATCAGCAGGAGCTGCTGGAAGGAAAACCAAAGCCCAACAACAGCGAACTGGTGGTACGCAACTGGTATAACCCGAATCTCGATTACAAATGGTTCGTGGTGCCGTCGCTGATCGCCATGATCACCACTATCGGCGTGATGATCGTCACCTCGCTTTCCGTCGCCCGCGAACGTGAACAAGGTACGCTCGATCAATTGCTGGTTTCGCCCCTCACCACCTGGCAAATATTTATCGGCAAAGCCGTCCCGGCGTTAATTGTCGCCACCTTCCAGGCCACCATTGTGCTGGCGATTGGGATCTGGGCGTATCAGATTCCCTTCGCCGGATCGCTGGCGCTGTTCTACTTCACGATGGTAATTTACGGTTTATCGCTGGTGGGATTCGGTCTGTTGATTTCGTCACTGTGTTCAACGCAACAGCAAGCGTTTATCGGCGTGTTCGTCTTTATGATGCCCGCCATTCTCCTTTCCGGTTACGTTTCGCCGGTGGAAAACATGCCAGTATGGCTGCAAAACCTGACGTGGATTAACCCTATTCGCCACTTTACGGACATTACCAAGCAGATCTATTTGAAGGATGCGAGTCTGGATATTGTGTGGAATAGTTTGTGGCCGCTACTGGTGATAACGGCCACGACAGGGTCAGCGGCGTACGCGATGTTTAGACGTAAGGTGATGTAACTTCTTATCTTTCGCCAGTAAAGACACTACTGCCGGGCCAGCAAGGATCGCCAGCCCTGCAATCGCCAGCAAAAAGTTGTTTTCCAGTACGCGGGACAACAGCCACAGCACAATCAGCGCTGCGCCAAAATACCAGGTCGTGGTCAGCTCTTCCAGCACGTCTGCCACCTCACGCCAGCCTTGCTCAGGGTGGCGCTGAAACACCAGCATCATCACTACCGTGACACAATACAGTGCGCATAATCCTACGCCGACGTGAACCAGAGTTTTACTCATCCAGCCCACCACCAGCAGCGCCACTACCAGTAAATGCAACATAATCTGCCAGCAACTCAGGCCAGTTGCGACACGAACACGTTGTTGCCACTTCATGGCTTCTCTCCTGAAGAATTTATCTCTACTAATTCAGAGTACCGAACTTTACGGAAAATTCCGTAAGACCGCACCTTTTTGTGACACCGATTACATTATTTCAATAAAGTAAGAGGCAAAGACAGAATAGCTGTGTCTGGGTGAAGACAACACTTTTCGTTCAAAAGTGTTCACCGTCCATATTTACAAGAGTTTTACGCCGTTTAGTCGACGCATCGTGTTACCGGAATTTCGTAACGCAATGCACATAGTCAGGCGCCGTATCGCCTGACTGCAAAAAGTACTGGAGGGAAAATTTATTACACTGCGACATTAAGCTGTAATTTGGTACTGGAAAGACCTGACAGTTATGGGGGCAGAATGAAGCAGCGCGGTGATTTTCAGGTAATTTCTCTGGGTTTTAGTTCGGGGTGCTGTTTATAGATGGGATTCATGATATCGACGAGCATTCGCCCCATAATTTCACCCACAGCGGAACGATAATTGTTAAACTAAGATTCATCGCATGTTTGCTGAACAAGTGAAACAGAAGCATCTAATTCTGAACCAATTTCAAGCATTAAAGCACTAACATCTGCTGCAACGGTTTTATCTTTTAATATCTCATAAACCTTTTATTTTCTGAATGTAAAGGAAACTATGTTTTCCACATTATCACTCATAGGGTAATCATCTTTTTTGGCATGTATATAATCACTTGTTTTAGTCATTAAGCTCTGTATAACCGCTTCAAATGTCTCAGGAACCAGTGATTCAATATCTTCAAGCTCACACCCCAAATCAATTATATGCACTAATTTACCATCACAACCATTCCTCTGCATAAGGCTGGAAATAAAAGGCCTGAAAACAAGCAATTCAGATTCATCTATAGTTATTGCTCCCTCTTTCAGAGACTGTAAAATGCCTGAAAGTAGAATTCCCATAAATTTATTTACGTATTTATTATCAATGGTACAGATTAATTTCATAAGAGACTCCTCATTAAACAGTCAACATATCACCAACATATTATTTTATGCATAAAATTCCTTATAACCTTTGCAACCAACGCCTGATATTGAGCAACTCAAAAATCATCATTACAATTGACCAAAAGAAACAGACAAAATCGAAGTAAAGCATTAACGCCCCGGCAACGACGCAATGCTTCAAAGTCCAGGGGGCAGCGCTATATAAATTACGCACATAAAGCTTCAGCACATTTATTTTTCTTAAGACAATAAATGACCATAATAATACAAAGCAAAAACTGATCAGCCAAAGATATAAACTATTCAGCAAGGTAAAATTAGTAACAAAAGAAATACCCCAGCCAACACAAATTAATAATAGAGCATACCAATGTGATGCCATATTGATATTAAAACACAAAGCCAATAGTGTACTAATAAGGAACATTGCCCCACAGATACCAAATAACAATGTAACAAATGTTACAGGGAAAAGGCTCGCGGAGATAATTGCAAATAAACTGATTATGGAAAAATAAATAACACATATTGCTAACGTATTTATTTCCTCGACTTTCGCTCTTAGCCTGAATCCAAAACCAAGAAGCAAAACCGTAGCTAAAAAGAACGGTGCCGTATGTTGGTGTGTCGCGGTAATATTATAATAGTCTAGTATCCATGCAAAACCTGCTGTTGCCCATAAACCAGACGCAGTCATCAACCAGATGCAACCCATCATTCTGGTTATTAATGGCTGTTTCTTTATTAGATCCGACATTGTGATTTTTTCCATAAATAATTCACTACCACGGAAACCGTGAGTGTCTTTGCCAAACTAGTGTTATAGCTATTGCTGCAAGTATTCCAAAGAAGCCGATAAAGTAATAATAGAGTGTTAATGCACCTGTAAAAGCGCAGCGAACCGGACTCCATAATTCTTCGCTATGGCATTTCATCGCCAGTTCAAGGAGTTTATTTCGCGCACAGGATAGAATGCCTGACCACAACACAATCATTAAACAACTTATTACCCAAATGGGCCGTTCACTCATTAATGTAGCATTTACGATGATCACCAGGGCCAACCCCGACAACGTCATCATAATGATAAAATTGTGGGAACAGGGATCAAACTGAAACAATAAACCGACCAGCATACTGGTTAAAAACATCGCTCCCGCAGTGCAGAACACAACGATAATGGCAGATACAGGAGCTAAACTAGCAACAAAAATTGCGACCAACGATATTAAAAACAGATATATTACACCTGCTATGACAGCATTTATCTTATTGATATCTTTACTTAAGCCATACATACAAAGTAATAATAATCCTGCGGCGACATACATCTGCGGTGAATCATATTTTGTTGCCGTGATATCGAGATACTTAGCTATCCATGCCAGCCCTGCGGTTGCTGTCAAACCCAAAGCGGTAATGAGCCATATGGCGTTTAATATTCTGGCCTCGCGGAGAAAATCGATTTTATTGCTGTTATGCGAGAATGATTCCATCCTTTTAGTTGTCCTTAGTGAAAATTAAATTGCTATTGTGAATGAATCTAAAATTATTCATACAAAATATTTTTACATTTCTGGATGCAAAAAAGGCAACGGCAATGCAATAAATCGTATTTTATGGTCTGGCCCTTGCCTATTGTATTTTCAATAAGAATCAGGGAGCACCTGGCGATGCTCCCCTGTCATTAAATTACAGCGGATTAGGACTGGCTTCGCGATAAGGTGTTTTTTTCTTTGGTGAGGTAAAAGTATCACGCAGGTCTTTATATTCAAAAACTTTAGCTCGGCTGCCATCCGTTACTGGGATAGATGTCGCCGGACGATAACACTCAGATAACGGTGAGTTACACCGGGGCTCGTTTGTTGAGATACCCAACCAGTCAAGAATCATTGCGTAGTTATTAAGCAATGAATAGTTTTCACGAATATGTCCAAGTTTACGTGGCTGACCGTTCAATGACTCAGAACTGTACCAAATAAATTGCGGTACATCATAGGCTTCTTTACTTGGTGTATCTGCGCCGTGCATATAGAGTGAAGGAATATCAGGATTTTTCTCCAGACCATGATCAGAAAAATAAAGTAAAGAGGATTTTCTACCTTGCAGACGTTTAATAACTTCCCCAATAATATAATCGGTAAACAATATTGAATTGTTGTAACAATCTTCATATTTGTTCCCTGTATTTATTTTATCTGCCCATTCAGGGTATCGCGTACATGCAATTTCATGGCTGCCACTGATATGCAGCATGATGAGCTTTTTACCTTTTTGCTTTAATGCTTCATCAAGATAAAGTAAAAGTGCATCATCATATTTACCTGTCATCCACTGTGATTGATTGCTGGTAGTACCGATCAGAGTAATATAATTATTATGTTTACCCACAACATTCTGTGTACTCAGCCATGTTGTATTAAAACCGCCTTTATTGGCTACGGCAACAATATTGTTTGATAAATCAGCAGCTGTAAAACTTTCCGTTGTAGCTTTGCTAAGTATCATTGGAATCGAAGTTACAGTTGCTGCTGCCGGTGATATAGCATGGTCAAAAATAAGTGCCTGTGGTGCAATACTATTCTGTACCGGTGTAGTATTTTGTTCAAAACCATACAACCCCATATTGCTACGGCGTGCCGATTCACCAATGATGATCACATAAGTATCAATATTGGTGTCTTTAATAGTTAGCACTGGTAAATCTATATCAATTTGCTTAATTTCTTTTGCAAATGCAATATCACGGTATGCAACAATAAAGTTCGAGGCTACGTAAAATGGCGTAACTTTTAACACACGGGCACTTAAAGGATAGTACCCTCCAAGACTATCTTTCTGCTGTTTTTTCCACTGGCTATAAGTAAACCATGCCAGAAAAATTAATAATGCCATCACTGCAGCGCGTTGGATTTTAGAAGAGAGGCATTTTGCACCACTATCTATAGAAAAATAGGTCAGGAAGAAATACATAACGCATACAGGTATCCATGAAAGATACATCTCTGTCATCGACTTAACTTCAGCCCAATGAGTTTCAAGAATACTCATAGCAAAAATATTATTGAAATCGCTTTGATAAATCTCCCATGAGCAAAGTGCAATCATAAAGTTAACAGCGAGTATTAATGATACACCCAGCGCTAAAATTTTCCCTATCCACAAGCGATAACATGCTGTCAGAGATAATATAATTAGAATGTTGCATGTACCAACACGCAATATTACCCGTAGAGGTTGTAAATGATACAAAGGCCAAAGTTGAATTAATGTAGAGGAAAATAATAGCCCTAAAAAAAGATATATTTTTCTCTGCCGTGGATAAACAGACAATGAATGCAATACAAAAGACATAGAGAACTAATCCATTTTTTACATGAATGTATGTTCAATGTTCGACATTTCCAATAAGAAACATTGCAACAAAATTCTAACGAATTAGTGATTTATTGCATTTGGTATTTGCCAAAAAAGAACAACCACCTTACCAATATTAAACTGCTGAATTGTACTCCATTATTCTTCGTACATACCAGTCTTTTAGATAAAAAATATTTCATTTCAATTGAATAGCCAACTAATGATTCTATTAAATAAAATCCTCAACAAACACCATTAATGGCGTTTATTATTTTCCCCATTAATTAACGTAATAATACTGTGCACAAAAAAATCCCGACTGTTGGTCGGGATTCAAAAGTAAGAAAAATATTCAACGGCGGTTGCCAAAAATCCGCAACAACATCAGGAACAGGTTGATGAAGTCCAGATACAGGGTTAATGCGCCAAGAATGGAGTATTTACGCAGATTCGAGGTATCGCGGGTATCAATCTGCTCACCCATGTTTTTCAGTTTCTGAGTGTCATAGGCGGTCAGGCCCACAAAGACAATCACCCCGATATACGTCACTGCCCACATCAGCGCTTCACTTTTCAGCCAGAAATTCACCAACGATGCCAGCACAATACCGATTAACGCCATAAACAGCATGTTGCCAAAACCGCTTAAATCGCGCTTCGTGGTGTAGCCGTACAGGCTCATTGCACCAAACATCCCGGCAGTAACGACAAAGGTGCTGGCAATAGACGCAGCAGTATAAACAATAAAAATACTGGAAAGCGTCAAGCCGGTCAGCGCCGAATAAAGCATAAAGAGCATGGTCGTTACACCAGCACTGAGCTTTTGAATCATCGCTGATAGCACAATAACCAGCGCTAATTGTGCAATTATCAGAGCAATTAAAAAGACACGGTTGGTGAACAGTAGCTCCATCAGAGCAGCCGAATTGGCTGCATACCAGGCAACAAATGCGGTAAGTAGCAGACCGACGGTCATCCAGCCATAGACCTGCGCCATATAGGTTTGCAGGCCGGCCCGGGGTTGAACGATTGAATCATAACGTGGGAATCTGTCCATGGCTTTCTCCTGAAGATACAAGGAATATCTTAAGGATACTGCAAATCATGAGGGTGTGCATCGACGTGGAGTAAACGTATATCTGATGTTGTGTTATTGCCGGATGCAGCTTTGCTTTATCCGGCTAACAAAAAACTACCAGCGTTTTGCCGCCTGCTGATCGCTCTCCCG
>OASX01001463.1_pt1 | contig 11558 bp, 10 predicted proteins | sample 1516531 | NCBI WGS metagenome assembly OASX01 (sample SAMEA2579911, study PRJEB22360) | human gut metagenome | biome: human gut; feature: human-associated habitat; material: faeces | place: Denmark | collected 2008/2010
GTTTCAGATACGGTACGCATTGGGGCGGTTGCAAAGACCATAGGAGCCATTCCCCTTGTTCTGGATTACAGGGAACACGACAAGGTGGTGGCTGCCATCAGCCATCTCCCCCATCTGGTAGCTTCCAGCCTTGTGAATCTGATTAAGGATCACGACACAGCAGACGGCACCATGAAGCAGGTGGCCGCAGGCGGTTTTAAGGATATCACCCGGATTGCCTCTTCCTCCCCTGAGATGTGGGAACAGATATGCATGACCAATGTGGACCCCATATCGGACATCCTGGAAGCATACATCGCATCTTTAAATAAGGTGCTGGAGGAAATCAGGGAGCATAAGGGACAGGATATCTACAGGCTGTTTGAGACCTCCCGTGATTACCGCAATTCCATTACAGACAAGGCCAAGGGTTCCGTGGAGCCATCCTATGAGTTCACCGTGGATGTAAGCGATGAGGTGGGCGCCATTTCCACCATATCCGTCATCCTGGCTGCCAAGGGCATCAGCATTAAGAATATCGGCATCAACAACAACCGCGAGCGGGGTGAGGGGGCGCTTAAAATCGCCTTCTATGACGAGGCATCCATGGAGGCTGCGTGGCAGAGGCTGGATAAATACAAATACGAGATGTTCCGCATGTAATCCGGAGAGAAAGGTTAGGTAACAGATTATGGAATTTAAAAGAGCATCCCATTTAAAGGGCGAAATCAGGGTTCCCGGAGATAAATCCATCTCCCACCGGGCCGTCATGTTTGGCTCCATTGCACAGGGGCTTACGGAGATACACAATTTTCTTCAGGGAGCGGACTGCCTGTCTACCATTGCATGTTTTGAGAAAATGGGCATTGATATAGAAAACAAGGGCGGGCAGGTGCTGGTCCATGGCCGCGGCCTGCACGGACTGAACGCGCCACGGGAAGTCCTGGACTGCGGAAACAGCGGCACCACCACGCGCCTCATATCCGGAATCCTCTGCGGCCAGGACTTTGACGTCACTCTCACAGGAGACGAATCCATCTGCAAACGGCCCATGAAGCGTATTATGGAGCCCCTTGCCATGATGGGAGCCCGCATCACCAGCATAAAAGACAATGGCTGTGCTCCCCTGCTCATCAAGGGAGGTCCGGTCCACGGCATCCACTATGACTCCAGGGTTGCTTCCGCCCAGGTGAAATCCGCCATTATGCTGGCTGGTTTATATGCAGACAGCCCCACCAGCGTGACCGAACCATATGTGTCCAGGAATCACTCTGAGCTGATGCTGCGGCTTTTTGGAGCCCAGGTGTCCACCGAAGGAACCACGGCAGTCATAAAGCCTGCCGGCGAACTCCATGGCAATCAGGTCATGGTGCCGGGAGATATATCTTCTGCCGCCTATTTCATTGCCGGAGGCCTTATGGTGCCCGGATCGGAAGTTCTGATACGCAATGTGGGAATCAATCCTACCAGGGACGGTATCCTGCGTGTATGCCGTGATATGGGAGCGCATATAGAGCTTCTGAATGCAGGCAGCGGAACAGGCGAACCAACAGCCGATATCCTTGTACGCCACGGCACCCTTCATGGAACCGTCATAGGCGGCTCCCTCATACCTACCCTCATTGACGAGCTTCCTGTCATCGCAGCCATGGCCTGCTTTGCAGAGGGCGAGACTGTAATCCGGGATGCCGGAGAGTTAAAGGTAAAGGAATCCAACCGGATTGCGGTCATGGTCCAGGGACTGACTGCCATGGGCGCAGACGTGACAGAGACCGAAGATGGAATGATTATCCGGGGAGGCGCTCCTCTCCACGGAGCTGTCATCGACAGCCGCAAAGACCACCGTATCGCCATGACATTTGCCGTCACCGGCCTGTGTGCGGACGGCATTACAGAGATAAAGGACGCTGACTGTGTCAATATATCCTATCCAGGCTTTTACAGCGATTTAAAGAGACTGGCACAGGGATAAGCAATAACCGCATCCGCTCCGGCTCAGCCCGGATACGGATGCGGTTTAGTTTTTGCGATTCTGTTTTGCGGTTCTGTTTTGTGCTTCTGTTTTGTGCTATAGTATGGTGCTGTGCCTTTCCTGTGCCTGTTCCGAGTGAGTCCAGATATACGTCCGCTTGTGATTCCGGCGGCCGAAAGGGCCGGATTTCCTTTTTTAGAATTTCGTCCTATCCCAGCGCCACGTCCAGTATCATCATCACCACAAACCCAACAGCAAATCCAATGGTTGCCACATTGGAATGCTCTCCTTCGGCTGATTCCGGAATCAGCTCCTCCACTACCACGTATATCATGGCGCCTGCCGCAAAGGACAGGAAGTACGGAAGAACCGGACCTAAAAACTCGGCCAGCACCAGCATAAGGAGGGCGCCTATGGGCTCCACCACGCCTGAAAGCGTGCCATAAATGAACGCTTTCCCTTTTCCGGCTGCCTCCTTAAGAGGCAGGGATATGATAGCTCCCTCCGGGAAATTCTGTATGGCAATACCCACAGACAAAGCCAGGGCGCCTGCCATGGTGATGGTCCCGTTCTGGGACAAAAGTCCCGCAAACGCAACGCCCACTGCCATTCCCTCCGGTATATTGTGGAGGGTCACTGCCAGCACCAGCATAGTACTCTTCTTCCAGTCGCTCTTTGGACCTTCCGGCTGCTCTGTATCAATATGCAGATGAGGTATGATCTCATCCAACAGGAGCAGGAAACCAATTCCCAGAAGAAAGCCCACGGAAGCAGGAATGAAAGCCAGCTTTCCCATGTGCCCGCTCATGTCCATGGACGGAATCAAGAGGGACCAGACAGACGCCGCCACCATTACCCCTGACGCAAATCCCAGAAACGCCTTCTGGACACTGGGCTTCAATGCGTTTTTCAGAAAGAACACGCAGGCTGCCCCTGCCGTGGTCCCGATAAAGGGAATCATGATTCCCGCAAATATACTGCTCATCTCAATGCACCTCTGTCATTTCCTGAGCCCCGGTCCTCCCTTCTACAGGAATCCTTTGAGCTTCAGATAGTCTTTTATCAGTTGAATCATCTGGTCGTAATCAATCCGGCTGGCATTGATGGGAAGGTCATAATTTTCCATATCCATCCACTCCTTGCCGGTAAAATAGCGGTGATACTCCGTTCTCTCCTTATCAATCCGTCTCATTCTGCGGAGCGCTTCCGCCTCATCCACTTTATCCACATCCATGACCCTGCGGATTCTGGTGACCGTATCCGCATACACAAAGATGCGCACCAGATTATCCATCTGGTCCTGAAGCACATAATTGCCGCAGCGGCCTACGATAATACATGTCTCAGAGGCGGCCAGCCTGCGGATGACCGATGACTGGAACCGGAACAGGTTCTCCGGCGAAGTGATGTTGGGGCCGTCCTTATCCGGTTCCGTCAGCTCCGGCTTCATGCCGGTCACGATACGGTATAGCAGGTTATTTCCGGCCCTTTCATCAGCCAGCCTGAAATACTGTTCCCCTATGGCGCTGGTCTCAGAGGTCATCTTAAGTATCTCTTCATCATAAAAATGAATGCCAAGCTCCTCGGCCAGGCGTTTGCCTGTCAGGCGGCCGCCGCTTCCGTACTGGCGTTCAATGGTAAGTACAAAATGTTTGTCATTCATATTGAGTATCCCCCTTATTCCTAATCCGCAGCCCTGCCCGTGACACGGCCGCGGTCTCTTTCATGTCTATACAATGTCTATATGGCACATCCCCATTGCGCTGAGGGCATTGCGGTGGCTCTGGGGAGTCACACCCGCGCAGCAAGCCCCGTCCACCTGTATGGATGTGTCAGGTACTGCCGCCTTAATCAGCATGGCGTTGGATATGACGCAGATATCCGTGCACAGGCCGACCAATTCCACAAAGTCGTACCGTCCCACGGCTGCGTAATCAGCCAGCTCTCTGCTTCCAAAGGTATGCTTCTCAAAACGGGTTCCCGGAACTTCCCTGAGCTCCGGTACCAGTTCCCAGCCCGGCGTTCCCTTGACACAGTGGACCACAGGAAGCTTCTTCCCTTCCATTGTATCCATATAATCGTCAAAATGGGTGTCCAGGGTAAATACCACCTCATCCCCTGCATCCCGGTATGCCTTAACCTTATCCAGCACATTAGGGACAATGGCCCGGGCCTCAGGGCTGCCCAACGCTCCATCCACAAAATCCTTCTGCATATCCACCACTACAAGTAACCGGCTCATGGAACTTTCCTCCTTGCTGTGAACACTTTTTATTTGTAAACACCTTTGTTCCGGTTCCAAAGTGTTCCTTTCCGTATCTACAGTTTACCACATTTCATCAATCAATAAAAGTTCTTTTACACTTTTGTGCGTCATTGCATGACTTTATATGAATTTTCAAAACACTCTTGACAAATCTATTTAATTGTATTAAGATACGGGTTAATAAATTAAACCGTAGAGAAAGAGGAGTAAGCTATCAAAGCTTTAGCACAGAGAGCCGCAGGCGGTGGGATTGCGGTATAGGGCTGGCAGCTGAATGGACTTTTGAGGGCGGTCTTGAAGGATTGTTTTATCTGTAGGGACCGACGGATTCCGCAACCGTTATACATGCGGCGCATATGTTGGTATGTGTAAAGAGGACTTTTAGTCAATTTGAGTGGCACCGCGGATTTCATTCGTCTCAATCATAGCATAAGCTATGGTTGGGACTTTTTTATTCCAGCTTTATTCAAACGGCAGCCCGTCAGAAAGTCCCTTATCCAACGGCATTTTTTATCATACAAATATAGTTCAAAAACAGGAGGAAACAAAATTATGAAAAAAACAATTGCAATGGTCTTAACTGCAGCTTTAAGCGCATCCCTCTTATCAGGCTGCGTATCCACCACACAGAATACCACCACGGCCCAGCCCGCAGAAACCACCGCAAAAGCCGTGGCTGAAAACGAAGCTTCCCAGAGTGCAGACAGCACCGCTGAGGGCGGGACAGCTGAGTCCAGGACGGAATCTTCTGCCGACAGCGCAGCCTACACCATCGGTGTGGGACAGTTTGCGGAGCACGGCTCCCTGGACAACTGCCGCGAAGGCTTCATGGCGGGCCTGGCAGAGGAGGGCATCGAGGAAGGCGTGAACCTGACCGTTCTTTATGATAATTCCCAGGCCGACGGCGGCACGGCCAGCCAGATTGCAACCAATTTCGCAGGCAAGGGCGTGGACCTGATGTGCGGCATCGCAACTCCCATGGCACAGGCAGAGTACGGTGTGGCTAAGAAGTCAGACATTCCTGTCATTTTCACTGCTGTAACCGACCCCGTAGCCGCAGAGCTGGCCAATGCGGACGGCACTCCGGTAGGCGAGATTACAGGCACCAGCGATAAACTGCCTGTGGAAGCCCAGCTTAAGATGATCCGCCAGATTCTTCCGGAAGCCAAAAACATCGGCATCATGTACACCACCAGCGAGGTGAATTCTGAATCCGCCATTGCAGAGTACAAGGAGCTGGCTCCCCAGTATGGTTTTGAAATCGTGGACACAGGCATCTCCTCTTCCGCTGATATTGCCCTGGCTGCCGACACCCTTATAAGCAAGGTGGACTGCATTACCAACCTGACCGACAACACGGTAGTTGCCTCCCTTCCCGTTATCCTTGATAAGGCTGCCGCCAAGAATATCCCTGTATTCGGCAGCGAAATTGAGCAGGTGAAGATTGGATGCCTGGCTGCCATGGGACTGGACTACATCGAACTGGGCAAGCAGACAGGAAAGATGGCGGCACAGGTACTGCGAGGCGAGAAAAAAGCCAGTGAAATGAATTACGAAACCATCAAGGAAGCTGCCTTCTACGGCAACACACAGGTGGCCGGGAATCTGGGCATCACACTGCCGGAGGATTTGACTGAAAATGCAGCTGAGCTGTTCACTGAGATTGCCCAGTAAAGCTCTATCATTATTATCTGGAGGAACATCATGACAACGATTATTTTAGGTATCTTTGAAGAAGGCCTGGTGTACGCCATCATGGCTCTGGGCGTATACATCACATACCGGATTCTGGATTTTCCGGATCTGTCGGTTGACGGAACCTTCCCTTTGGGAGCTGCTTTTACCGCTACCGGCATTGCCGGAGGTTTCATCCATCCGGCTGCGGCCCTTCCCCTCTCCTTTCTCCTGGGAGCCATGGCGGGCTGCGTCACCGGACTTATCCATGTCAAGTTAAAGGTACGGGACCTGCTGTCGGGAATCATTGTCATGACCGCCCTCTACTCCATCAACTTAAGGGTTGCCGGAAAGTCCAACCTGCCTATATTCAGCAAGGACACGATTTTCAGCAATCCATGGCTGGAACGCACCATTCCCCAGGCCTTAAGGCCCTATACAGTGACCATCATCCTTCTGGTTATCGTCCTTATCTGCAAGCTGCTCCTGGACGCTTACCTGAAAACCCGGTCCGGCTATCTTCTCAGGGCCGTGGGTGACAATGATGTGCTGGTAACCTCCCTGGCCAAGGATAAGGGCATGGTGAAAATCATCGGCCTGGCCATTGCCAACGGATTTGCAGCCCTGGCCGGCAGCGTGTACTGTCAGCAGAAGGGATTCTTTGAGATTTCCACCGGCACGGGAACCATTGTCATCGGTCTGGCCAATGTCATCATAGGCACCCAGCTGTTCAAACGGTTCGGCTTTGTCAAGTCCACCACGGCTGTTATTATCGGCTCCATCATCTACAAGGCCTGTGTATCCCTGGCCCTGCTTCTGGGGGACTTGACGCTTACCTTTGGAAACATTACTGTTTCCTTCCCGGTGACAGCCTCTGACTTAAAGCTGATTACATCCATTTTGTTCCTTATTATCCTGGTGGCAAGCTCCTCCAGGGGAAAGAAGGTGAAGAGCCATGCTTGAACTGAAGCACATCAATAAATACTACAATGCCGGTACAGTCAATGAAATGTGCCTGTTCGAGGACTTCAGCCTGACCATAAAGGACCATCAGTTTGTGTCCGTGGTGGGAAGCAACGGCTCCGGCAAAACCTCCCTCTTAAACATCATCTGCGGCAGCATTCCTCTGGATGAGGGACGAATCATAATCAGCGGAAAGGACATTACCCGGATTCCTGAATACAAGCGCCAGCGCCGCATTGGGCGGGTTTATCAGAATCCGGCCATGGGCACCTGTCCGACCATGACCATACTGGAAAACATGTCCCTGGCAGACAATAAGGGAAAGGCCTTTAACCTCAGGCCGGGAACCAACCGGCTGAGACAGGAGTATTACCGCGAATCCCTCCGCTCCCTGGGACTGGGACTGGAGGATAAGATGGATGTGAAGGTGGGAGTCCTTTCCGGCGGCCAGCGCCAGGCCATGGCCCTTCTCATGTCCACCATGACTCCCATTGAATTCCTGATTTTAGATGAACACACAGCTGCCCTGGACCCCAAGACTGCCGAGACCATCATGGAGCTGACCGGAAAGATTGTAAAGGAAAAAAATCTGACCACCATCATGGTTACCCACAATCTGCGCTATGCAGTGGAATATGGGGACCGCCTCCTGATGATGCACCAGGGCCGCGCCGTGGTAGACAAAGAGGCTGAGGAAAAGCAGGCGCTCTGCATTGACGACATTCTGGAAAAATTCAATGAAATCAGCATTGAATGCGGCAATTAAATTAAAAAACAGACTAAAAGAGGACCCCAAACCGCAGGACAGCGGTTTCCGGGTCCTCTTCTGTTTTCTTTTATTCCTGCTCCTTAAAATACTTTTTCCGGTACCGTATGGACCGCTTCAGCGCCTGGACCATATCAGCCATAATCCGAATCTCCACCTCGTCGCAGTCATCCACAGCCTCCATAACCGCATTTTTAAAAATGTGCTTTCCATATCGTATGTTATCGCAAAGCAGCACATCCGGAGTAATCTCCAGGGCATTGGCTATGGCAATCAGGGATTTAAGGCTCACCTGGGTACTTCCTGTTTCCACATTGGAAATATGGGGATTGGATAATCCCGTAAGCTCCGCCAGTTTTTCCTGGGTCATTTCTCTTTGTATTCTCTGTATCTTGATTCGTTTTCCTATTGCCTTATAGTCCAGTTCCATATTGTATATACAACTTCCTCTGCTTATTATTTACTTGACTATTGTAATCTTTGTATTAGTATATTATAATAAACTGGTCATTTTATACTTTGTAATGCAATACTAAAAACTCCTTTTATTTACAGCTAATAAGGAGTAAGTACAGCCGTTCGGTGATAGGTATTAAGTAATCAAAAAGAGCAATGAAATATTGTAATTCGCTTTTTTCTATGCCATTTATGGGCGGCTTTCTCACAGGGGGTGATTCATATGATTGAAACCAAGGAAATAATGAGCCGGGAAGCTGTCACAGGAGGGATTTTTGAATGCAGATATGATGAATCCCTGACTCTGACCCAGGCAGACAACAGCCTGTTCCGGCTGCTGGGCATGAACGCAGGCAGCCTTAAGTCAGGTACTCCCATCTCCTTTCTGGACCGGATATGCGCGGAAGACCGCCCAATCTTCCTGGAAAAAATACGGTACCAGCTGTCCCGCAGCCGTGTATTCATGTCTGAGCTGCACATTATGACCAGCGACGGACAGCTGCGGTGGATTCATATATGCGGCGAGCTCCTTACGGAACAGGAATCCCCCTTACTCCACTGTATCTTCCACGACGTGACAGATGCCAGGGACAGACAGGAACGGCTTGCCATAGAAAGCCAGATCTACGACATCATACTGTCCCAAACCCAGGATATCATATTTGAATTGGACTGTCTTACCCGGGATATCTACTATTCCCCCACCTTTGAGAAGAAATTCGGATACCAGATTCCGGTCAGGGGATTTCCGGACTCTATGTTTGCCACTGACATCATCCATGAAAAGGATAAGATACCCCTGCGAAGCTGTTTTCAGTCCATCCTGACAGGCCAGGACCAGATGCAGTGCGAATACCGTTTAAAGCACAGGAACGGCCGTTATCTCTGGGTCAGCGTGAATGCCACGGCCATCCGGGATTTAAGGGGCCGGCTCCTTAAAATCGTTGGCATCATCTCTGATATCAATGAGCAGAAGGAGGAGATACTCCGGGCAAAAAAGGACGCCCTGCTGGATCCTCTTACCAGCCTTCTAAACCGCAGGGAATGCATCCGGCGGATCGAAGCCTACACAAGGACCGAGGAAGAGATGGGAGCGCTGATTCTGATTGACATAGATAATTTCAAGTCCATCAATGATACAAACGGCCATCTTTTCGGTGACAAGGTTCTGGTGGACCTGGCCGCGGCCCTCCGTTTGGCCTTCCGCAGAAATGATATCACAGCGCGGATTGGAGGAGATGAATTCATTGCATTCATGCCTCACATACATGTCCATGAGGATGTGGTGCCAAAGCTTGAAACCATTCTCTATTCCCTGTCCCGGTGCGCAAAGACAGGGGGAAAGGAAGAAACGGCACCGGAGCCGGACGACGCGGTTACCTTCAGCATCGGGGTCAGCTTTTATCCTGACCATGGAAAGGATTTTTCCTCCCTCTTTGAAAAGGCAGACGCAGCCATGTACCACGCAAAACGAAGAGGTAAAAACCAATATTACATATATAAGGAAGATGCACCCCAGGCATACGACTCCTGACGCGTACGGGAAGGAAGATAATACCGGCGCACCTATAAAAGGGCTGATACCCGGCTTTGTTCCTATGCCGGGCATCAGCCCTTCTCCATTCCTGCTGCATTCCCTGGCAGGATACTGATTATTCTGCAAATAACATAATCTTGGAAGCTGTGTTTTCATCATCTGACCAGACCACACATTTCTTTCCCTGTGTCAGGTCATCCAGAGTCACGATGTTTCTGGTGAGATACGGGAAGATGTTGCAGTCCTCTGCCAGTGTGAACTCGGTTCCGTCCGCAGCTGTCAGCACGGATTTTGATGTGCCGGCATCCGTAACCATGGACTTGACCTCCACATAATCAGGCGCCTTGGCGTCTGCCGGAAGGTTGGTGAAAATCATGACCGCATTGGTCATAGGCGGAAGGCTCATGGTCATGGCCGGCCCTATGTAGGCGTAAATGGTATCCCCGTCTTTTACATCTTCCAGAGCTACCGGGAAGCCTGTCATGGCATCCAGGATATAAGTCATATCGTCAGCCACATTCAGGATGATCTCACCGCTGGTACTCATGCCCGACTGATTGTCAATGGAAAGCCTGCCGTCCTCCATCTTTGTCACAGGTCCGTAAATCCGGACGGACTGGGGAACCTCGGGCTGGCTCTCTTCCATGCTCTCAATAGCTCCGGTCACCGACTCCACTACGGTGGTGTCACTCACGGTGGTTTCTTCTGTATTATCTTCTGCTGCCAGACATTGTCTCGGCGTTGACACCTGCTGAGCATCCTGCTGCTCCCAGGGCAATGGCTGCACAGATTCCTACTGCATATAAATGATATTTTCTCAATATAATCTTCTCCTTTTCATCTGCCTCGCAAAAAGCCGTGGGCCTGCCGGAGGCACTTGTTATGTCTGTATGAGAAGTATATATCATTTACTGTCCATATCCAATAAAGTATTTCTTAAGAATTCTGAATTTAGAATGAACCTTATGACAAATGTTACAAAATGTTTACACAAATACAGTCTGCCATTACCGGGCCATCTCGCTCTGAGGTCCTGCCTGATTGTGGGCATGGATGATGGTCTCGATTTCTTCCAGGTTGGAAGACGGCAGGTCCCCGGGAATGGTGTTCTTGACAGCAGCCGTGGCATTGCCGAAGGCAACGGCCCTGGCACAGTCGCCGTCTGTACTGAGCAGCCCGTAAAGCGCCCCGGATATATAGGCGTCGCCGCTGCCAATCCGGTCCACCACCTCAATATCCCGGTACGGCTCCTCCTCATAGTACTCATCCCTGGCCGCATCGTATATCACAGAGCCAAAGGTATGCCGCTTGGGGCTGTGGACGATTCTCTGGGTGGAGGCCACAATGGAGATAGGGAATTCCTCGGTAAAGCTTTTCATCATCTCCCTGGCAGTGCCTGTCTTTAAAAAGGTGAGCCTGGCAGTGTCCTCGGAACAGAAGAAAATGTCCACATAGGGAAGGATTCTCAGGATACACTCCCTGGCCTGGTCCCCTGTCCACAGATTTCCCCTGAAGTTAACATCAAAGGATACCAGGGTGCCTGCTGCCTTGAACCGCTTAATCATCTCTATGGTGGTCTCGCGGATGTCCTCGTTCAGGGCCAGGGTGATGCCTGTGGTGTGGAAACATTTGGAAGCCGTGTACACCTCCTCCGGTATCTCGTCAATATCCAGGGAGAAAAAAGAGCTGTGGTTGCGGTCGTAAATCACTTTCGGCTTTCTGGGATAAGCGCCGTTCTCATAATAGTAAATGCCGACCCTGGCTGCGGGGGACTGGTCATACATAAAGAAATCATCGCTGACCCCGAAGGAACGAATCTTGCCTTTCATGAAGCTTCCTATATCATGGGCCGGAAGCTTGGATATAACACCTGTGTGAAGACCCAGAAGAGCCGCGCCCACTGCCACATTCAGCTCTGCGCCTCCCACCTGCTTGACAAAGGTAT
>OASX01001480.1_pt1 | contig 11448 bp, 12 predicted proteins | sample 1516531 | NCBI WGS metagenome assembly OASX01 (sample SAMEA2579911, study PRJEB22360) | human gut metagenome | biome: human gut; feature: human-associated habitat; material: faeces | place: Denmark | collected 2008/2010
CACCGAGAAGCTCATGCTCTCCGAGCCGATTACCGCCGCCGAGGCCCTCGAGATGCGCATCATCACGGGCATTGCGGATGACGAATCCCTCGACAACCTCGTCGCCTCCAAGGTCGCTCGTCTCGCCGTCCTGCCGCCGGGCGCCGTTCGCGCCATGAAGGCTCTTCTCACCGGCCCGCGCAACAAGGCCCTCGAAGTCGCCGCCGAAGAAGAGGAAGCCGTCTGGCGCCGCCAGGCGGGATCCGCCGAAGCGGCCGAAGCGCTCGCTGCCTTCCTCGAAGGCCGCAAGCCCGCCTTCCGCCCCGAATAATCCTCCGCCCTTTTTCGGCACCCAAAGCGCGCACTATTTTGGTGCGCGCTTTGTTTTGGTGCATCCCGTTCCGCCCTCCTTTGGACCCCGTCCGCCCCCGTCTTCTCCTCCTTCAAGGAACGCTCCTGGTCGCATTCTGCTCATCGACTCTGCCGCAGTCGTTTCAACGATCTAATTTATTTACCTTAGCGGTTTTGGCACGCTGATTGCTACGTAGAAGGGCAACACCCCTGCGACCGTTCGAATTTTCACAGTCCCTCGTCAGACACAAGTTTTCAGGAGTTCCACCATGAAGCTTTCCCTCCCGCTCACCGGCCTGCTCTGCGCAGGCATGCTTCTCACTTCCGCCGCCTCCGCCGCCGAACTGACCGGCACGCTCAAGCGCATCCAGCACTCCGGCACGATGACGCTCGGCTACCGCGAAGCTTCCGTTCCGTTCTCCTACCTGCAGGCTGACGGCACGCCCACGGGCTACGGCTTCGAAGTCTGCAAGGCCGTCAGCGAGGCCGTGAAGAAGGAACTCAACATGCCGAACCTGACGATCAAGTATCAGGCCGTCACGAGCGCGAACCGAATTCCGCTCATCCAGAACGGCACGGTTGACATTGAATGCGGCTCCACGACGAACTCCAAGGCCCGTCAGCGCGAAGCCGGCTTCGGCATCAACTACTTCGGCGTTCAGGTCACTGCCGCCGTGTGGAAGGACTCCGGTATCAACTCCATCAAGGATCTGAACAACAAGAACGTCGCCGTCACGTCCGGCACGACCGCCGTCGCCCTGCTCAAGAAGTTTGAAAAGGACAACGGCATCAAGATCCGCTACCTGATGACGAAGGACTTCGCCGAATCCATGCAGCTTGTCGCCAAGAAGCGCGCCGCCGCCTTCGTGATCGACGACGTGCTGCTCGCCGGCCAGATTTCGAACCTGCCCAACCCGCAGGACTTCAAGATCGTCGACGCCTCGCTCTCCGTCGAACCGTACGCCCCGATGTTCGCCAAGGACGACCCCGCCTTCAAGGCTCTGGTTGACAAGACCATCGTCGGCATGATGAAGAACGGCACGCTCGACAAGCTCTACAAGAAGTGGTTCGAATCCCCGATTCCGCCCAAGAACGCCAACCTCAACTTCCCGATGAACAGCGTCACGAAGGAACTCTTCGCGAACCCGAACAGCGACGGCATCTAAGCCCAAGCCTTTACGGTCCCCGGGACGCCAGCTAGCAATCGCGTCCCGGGGACCCCTTTTAGATTTAATTCCCGAAAACAAGAGGAACCCCGCCATGGCACTGAACATGACCCTCAACACTCTCTGGGAAACCTCCCTGCTGAGTGATGATCCCTGGTGGCTTTATCTCGTCTACGGCGCAGGCTGGACCATCAGCCTTGCCGTCGCCTCCTTTGCGCTCGCCCTGACGCTCGGCACCATCGTCGGCACTCTCCGCACCGTCGACAACAAGTGGATCCGAGGCATCTGCGAAGGCTGGATCGAGCTTTTCCGCAACATTCCCCTCATCGTCCAGATCTTCATCTGGTACTTCGTCGTCCCCGAACTGATCCCGCCCTACAAGGACTGGATGATCGAGGCCGACCCCGTCCTCAGCCAGTTCCTCTCGGCCTTCCTCTGCATGGGCCTCTTCACGTCGTCCCGAATCGCCGAACAGGTTCGCGCCGGCATCACGTCCATTCCCTCCGGTCTTCCCTACGCCGCCAAGGCCCTGGGCTTCACGGTCATTCAGCGCTACCGCTTCGTCATCCTTCCGATGGCCTTCCGCCTCGTGCTGCCGCCGCTCACAAGCGAAGCGATGAACCTCATCAAGAACACGGCCGTGGCCATGACGATCGGCCTGCCGGAACTTACGATGCGCGCCAATGAAATGGGCGAGGCGACCTTCCAGTTCTTCGCCGCCTACCTCTGGGCGACGGTCCTCTACATCGCCATCGCGCTGTGCGTCAACCGCCTGATGGCCTGGATGGAAGCGCGCTGCGCGATCCCCGGCTTCATCGCCGCCAAGTAAGCAAAGGAGTCGGTCATGGATTTCACTTCGATTACGAACAGCTGGGGCTACATCCTTTCGGGCGCCGCCTACACGGTGCAGCTCACTGCGATCACGGCTGTGGGCGGCCTCTTCCTCGGAACGCTGCTCGCCCTCTGCCACATTTCCGAAAAGCGCTGGCTCTCCGCCCCCGCAAAGCTCTACATCAACCTGATGCGTGCGGTGCCTCTGGTGCTCGTGCTCTTCTGGTACTTCCTGCTGATGCCGGAAATTCTGCGCATCATCCTCGGCCTCGACCACCCCGTGAAGATCGGCGCCGAAATGACCGCCATCATCACCTTCGTGCTCTTCGAGGCGGCCTACTTCGCCGAGATCATGCGCGCGGGCATCCAGTCCGTGAAGAAGGGACAGATTCAGGCTGCATACGGACTTGGGTTATCCTATGCTCAGACCATGCGGCACGTCGTGCTCCCGCAGGCCATCCGTCACATGCTGCCCGTGCTTCTGACGCAGACGATCATTCTCTTCCAGGACACCAGTCTCGTCTACGTCATCAGCGGCAATGACTTCATGGGTTCGATCTCCAAGATCGCCCAGCGTGACGGACAGCTTGTTTTGATGTACTCTTTTGCTGCTGTCTGCTATCTTGCCGTCTCCTTGTCCCTCTCCCTGCTGATTCGTCGACTGCAGACGAGAATGCGAACGGCTCAGGCTCACTAAAAAATTTGAACAGGATATCCCCCTATCATGGCAATGATCGAAATCAAGAACATCAGCAAGTGGTACGGCAACTTCCAGGTGCTGAAGGACTGCTCCGTTGATGTTGAAAAGGGCGAAGTCGTCGTGGTCTGCGGACCGTCCGGCTCCGGCAAGTCCACCCTCATCAAGACCGTCAATGCTCTCGAACCCTTCCAGAAGGGCGAAATCATCGTCGACGGCATCTCCGTTGGCGATCCGAAGACGAACCTTCCCCAGCTGCGCAGCCGCGTCGGCATGGTGTTCCAGCACTTCGAGCTCTTCCCGCACCTCTCCATCCGCGAGAACCTCGTTCTCGCCCAGATGAAGGTGCTCGGCCGCGGCCGCGAGGAAGCCACCGAGCGCGGTCTGAAGCTTCTCGACCGCGTCGGCCTTCTCAAGCACGCCGACAAGTTCCCCGGCCAGATGTCCGGCGGCCAGCAGCAGCGCGTGGCCATCGCCCGCGCCTTGGCCATGGACCCGATCTGCATGCTCTTTGACGAACCGACGTCCGCCCTCGACCCGGAAATGATCAATGAAGTGCTCGACGTGATGGTCCAGCTCGCCAAGGAAGGCATGACCATGATGGTCGTGACCCACGAAATGGGCTTCGCCCGCAAGGTGGCCGACCGCGTGATCTTCATGGACGCAGGCGAAATCATTGAAAACCTCCCCGCCCAGGAGTTCTTCAACTCGCCGCACACCGAACGCGCCCAGCAGTTCCTCTCCAAGATTCTGCAGCACTGATTTTTCAGCGCTCAGGCCTCGAAACCCCGCCGCTTCCCGGCGGGGTTTTGTCTTTTTCCGACCCCCCTCAGGGTCATGCCACGGGTTATCATTAACAGGTTGTACAGCTTTTTTTCCCGCAAAGAAGGACCGTCAAATGAGCAACACTCATGCATTCGATGCCGCAGCAGCTCTCCAGCTCGGGCAGGAAGTTCTGACCCAGGAAGCCGGGGCGCTCACGCACCTCGCCTCGACGCTCGGCAGCGAATTCACGGACGCCGTTTCGCGCATTCTTTCCTGCAAGGGCCGTCTGATCGTGTCCGGCGTGGGCAAGTCCGGCCACATCGGCCGCAAGCTCGCCGCCACCTTTGCCTCCACGGGCACCCCCGCCTACTTCGTCCATGCCGCTGAAGCCGCCCACGGCGACCTCGGCATGATCACGGCCGACGACGTCGTGCTCGCCATCTCGTACTCCGGCGAAACCAACGAGCTTCTCACCATCGTCCCCACGCTCAAGCGCGAGGGCGCGACGCTCATCGCCATCACGGGCAACCCGAACTCCAGCCTCGCCCAGCACGCCGATGTGCATCTCAACTGCCACGTCAGCCGCGAAGCCTGCCCGCTCAATCTGGCGCCGACCACGTCCACGACCGCAACGCTCGCCCTCGGCGACGCGCTCGCCGTTGCGACCCTCTCCGCCAAGGGCTTCACGAAGGAGGACTTCGCGCGCAGCCATCCGGGCGGAGCCCTCGGCCGCCGCCTGCTCATCCACGTTCAGGACATCATGCGTACGGGCGAGGACATTCCCGCCGTCCGCGAGGAGGTCGGCGTGCTTGAGGCGGTCCGCGAAATCACGAAGAAGCACATCGGCATGACCGCCGTCGTCGACGACCAAGGCCGCGTGACCGGCATCTTCACCGAAGGCGACCTGCGCCGCCTCATCGAGCGTCTCGGCGACATCCGTCCGTGCGTCATGAAGGACGTGATGATCCGCAATCCGAAGACCATCCGCGCCCAAGAGCTCGCCGCCTCCGCCGTCAAGCTCCTCGACACCTTCCACTGCAACCAGCTTCTCGTCGTCGACGAGGACAACAGGCTCATCGGCGCCCTGCACCTGCACGACCTGATGGGTGCCAAGGTCCTTTGATCCACTTTTCGGGAGACCCGACATGACCACAGTGAACGAGCGCGCGGCCCGCATCAGAATGGTCGTACTCGACATCGACGGCGTGATGAGCGACGGCACGATCAACGTCTCGGGCACGGGCGAGCTCTACAAGAGCTTCTACGTGCGCGACGGACTCGGCATCAAGATGCTGCAGAAGCACGGCATCGAGATCGCGATCATCACGGGCCGCACCTCTGCGATCGTCGCCGAGCGCATGAGGGAGCTCGGCGTCACCCGCATCGCCCAGGGCCAGCGCTTCAAGACCACCGCCTACGAGGCACTTCTTGAGGAGACCGGTCTCACCGACAAGCAGGTCGCCTACATGGGCGACGACGTCCCCGACCTGCCGCTTCTGATGCGAGTGGGCCTCTCCACGACTCCCGCAGACGGGAATCCGGAGGTTTTGAACTATACTCACTGGCAGTCCCGCTTCCCCGGCGGCCGCGGCGCCGTCAGGGAGTTGTCCGAACTCATCCTCAAATCCCAGGGCGCATGGGATACACTCGTGCACAACACCTACGTCCTCGGCAAATAATGATCCACCGCAGCCTAGTCCTCCGCGAACGCATCACCGCCATCGTCGGCGCGGCCCTGCTGTTGCTGCTCGTCGGCGCAAGCTACTACTACTCGGTCCAGACCCGCATCGAGGCCCTGAAGTACGTCCCCAGCGAAACGAGCCCCGACTTCACGGCGCGCCGCGTCACGCTGACCGACTTCGACGAACGCGGCGTCGCAACCGCACGCCTCTCCGCCAGCACGATGGAGCACTTCTCAGACGAGCGCATGCGCGCCACGGACGCCAGCTATCACTCCCTCGATCCTGCGAAGCCCCAGCTCGCCCTCACGGGCGACCGCGCATGGAGCAACGACAGCCTCGAGACCGTCGAGCTTGAAGGCAACGTGCAGCTGAGCCGCGCACCCTTCAAGGACGAGCCCGATCTCTTTTTCACGACCGAATACATCAAGGGGTATCTCGACACCTACAGGTTCGAGACGGACAGGAAGGTCTACATGCGCCGCGGCATCGACACCACCGAAGCCTCCAACGGCATGAAGTACGACAACATCCTGCACACGGTCGAGCTCGACGGCAGCGTCGTCTCGGTCTTCCATCCCAACGCGCAGTCCACTGACACATCCGCCAACGCAGCCCAAAAATGAAGAAGTCAATCGTTTTCAGCATCCTCGCCGCCATCGCAGCGCCGACCTGGGCCCTGAGCACCGACAAGAGCCAGCCCATTGAAGTCCATGCCGACCAATTCAACGGTGACGAAGTCAAGCAGACCGCCGTCTACTCCGGCAACGTCGTCGTCGATCAGGGCTCGATGAACCTGACGGGCGCTCGCCTCGATCTTGCAATCACGCCCAAGGGCTACCGTCGCGCCACGATCACGGGCTCTCCCGCACGCTTCAAGCAGCAGCGCGATCCGAAGACGAAGGGCGTTGAGGAATGGGTGCACGCGCATGCGAGCCGCATCACCTACGACGAGGAGACCGACAAGGTCACGCTCGAAGGCAAGGCCCAGCTCTCGCGCAGCGAAAACGGCCAGCAGAAGGACATGACGAGCGGCGAGCGCATCGTCTACGACATGCGCAACGCCCGTTCCGAAGTCAACAGCGGCGAAGGCAAGCGCGTCACGACGATCATCGCGCCCCGCTCCAAGACCGACGCGGGCACGCAGCGTCAGGGCACGTCCCTCTCCAACTCCACCAAGCTTCAGCAGTAACAGGACTTCAGCGTGACCGAAAACGCAACAGTTAGCCATTCCCACACCCACGCGCTCGAGGCGACCGGCCTCAAGAAGCACTATGGGCCCCGAAACGTCGTCAAGGGCGTCAGCCTCGCCGTCAAGTCGGGCGAGGTCGTGGGACTGCTCGGCAAGAACGGTGCAGGCAAGACGACGACCTTCTACATGGTCGTGGGCCTTGTCGTGGCCGACGACGGCCAGATCCGCCTCGACGGTCAGGACATCACGCACATGCCCATCTACAAGCGTGCGCGCATGGGGCTCTCCTATCTGCCCCAGGAGGCAAGCGTCTTCCGCAAGCTCTCCGTCGAGGACAACGTCCGCGCCATTCTCGAGCTTCAGGAGGGAGAGGACGGCAAGCCGCTTTCCAAGGACGTGATCGAGGAGCGGCTCGACCAGCTGCTCGAAGAGCTGCAGATCCAGCACCTTCGCACGAACCAGGCCATTTCGCTCTCGGGCGGCGAGCGCCGCCGCACGGAAATCGCCCGCGCCCTTGCCGCCAATCCCCGCTTCATTCTGCTCGACGAGCCCTTCGCGGGCGTCGACCCGATCGCCGTGATCGAGATTCAGCGCATCGTGCGCTTCCTCAAGGAGCGCAACATCGGCGTTCTGATCACCGACCACAACGTCCGCGAAACCCTGTCGATCTGCGACCACGCCTACATCATCAACGAAGGCGAAGTGCTCGCCTCGGGCACGCCCGACGAGCTCGTCAACGACCAGGCCGTCCGCAAGATCTATCTCGGCGAAAACTTCCGGATGTAGCCAAATGGAAAATCATCTCCTCGCCACACTCTCCCAGCAGCAGGTTCTCTCCCAGGAGCAGCAGCAGTCGCTGCGCATTCTGCAGATGCCCACGCAGGAGCTTCTCGGCGAAATCGAACTCATGCTCGAATCCAACCCCCTGCTTGAAGGGGAGGAGCCTGCACAGGCCTCCGACGACCCGCAGGCGCGCGCTCAGGAGCATGACGACGACAGGCGGGACGACCGCGGCGAGGATGATTCCGAATTCGACGCAGCCCAGGCGGAGACGCCCGTCGACCAGCCCTACGAGGCCTGGCAGGGCGCCTCCAGCGACGAAGCGCCCTTCGAGCGCATTCCCGCCCCCGAATCCTTCAGGGACGAGCTGCTCGCCGATCTCGGCTGCCTGCCGCTCACGCCGCGCCAGCATCTGCTCGTCGCCTGCCTTGTCGAGGAGCTCGACGACAGGGGCTTCTTCACGTCCCCGTTCGAGACGCTCATGCGCTACTACGCGCGCATCCTCAAGGAGGAAGGCGTCGAGAACGTGACCGCCGCCGAGTGGCGCGAAGCCCTCGCCACCCTTCAGAGCATGGATCCTCCGGGCATCGGCACCGCCGGCCCCGTCGAGGCCCTCATGAAGCAGATCGAGCGCATCGAGCCCTCCATCATGCATGCCGCCGCGCTTGAAACCCTCAAGCGCATCGTCTCCAAACATCTCGACAAGGTGGCCGCCGACAACCGTCCTGCGCTTCTCAAGCTCGCCAACGGCAAGTCCTCCATTCTCGACGAGGCGCTGCGCGTGCTCAAGACCCTCTCGCCCTATCCGATCGCCAGAGAATCCAGCACGCTCTACATCGTTCCCGATGTCATCGTCAGGACGCAGAACGGCGTGAGCACAGCGCACCTCAACGGCTCCTCGCAGCTGCGCCTTCGCCTTCGCATCAACGACGCCAGTAGCGAGGCCGATCCCTCGACCCGCCGCGTCCTTCTCGGCGAAGCCAAGACCTTCATTCAGCGCATCGAGGCCAGACGAGCCACCCTGCAGCGTCTGGCCGACGCCATCGTCACGCGCCAGCAGGCCTACTTCGAGCACGGCCCCGCCGCCCTGCGTCCGATGACGCTCAGCCAGATCGCCGAAGAACTCGGCCTGTCCGTTCCCACGGTCTCCCGCGCCGTTTCCGGCAAGTTCATCGCCTGCAGCCAGGGCACGGTCGAGATGCGCTCGCTCTTCAGCGCCGTCTCCTTCAGCAACCAGGGCAGCGGCGCCGAGGAGCAGGGAGCCTCCGAAATCCAGGCCATGATCTGCAAGCTCATCGAGACCGAGGACCCCAGAGCCCCCCTTTCGGACGAAATGCTCTGCGAAATGCTTCAGAAGCAGGGTGTGCCCATCGCCCGCCGCACGGTCGCCAAGTACCGCACCTGCGCAGGCATTCCCTCGGCTCGCTCCCGCCGCAGGCTCTGACTTCTCCACCCCTTTGGTACACTGAACGAAGTTTTCGATTCGACGGTCCCACAAGGCCGTCCGACGCGTCATGAATCTTCTCGCACCTCTGCTTACTCTTGAAACCGTTCGCCTTAACCTCGACGTCGTGAGCCGCAAGCGCCTCTACGAAGAGGCGGGCCTCGTCTTCGAAACCTCCGCTGGTCTTTCCCACACGGAGGCCTTCGACGCGCTCTTCGCACGCGAAAAACTCGGTTCCACCTGCCTCGGCAGCGGCTGCGCGCTTCCCCACGGCCGCGTCGAGGGCATCACCGAACCCGCCGCCGTCTTTCTGAGGACCGCCGCGCCACTCTCCCTTGATGCGCCCGACGGCCGTCCCGTCCAGCTGTTCCTCTGCCTGCTCATTCCCGAAAACGACGACGGCATGTACCTGAAGATCCTGCGCGAAGCCGCCTGCCTCTTCGGCAACAAGCCGCTGAGAAACGCGCTGCTTCACGCGGAGTCGGAGGTCAAGATCTGTGAACTCATTCACAACTGGACGCCTCCCGCCGACCTTCACTACGAGCCCGACTTCTCCGAAGACGACGAAGACGCCTGAAAAAACTACGCCAATACGGAGGCAACGCCATGCAACTCATCATCGTGACCGGCATGTCCGGCGGCGGCAAGTCCATCGCCATCCGCCAGCTTGAGGACTGCGGCTACTACTGCATCGACAACCTGCCCGCCGCCTTCCTGCTCCCCGTGGCGCAGGACCTCCGCACGCACGGCATCAAGTCCGCCGCCGTCGCCATCGACGCGCGAAGCCAGAGCACCTTCGACGGCTCCCTCAAGGCAATCCGACAACTCGAGGAGGAGGGCTTCGACGTGCGCATCCTCTTTCTCACCGCCTCGGATCAGGAGCTCGTCAAGCGCTTCTCCGAAACCAGGCGCCGCCATCCGCTCTCGACGCTCGCCGCCAGCCGCGACCAGCTCGTCACGCTTCAGGAGGCCATCAGCCGCGAACGCGACCTGCTCGCCCCCATTTCTGCAGGCGCGGCCCTGATGGACACCACCGGCATTCTTTCCTCGCAGCTTCGCGAATGGGTGAAGAAGTTCGTCGGCCAGCCCCAGGCCATGATGACGCTCACGTTCGAGTCCTTCGCCTTCAAGCACGGCCTTCCCGTCGCCAGCGATCTGGTCTTCGACGTGCGCTGCCTGCCGAACCCCTACTACGATCCTGCGCTGCGCCCCCTGACGGGACGGGACAAGCCCGTCGCCGACTACCTTCGCACCTTCCCGACCGTCATCAACATGGTTGACGACATTGAAGGCTTCATCCGCAAGTGGCTTCCCGCCTACATTGCTCAGAACCGCCACTATCTGACCGTCGCCGTCGGCTGCACGGGCGGACAGCACCGCTCCGTCTTCGTGGCCGAAGAGCTCGGCGCCCGCTTCAGGGACACGGACGGCGTCGTCGTGCGACACCGCATCATCGAGCAGAAGGCCCTGCTGTCGGGCGAGAAGTCCGTCCAGAACGAAGGCAGCTGATTCAGAAGATCAGAAAAGCAGGGGACGGAAGTCCCGCTCCTCCCTGCAGATCGTCAGCAGCTTCACCACCGGCGTCGGCATTCCCACCGACGCCGTTTCCTTTTCTCCGAGAAGCTCGAAGCCCTCGGGGGCGAACCCCTGCGCCAGATCGACGGCCACGGAATGAATGATGAGGCGGTAATGCGTGAAGTCGTGCACGAGAGGCTCGAGCCTGATCGTGCGGAGAATTCCGCCCTCAAGTTCAGGACAGACGGAAAGCGGATCCGCCGACTCCACGGGCTCGTCCTGCTGCCTCAGGGGCGGCGTCCAGAGGCCGTGCCAGACGCCCTTTTCCGTGCGGCGCCTGAGCCAGAGGCCGTTCTCGGCAAACGCGAACACCATCACCGCATGCCTCACGGGACGCTCGCGGCGGGGCTTGCGACCGGGAAAGTCGGCCACCCTGCCCGCCAGACGCGCGCCGCAGCAGTCCGCCAGAGGACAGGCCCCGCAGTCGGGATTCCGCTTGCAGAGCATGGCGCCGAAGTCCATCAGCGCCTGAGTATATGTCGGCATAAGCTCCGAAGAAGGCAGCAGGGAGGCGGCGAGCGTCCTGATCTCCTTCACGAAGCCGGGCTGTGCGGCGTTGCCCTCGACCATGAACACGCGCGCGAGCACGCGCTGTGCGTTCCCGTCCGCCATGACGGCCCTCTCGCGGAAGGCGAAAGCGGCCACGGCGCCCGCCGTCGAGGGGCCGAGTCCCGGAAGTTTTTCAAGCTCGGCCGCGGTTTCAGGGCATCTCCCGCCCATTTCGTTGACGATGATCCGGACCGCCTTGAGCAGGTTGCGGGCGCGCGAGTAGTATCCGAGGCCCGCCCAGAGCGCCATGACGTCGTCGTCGGGCGCAGCCGCCAGACACTCGGGCGTCGGAAAGGCGGTCATGAAGGCCTCGTACTTGGGAAGCACCGACACGACCTGCGTCTGCTGCAGCATCACCTCCGAGACAAGTCTCGGATACCAGTCCTCGACCTGCCACGGCAGGGCGTGCCTGCCGCAGGCCTCCTGCCCGCATCGCGCGA
>OASX01001485.1_pt1 | contig 11416 bp, 10 predicted proteins | sample 1516531 | NCBI WGS metagenome assembly OASX01 (sample SAMEA2579911, study PRJEB22360) | human gut metagenome | biome: human gut; feature: human-associated habitat; material: faeces | place: Denmark | collected 2008/2010
ATGACGGCCTGTTCCCGCCGATTTTTGCCCGCGTAAACAAAGCAGGTACACCAGTAGCAGGCCTGATTATCGTCGGCATTTTAATGACGATATTCCAGCTCAGCAGCATCTCGCCAAACGCCACTAAAGAGTTTGGACTGGTTTCTTCCGTGTCGGTTATCTTTACGCTGGTGCCATATCTTTATACCTGCGCCGCGTTACTGCTGTTAGGTCACGGCCACTTCGGCAAAGCACGTCCGGCGTATCTGGCCATTACGACTATTGCTTTTCTCTACTGCATCTGGGCGGTAGTTGGTTCTGGCGCAAAAGAAGTCATGTGGTCATTTGTCACCCTGATGGTGATCACCGCCATGTATGCGTTGAATTACAACCGGTTGCATAAAAACCCGTATCCATTAGATGCGCCAATAAGCAAAGATTAACGCCTCTTAATCCCGCAGGCAGATAAGCCAACCTTAAGAACTTAAGGTTGGCTTAATTTTGCTTTGCGAGCATATGCGCACTTTGTTTGATGGAAATACCGTGATGTTGAAGCGCCTTCTAAAAAGACCCTCTTTAAATTTATTCGCCTGGTTACTACTCGCTGCTTTTTATATCTCAGTCTGCCTGAATATCGCCTTTTTTAGACAGGTGTTGCAGGTGTTACCGCTGGATTCACTGCATAACGTTCTGGTTTTCTTGTCGATGCCGGTCGTCGCATTCAGCGTGATTAATATTGTCCTGACGCTAGGCTCCTTCTTATGGCTTAACCGTCCGATAGCTTGCCTGTTTATTCTGGTCGGCGCGGCGGCACAATATTTCATCATGACCTATGGCATCGTCATCGACCGCTCAATGATCACCAATATCATTGATACGACCCCAGCGGAAAGTTATGCCCTGATGACCCCGCAAATGCTGTTAACGCTGGGATTAAGTGGCGTGTTGGCCGCGATTATTGCCTGCTGGATCAAAATCAAACCCTCCACTTCACGTTTGCGAAGCGTTCTTTTACGCGGAGCCAATATCCTGATTTCCGTGCTACTAATTCTGTTGGTTGCGGCACTGTTCTACAAAGACTATGCCTCGCTGTTTCGCAATAACAAAGAGCTGGTGAAATCCTTAAGCCCGTCCAACAGCATTGTTGCCAGTTGGTCGTGGTATTCCCACCAGCGGTCGGCTAATCTGCCACTGATACGCATTGGTGAAGATGCTCGTCGCAACCCATTAATGCAAGACGGGAAACGTAAAAACCTGACCATTTTGATCGTCGGAGAAACGTCGCGCGCAGAGAACTTCTCACTGAATGGTTATCCACGCGAAACCAATCCACGTCTGGCAAAAGATAATGTGGTCTATTTCCCTGATACCGCTTCTTGCGGCACGGCAACAGCCGTCTCTGTACCATGCATGTTCTCGGATATGCCGCGCGAGCATTACAAAGAAGAACTGGCGCAACACCAGGAAGGTGTGTTGGATATCATTCAACGGGCGGGTATTAGTGTGCTGTGGAATGACAACGATGGCGGCTGTAAAGGTGTCTGCGACCGCGTGCCTCACCAGAACGTCACCGCGCTGAACCTGCCAGGTCAGTGCATCAACGGCGAATGCTATGACGAAGTGCTGTTCCACGGGCTGGAAGAGTACATCAATAATCTGCAAGGCGATGGCCTCATTGTATTACACACCATCGGTAGCCACGGTCCGACCTATTACAACCGCTATCCGCCGCAGTTCAGGAAATTTACCCCGACCTGCGACACTAACGAAATCCAGACCTGCTCACAGGAACAACTGGTGAATACCTACGACAATACGGTGCTCTATGTCGATTATATTGTTGATAAAGCGATTAATCTGCTGAAAGAACATCAGGATAAATTCACCACCAGTCTGGTTTATCTTTCAGACCACGGCGAATCGTTAGGAGAAAACGGTATCTATCTGCACGGTCTGCCGTACGCCATCGCCCCGGACAGCCAGAAACAGGTACCGATGCTGTTGTGGCTGTCAGAGGATTATCAAAAACGTTATCAGGTTGACCAGAGTTGCCTGCAAGAACTGGCAAAAACGCAGCACTATTCACAGGACAATTTATTCTCAACCTTGTTGGGATTAACCGGCGTCGAGACGAAGTATTATCAGGCCGCGGATGATATTCTGCAGACCTGCAGGAGAAATACTCAATGAAAATTCTGATTGTTGAAGACGATACACTGTTATTGCAGGGGCTGATTCTGGCGGCGCAAACCGAAGGTTACGCCTGCGATGGCGTCTCGACAGCGCGGATGGCAGAGCAAAGCCTTGAAGCCGGGCATTACAGCCTGGTGGTGCTGGATTTAGGCTTACCCGATGAAGATGGGCTGCATTTTCTCGCCCGTATCCGGCAGAAAAAATACACTCTGCCGGTGTTAATTCTCACCGCCCGCGATACTCTTACCGACAAAATCGCCGGGCTGGATGTCGGGGCTGACGACTATCTGGTAAAACCGTTTGCGCTGGAAGAATTGCACGCCCGCATCCGTGCATTGCTGCGCCGCCATAATAATCAAGGCGAGAGCGAGCTGAATGTAGGCAACCTGACGCTAAATATGGGACGCCGTCAGGTATGGATGAGCGGTGAAGAACTGATTCTGACGCCCAAAGAGTATGCTCTGTTGTCGCGTCTGATGCTTAAAGCAGGTAGCCCGGTGCATCGGGAAATTCTCTACAACGATATATACAACTGGGACAACGAACCCTCAACCAACACTCTGGAAGTGCATATCCATAACCTACGCGACAAAGTGGGCAAAGCCCGTATCCGCACCGTGCGCGGCTTTGGTTATATGCTGGTCGCCAATGAGGAAAACTAATTGAATCTGATGCGTTTTCTACGCCAACCAATATCGCTGCGTCAGCGGTTGATATTGACCATCGGGGCTATTCTGCTGGTATTTGAGCTGATCAGCGTCTTTTGGCTATGGCATGAAAGTACCGAGCAGATTCAGCTTTTTGAACAGGCGCTGCGCGACAATCGCAACAACGATCGCCACATCATGCGTGAGATCCGCGAAGCTGTCGCCAGCCTGATTGTCCCCGGCGTCTTTATGGTCAGCCTGACGTTGTTTATCTGCTATCAGGCGCTACGGCGCATCACACGCCCGCTGGCAGAACTGCAAAAAGAGCTGGAAGCGCGTACCGCCGACAACTTAACGCCCATCACCATTCACAGCGCCACTCTCGAAATCGAAGCGGTAGTTTCGGCGCTGAACGATCTGGTAAGCCGCCTGACCAACACGCTGGATAATGAACGCCTGTTTACCGCTGACGTCGCTCATGAACTGCGAACACCGCTGGCAGGGGTGCGTTTGCATCTGGAGTTACTGGCGAAAACACACCATATTGATGTGGCGCCGTTAGTGGCGCGGCTTGATCAAATGATGGAGAGCGTCTCCCAGTTGTTGCAACTGGCGCGCGCCGGGCAATCATTTTCTTCGGGAAATTATCAGCATGTAAAGCTGCTGGAAGATGTGATCCTGCCATCGTATGACGAACTCAGCACCATGCTCGACCAGCGTCAACAAACCTTGCTGTTGCCAGAAAGCGCCGCTGACATCACCGTTCAGGGCGACGCGACGCTACTGCGAATGTTATTGCGTAATCTGGTCGAAAACGCCCATCGCTATAGCCCACCAAACACCAACATCATGATTAAGCTGCAAGATGATAGCGATGCGGTAATGGCTGTTGAAGATGAAGGGCCTGGTATTGATGAGAGTAAATGCGGGGAGTTGAGCAAAGCATTTGTGCGGATGGACAGCCGTTATGGCGGGATTGGTTTGGGATTAAGTATTGTCAGCCGCATCACACAATTGCATCACGGGCAATTTTTCCTGCAAAACCGGGAAGAGACATCCGGTACGCGCGCCTGGGTACGGCTGAAGAAAGATCAATACGTTGTAAACCAGATATAAAGAAAGCTGCTTACGACCAGCACGCTGAACACGGTGGTTAAACTTTCATAAATACGTTTTTTCATGGCACTCTCCTCCAGACGAATGGAGGAGAGTATGCGTATGAGAGCTTAAGTGAACCTTAAGATCCAGACATCATGCCTTACCCAATGGCAGGCCAGATAAGACGCGTCAGCGTCGCATCAGGCAACCTGCTTCAGATTACGCATCAATACGTGGATGTTGCAGCACCAGGCGAGCACGTTTCGCCTGCAATTCGGCAATTTCATGGTCGATATCATCAATTTTCTGCTCGATATTATCGTAATGCTCGCCGAGAATTTCCTTCGCTTCCTGTAAATCCGATGCCGCCGGCGTCGCGCCTTTCAGCGGACGATTTGCCGTCTCTTTCATGGTAATACCGGTAATCAAACCAATTACCGCCACCACCATCAGATAATATGCCGGCATCATCAGATTCTGCGAACTTTCTACCAACCAGGCCGCCAGCGTTGGCGTCAGACCGGCAATCAACACCGAAATATTAAACGCTGCCGCCAGCGCGCTATAACGAATATGCGTCGGGAACATCGCTGGTAACGTAGAAGCCATCACCCCGGTAAAGCAGTTAAGGATCACAGCCAGCATCAGTAACCCGGCAAAAATCAGACCGATGATATTGCTGTTAATCAGGATAAACGCCGGGATCGCCAGTGCAAACAACGCCACACTGCCAAAGATCACAAACGGACGACGACCAAAACGGTCGCTCAGCAGCCCCATTACTGGCTGCACAAACAGCATGCCAATCATAATGGCGATGATAATCAGCACGCCGTGATCTTCCGAGTAATGCAGGTTATGCGAAAGGTAACTCGGCATATAAGTCAGCAACATGTAGTAAGTGACGTTAGTCGCAATTACCAGACCGATGCAGGCCAGCAAACTACGCCAGTGTTTAGTGGCAATCTCTTTAAATGAAACTTTCGGGCCATCCTGTAAACTTTCACGGTCGCCCTGCTCCAGTTTCTCAACATGCTGCTGAAACGCCGGGGTTTCTTCCAGGGCATGACGCAGATAAAGCCCAATAATCCCTAATGGCAGAGCGATAAAGAACGGAATGCGCCATCCCCAGTCGAGGAATTTCTCTTCGCCGACAAGGGTCGAAATTAACACCACCACGCCTGCGCCCAATACAAATCCGGCAATGGAGCCAAAGTCCAACCAACTGCCCATAAAGCCACGTTTACGATCGGGAGAATATTCCGCGACAAATATCGACGCTCCGGTATATTCGCCACCCACCGAGAAGCCTTGCGCCATTTTACACAGCAACAGCAGAATCGGCGCCCAAATACCAATAGAAGCGTAGGACGGTATTAAGCCGATACAGAACGTACTGATCGACATAATCACAATGGTGATAGCGAGTATCTTCTGGCGACCATATTTATCGCCCAACATACCAAAGAAGAGTCCACCAAGCGGTCGAATCAGAAAGGGAACGGAGAAAGTGGCCAGTGCGGCAACCATCTGCACACCAGGGTCTGCGCCCGGGAAAAAGACTTTACCTAATGCGTAAGCAACAAAACCATAGACACCAAAATCGAACCACTCCATTGCATTACCCAGCGATGCCGCAGTAATGGCTTTTCGCAATTTGCCGTCATCAATAATCGTGACGTCACGAAGGGTAATCGGTTTTACTTTTTTCCTTTTCAGCATAGCTTTCCTCACAGAGTAAGCCCATTTCCGCACACGCCAGAAAATCAACGCGACGACCGCAACAGGAGAGCGGGAATTGCAGGATGCAATCTCTGTAACAAGCGTAGCGGGTTTACTTACACGGTCTGCTAAGGACTGTACAACCAAACCTGTTGACGCCTGAGTTGGGCAGTTAATAACCTTTTTACCCTACCAGTGTTTAAATTTGTGATCAACTTCACATGCACATTTCGTTTGATATTCATTGATGCAACCAATTTATAACACTTGTTTTACAGAAAAGATTTCCTCTATCATCGCCTTCGCCAAACGCGGTGCTGAACAGAGAACAGAGTCGCGGCATCCCCAACGCGACAGTCTGCCACCGCGGGGTCACTGACCAACAAACGGGATGTTTGTCCGCCTGTCTCCGCATCTCTCGTTGCACTAACCTTTTCTCCTTCCAACGACAACGGGCGGAAAACCACTCATACAAGGCGGCAATTTGCTGTGGGAGTTCCGGGAAAACAGTAACAGACGTTCCACCTCCTGACTTAACTCATATATGGTCTGTGTGCACATGGAAAGTTCTTCCTTAAAGTAAATTTAATTACTTTTATTCATCCAGATTGTTTTTAATTCTGCTTTCAGCTTTCATAATTAATACAAAAATAATTCTATATTTAATAGATTATTTTACTGGAATGAGTAATCCTCTTCCGACACATAAAATCAGAAGATAAAAATAACAATTGAATTAAAAAAAGAACAAGAAGATCTTTAACATTAGCTTAAATAATAAATGGAGGAAAAAGATTATTTTCTTTTTACGTTGTCTTTCAAATGAAAACGATCGTCGTCTAAAATCAGCAGTACCCCCGACAAACTCAGGGATTTTGTGTATAATTGCGGTCTTTTTCGGCAATCTGCCGTTTTTTGGCGCTTTTGCCCCGCTGACTTTTGAGGAAATTCACATGTCATTACCAAACTGCCCGAAATGCAACTCCGAATACACTTACGAAGATAACGGCATGTACATCTGCCCGGAATGCGCCTACGAATGGAACGATAACGAACCTGCGCAGGAAAGCGACGAACTGATCGTTAAAGATGCGAACGGCAACCTGCTGGCTGACGGCGACAGCGTGACCATCATTAAAGATCTAAAAGTGAAAGGTAGCTCTTCAATGCTGAAGATCGGTACCAAAGTGAAAAACATCCGCCTGGTTGAAGGCGACCATAACATCGATTGCAAGATCGACGGTTTTGGTCCGATGAAGCTGAAATCTGAGTTCGTGAAAAAGAGCTGATTTCACATGCCGGGTGCAAAGCATCCGGCAACAGTGCCAAATGCCTGATGCGACGCTCACGCGTCTTATCAGGCCTACTCCCTCACTGGTATAAATTTCGAACTATACTTAACTGACTTCTCTTAACTGAGGTCATCATCATGTCGTTAAGCCCCTACCTCTCTTTTGCCGGTAACTGTGTCGACGCAATAGCCTATTATCAACGCACGTTAGGCGCGGAATTGCTCTATAAAATCAGCTTCGGCGAAATGCCGAAACCAGCACAGGACAGCGCCGAAGGTTGCCCGTCAGGTATGCAATTTCCCGATACTGCCATCGCCCATGCCAATGTGCGCATCGCCGGCAGCGATATCATGATGAGCGATGCCATACCATCAGGAAAAGCCAACTACTCCGGCTTTACGCTGGTGCTCGACTCACATCAGGTCGAGGAAGGAAAACGTTGGTTTGATAACCTTGCCGCCCACGGAAAAATCGAAATGGCCTGGCAGGAAACCTTCTGGGCGCATGGATTCGGCAAAGTCACCGATAAATTTGGTGTGCCATGGATGATTAATGTCGTCAAACAACAGCCAACGGAATAATCCACCAGTAGCCATATTGAACTGCTGGGCGTGGATGATGGAAAACGCGCTACCATCAGGGTTTGATGAGATGGTGATTGAGGTGACGCGAAGAGAAATACCCGCGCCCCCTTATCACCGCCTGTACTCCTCTTCCATTCTCCGCGCCTCATCTTCCAGTTGCCGACGTTCCTGATCAAGCTGGCGTTGGCGATCGTCCAGTTGTCTGCGGCGATCTTCAAACTGGCGGCGACGATCGTCATATTGCCTGCGGCGATCGTCGCTCACTTCACGCTGCCAGCCGTCGCCGCGCGAATCGTCATAGTCTCGCCCACCGTCAGGGTTATAAGCGTCGTTAATCGCCTGCTGAATATTGCCAATCGTGTCGTCGATAATATCGGCCTGGGCCGGAACGGTGGTCAGCGTGAGCAGGGAGAAAAGAAAGAGCGTGGAATAAGGTTTCATAAGTCAGTCTCTGTGATGGACTGGCTTAACGTTAATCGAGTCTGGATACTGAGAGTAGCGGAGGAATCTCAAACACACTCTTACGACTTCTTGAGAAATTCTGAAAACAACATCACATCCGCCACCGCCCACGCAATGTCTGACGCCCTTTCCACGCGTACCAATACCTGTCACCCGATATGACAAACCGTGGCGGTAAAACATGTTCACTGAATGCAAATAGTAATGCCATCATCCACAACCAGCACAACAGGTTTCATGGTTTTACTTTGAGTTATTCACCTCCTCAATACGCGCGCATATTTCTTGCCAGAAGGAAAGAGTGACATAATATATATAATAAAAATATAGAACACAGATAATCATTGATAATAATAATAAATATGCAGCATATTTTTGCCATTAGCACAAATGCCTAATAAAAATATTCCCCCGGCTCACACTTCCCCTTCTTAAACCTGCAAATTCCCAATTATGATAGCGTCAGCAGCAAATAATCGTTTTACGTGAATTAAATATTCACACAACAAATGTTAAATGGAGATTTATATGAATAACTCACGGTTATTCCGTTTGAGCAGGATTGTTATTGCATTAACCGCCGCCAGCGGCATGTTAATAAATACGGCTTACGCAAAAGACGTCGCACAAGACGCCTCTCAATATACTAAAGAGATTAACCAGAATTACGCAAAATCACTGCCGTTTAGCGATCGTCAGGACTTTGAAGACGCGCAGAGAGGCTTTATCGCGCCACTAAAGGATGAAGGTATTCTGCGTGATGCCAACGGCAAAGCGTATTATCGGGCAGAAGATTATAAATTCGATATCAACGCCGCCGCCCCCGAAACCGTCAACCCCAGCCTGTGGCGTCAGTCACAGTTAAACGGTATTTCCGGTCTGTTTAAAGTCACCGACAGAATGTATCAGGTTCGCGGTCAGGACGTTTCCAATATCACCTTTATCGAAGGTGATACCGGCATTATCGTTATCGACCCGCTGGTAACCGCTAACGCGGCAAAAGCCAGCCTTGACCTCTATTACCAGAATCGCCCGCATAAACCTGTGGTTGCCGTCATCTATACCCATAGCCATACCGATCACTATGGTGGCGTAAAAGGTGTGGTTTCTGAAGAAGATGTGAAGTCCGGCAAAGTGCAAATCATTGCACCTGCTGGTTTTATGGAAGAAGCCATCAGCGAAAACGTGCTGGCGGGCAACATCATGAGCCGTCGCGCGCTTTACTCATACGGCCTGCTGCTGCCGCACAATGCCCAGGGTAACGTTGGCAATGGCCTGGGCGTAACGATCGCCACAGGTAACCCAACGATCATCGCACCGACCAAAACCGTTACCAAAACCGGCGAGAAGATGGTTATCGACGGTCTGGAATTCGATTTCCTGATGGCCCCAGGTAGTGAAGCGCCAGCGGAAATGCACTTCTATATTCCAGCGCTGAAAGCGCTTTGTACCGCCGAGAACGCTACTCACACACTGCATAATTTCTACACCCTGCGCGGCGCGAAAACTCGTGACACCAGCAAGTGGACCGAGTATTTGAACGAAACGCTGGACATGTGGGGCAGCCAGGCAGAAGTCCTGTTTATGCCGCATACCTGGCCGGTATGGGGTAATAAGCATATCAATGATTATATTGGTAAATATCGCGATACCATCAAGTACATTCACGATCAGACCCTGCATCTGGCAAACCAGGGTTACACCATGAATGAAATTGGCGACATGATTAAGCTGCCACCTGCGCTTGCCAATAACTGGGCCAGCCGCGGCTATTACGGTTCCGTCAGTCACAATGCGCGTGCAGTTTATAACTTCTACCTTGGTTATTTCGATGGCAATCCGGCCAACCTGCATCCGTATGGTCAGGTTGAAATGGGTAAACGTTATGTAAAAGCGCTGGGCGGTTCCGCACACGTCATCAATCTGGCGCAAGAAGCGAACAAACAAGGGGATTACCGCTGGTCAGCCGAATTGCTGAAACAGGTGATTTCCGCCAATCCGGGAGACCAGGTAGCGAAGAATCTGCAGGCGAATAACTTTGAGCAGCTTGGTTATCAGGCGGAATCGGCCACCTGGCGCGGCTTCTACCTGACTGGCGCGAAAGAACTGCGTGAAGGTGTGCATAAGTTCAGTCATGGCGCTACCGACTCTGCTGATACTATTCGCGGGATGTCCGTCGAGATGCTGTTCGATTATATGGCCGTTCGTCTCGATAGCGGAAAAGCCGCAGGGAAGGACATCAGCCTGAACTTCAATCTGGATAAAGGCGATAGCCTCAACCTGACCCTCAATGACAGCGTGCTTAATTATCGCCACACGCTGCAACCAGAAGCTAACGCGTCCTTCTATATCAGTCGCGACGACCTACACGCTGTCCTGACCGGACAAGCGAAAATGGCTGACCTGGTGAAAGCGAAAAAAGCCAAAGTCATCGGCGATGGCGCAAAATTGGGGGAAATTATTGCTTGTCTGGATAATTTCGAACTGTGGGTTAATATCGTTACCCCGAATTAATTCACGCGGTTTCCGGGAGCCATTTGTGCTCCCGGAAGCATTTATATAACTAACAACAATATAAATAAAAAATAAATACACCAAACAAATAAGTTATGAATGCGGTCCCGGAATAAAGCTATTTTACTCCATCAGGAAAATAGCCATACTGACGCCTTCAATGGATTTTGATATTCACTCTGGATATTGTTCGCAGCAGACAGGATGTACTTTATTATGCAAACAGTTCTATCCCGTACGGTGATACAGCTAAAAAAAGCCGCATGGATAATCCCCGCCTTCCTGTTGTCGGGATGTTCGTTATCTCCGGCGATACCCTTTATCGGCGCATATTATCCCAGTTGGCTTTTTTGTGTTATCGCCAGCCTTATTGTGACCCTCATCACAAGGCGAATTATTCAGCGGGTAAATATAAATCTGGCCTTTGTCGGAATTATTTATACCGCCCTATTTGCTCTCTACGCCATGCTGTTCTGGTTGGCATTTTTCTAATCTAGTTTGAGACGCGCTCATGGAAAGTTCGCCGAAAAAAGCTCCACGCAATAAATTCCCCGCTCTGTTAGTGGTTGCGCTGGCGCTGGTTGCCCTTGTTTTCGTTATCTGGCGCGTAGACAGTGCGCCATCAACCAACGACGCTTATGCGTCAGCCGACACCATTGATGTGGTGCCAGAAGTCAGTGGTCGCATTGTGGAGCTGGCGGTTACCGATAACCAGGCCGTTAAACAGGGCGATTTACTGTTCCGCATCGACCCGCGCCCGTACGAAGCGAATCTGGCGAAAGCCGAAGCGTCCCTCGCTGCGCTGGATAAACAAATTATACTCACCCAACGTAGCGTAAACGCCCAGCAGTTCGGCGCCGACTCGGTGAATGCCACGGTAGAAAAAGCGCGTGCCGCCGCGAAACAGGCTAGCGATACATTGCAT
>OASX01001503.1_pt1 | contig 11284 bp, 4 predicted proteins | sample 1516531 | NCBI WGS metagenome assembly OASX01 (sample SAMEA2579911, study PRJEB22360) | human gut metagenome | biome: human gut; feature: human-associated habitat; material: faeces | place: Denmark | collected 2008/2010
ACTGGTTCATCGCTATATCTTGCTTCTCTGCCATAATCTATTACATTTAATGGGCATAATTTCCGGATGGAAATATTACCCGATTTAACATTTTAATAATTAACTCGTTTTGTAAATTATAAATCAAATTTTTCCGTAATATTTGAAGAACTCAAAAGGCGTTCTCACATCAAGATAACCGTCTACCTCTTCGTTAGCTTCCGCTTCCATTTCAAACGCGGAATTTCCGTAAGCCTTATCACCTACATTCACCCAGCACCGGTTACGGCATAAGTGATACACGTAGGAAATCACATACTCCAACCCATACTGGAGGTAGAACCACAACGGGCATAGCAGATATACCCATAAGTTGAACCCGGTAAACAGCATGATTAATGTCAGCAACACAGCCGATGCAATCATGCATTCCTCCCATTGGCGCACATGAATCGCCTCATGGTTAAGTGTACTCTGCTTCATCTCCTCCTTGCTTTTCTTGGTGAAGACGAAACATCCCAATGTGATGGTGCTGTAGCCCTGCCACAGCAGCCATTTTGCTAACTTGCTTTCATAAAAAACTTTCATACATCTTTCCATTTATATTAGTTTGTTAATTAACCGGGTTTTCGTAATCATGGTCACCCAAATCAGCATACGAATACGAAATGCCATTTTTATTGGTTGAAATCCAGACTCCTCCCAATGATATGAATTCATAAACACCAGGGTCTGTGATATGAGCCTTATTGCAATAATGGTATTGACCGTCAACCAACTCCATATCATTAAATCCGTCCGATGTCACAACTGACACATAGCCATATGTGCTCCCTGAAGAATTATTATATATGATCAAGGATATTTTCATACCCACACATTGGGCAGAGCTGGGAAGCATGTATTCACTTTGGCCTATTCTACTGGGACGCCCATTGCCAAAATCCGAACCAAAATTGGGGTTCAGGTAAAAGTAGCCTTCATTGGAACTAAACCCATGTATCTTTATGAATGCCGCTGTCGCTGTAATTTTTCCTTGAACATTGACTTCTCCAGTCTCACCATCAATGCTACAAGTGACATTTCCATTCTTATCCCTTGCCAGCACATTCTGTACCACCAAATCATCCACATAGATTTCATCGGCACGTATCTTTCTCGCTAAAGCCATATCCATAGCCACAAACATATACTGCTGTGCCGCCTCCCAATTAGCATCACCGTCTATCGAGGTAGGTGCGACAGTGACCGACGTACCGTAAGCCCGTACCCGAAACGGAATGGTTCGATTGTTGAATGTGGCCAGTACGATGTCATGGTAGTCTTCATTCCAGACATATGTGTTGCCTTTGGCGAAAAAACCTCTCGGACGCGGCTCGCTGGCGTCTCGTCCGCTTGCTCCGTCATAGCTGACACCCACTGATATCTCCGCAATGAAACTGTCATTCCATGCCGAAGCGTCCGCCTGGCTCTGATAACAGCGGACTGAAAACGTTGAATACCCTGCAGAAGCGTTGACCGTAATCTCGGAAGCCCTCGAAGGCCCTGCGATGGCGCTCCATATCCCGTTGCTGTACCCCCGTGCGGCCAGATATCCGTCCGGATAAGTCAATGTGGCGCTACCAAGCGTCCGCTTGGCATAGACGCGGAAAGCCGAAGGAACAAGCGACCCGGCACTGCTCACCCGTATATTGCTGCATGTACTGATGAGATAGACCATGCCGCCATCTGATGTCAGTTGTTCCCATTCGTCAGTGTTCACTTCTTCGGTAATAATATAGCCGTAGGACTTGCCGCCGTTCTGGGTCTGAGTGATTCGCCTCCCGTCATGAGTTGTCTGAGTCCATAGAGGTGGATTCGAAGTGTCAACCTTTGAGAGCCAGGAGCGACTCCCCATCGTACAGATGGTGAGCTTTTTGTATGGAGTATTAGCCGTGCGCCACTCACCGCCAGCCTTGACGGATTCGCCGTCACCGCCCGGTTTCCCAGGATTACCGTCGTTGCCATCCACAACCATGGGTATAGTTTCCCGGTCCACGACCTGCCCACCCACGTAATAGACAAATTGCAGCTGCGTCGTGAAGTTCTTCGGGGAGATGGACGTGCCGTTCTGTATTTCCACCTCCGAACCACCGTCCTTGCTGTATTTCAGCACACCATCCGTCGTGATGGAAGTGGTACCGCCTACAGACTTGGTACGTGTACATGACACGCTTGCCACGCTGTAAGTACCGTCCTTCCGCTTGCTTACTGAAGATACGGAGGGCACCAGTCGATACAGTACCGCATCACTGCCTGGATTACCGGCACGCACCCCGGTAATGGTGAACACCAGCTCACGGCTTATATCAGTGCCTTGGATAGCAGCCGTAACAGTTATCCTGACCTCTGAACGTGCAGGCATCGAAATGCCGGAAGCCACGGTAAACGCTATCACGCCCGTATTGACATTGTAGCTCTCCGTGACACCTGCCGGGGTCACGCATAAGATAGACTTGAGCTGTAGTTTATGCGTGCCATACCACATGCCGACGGTTGTATTGAGTACGGACTGCGAAACGGTCTTCCCCTCGTATGTCAACGCCACACTCTCCATCTCATTGTCGAAATCGGCTACAATGGCCGACTCGCCGTCAAAGCCCCACTTGGCCCAGATGGCGGCCGGACTGAACGCGCTCCATACACCGTCCTTCTTCGTGCGGCAACAAGCCCACTCGTATGGCAGGCTCTCGCTGACACCAATTGGGTCATCATGCCAGCCGGACGGCACGTAGTCATCCACCTGCAAGGTGGCTGGCGTAGGAGGCGTCACATTCTCTGTCGTATGTTTGAATATCCACTCATAATCCCTACCGTCACGCCCATCCTGGCCGTTCTCCACCAGCAGCTCATACTCAGCCGTATTCAAGTCCCCGGTAATGGTATAACCGTAGGATTTGCCACCGTTCTGCGTCTGCAGGATGCGTCTTCCCTCATTGGTCGTCTGAGTCCACATCGGAGGATTGTCGGTACCATCAGGAGCGACACATAAAAACACACGTCCGGCCATCTTGGTAATACCCATGTAAGGTATATGCTTTCCGGTCTGCCAGTCACCGCAATTGGTAATGCTTGTACCGTCTGCACCCTTGCTGCCAGTCACACAGATGGCGTTCGTTGTAGTGGTAGTGCCATCAGTAAAAACTATCCTTGTCCGGGTCCAGATATACCATCCGTTTTTCCATGCCGGAGAGGTAGTCTGCCACTCGCCTCCGGTTGTGGTAGCCGATGAAGAGGATAGGTAGTATTCTTCGGTAATGGACTTGATGCCCTTGCCGTCAGCTCCCTGCCCACCACTGATACAAGCCGCTTGGGTGTATTTAACTTCGCCATCAGAATAGACAATCTTCGTCCGCGACCAGATATACTTACCGGCTTCCCATTCAGGAGAGGTAGTCTGCCAACCGTCCACCGGGGCAATGACATTAGACACCGATATCGCGTATTCCACATCGGTAGACTTGATACCCTTGCCGCTTTCTCCCTTGGCCGCATATTTCAACCAATCAGCATTACCGTCTGCCGGTTCTGTAGACGTGCCTTTCTCATTGACACATATCCATGAGCTGCCGTTATGCGTCACCTCATCATAATAGGCATACTTCTCACCCTTTTTCCACGTACCTTTAAATAGCGGTACCCGGAAAGCCTCGCCGGTGATGTCATCCACCTGGAATATCTTGCCGGACATGATGACGTGGCGAAAAACAGCCGAGTAGTTGTCGGCCGGAATGCCGTGAACTGTTCTGCCTTTCTTCTTGCCAATCCACGACATCTCTTGTGCCGGCTCGACATCCCAGGTATTGGCGTGGTCGAAGAAAGTGATGCAGTTGTTGCCGTTAACCGTATCAATCAGGATGTACGTCTGCCGTTCCGGGTCTGTAAAGTTACCCGTCTGGGCGAGTACCATCGCATCCCCCGGCTTCCAGTCGGTACCCGGTTTCGGCGTCATGACGAATGTCTTGGCAGTGTAATCGGCAGAAGTCACCCGGAACTTCATCTCCTCGAACCCCTGCAGCTTGCCTTCGGCGTTCTTGGTGACGAAGTAGGTGGTCAGAATGTCATCCACAAACTGGCTCAGCCCGTCGGCATCGGTCAGGTCAGGAGTTATGGTGTAGCTGCCGTCACCGTTGTCGCTCCATTCCTTGACCGTACATCCGCCTCCGGGAGAGGCGCACATTCTGCCTTTGAAATAGGTCACACGGTTATAGGCAATCTCCGGAACAAACAGACGTTTGCGGAAAATGCCCTCTTCCATTTCAAGGATGCCATTCTTGTCGATGCACCCTCCGGAAATGCCGGTGAGGAACTCGCCGAACTTGACCCAATCTCCGAAGGTTATGGGGAAGGGAGTGCCGTCAGCTCGGTCTTTTCGAAGGAACATAGCCAAGGAACGCAAAGCCGAAAACACGTTATTATCCGTGGCCGGTGTAGAGTCATTCCTTCTTATCACATACACGCCACTACTACCGCTGCCCGTATAGGTCTGTCCCTTCAGAGTAAGGCTCTCAACCTTCTCCTCCAGCTCCCCAATACGGGAATAGGCAGCGGTTTCCCCGACAGTATATATAGGGGAATCATAAGGCAGGTCAAGATTGAATTCAAATCCGATAATCCTTGACTGCCTTCCGTTCTCGAAATAGGCCTTGTTGATAAGGTTGACCTTTTGACCGATGCTGTAGAGGTTGTGAATGCCGTCCTCACTGTATGCGACATCCGACATCATCTTACAGTTATATGTAGAAGGGTCTATCTTTGATTTGGCAACGTACTTATCGGCTTTGTCCTTTAACTCCAACTGTGCTTCTGCTACCAGTCCCATTTCAGCTATCTTCATGGGATTCCAGCCTGATAAGATGTAAGTATCACCATTTTCGGGGATAAGCACTCCATCCGGAAGCGGTCTGCCGTAGTCCTCATTCCTGACTATCTCCCAAAGCTGTGCCTCAGGGTTCCAGCCACCATTCCCCAGTTTCTCCGGCTTTCCCTCAGGGTCGAATGTCACAGCGAATTCCATACCATTCAACTTGCCGGATTGGAAAGTGATTTTCAATTCCTTGCCGGGAAGGATATAGTCCTTTGAGAAGGTAATGCCAGTATCCTTGAAGCGGTAGGCATTCCACTTCTTTTCAGTGGTAGTCCCGTCGGCATTTTCTATTTTGTCAGTGTATTCCTTGATGGTAATGTCCGACATCGTGCCGACCCTTCGGGGATAGACATCATCGAAGATAACCACTTGTTCAATGGCTTCCTCGGTGGTCATATCGGGATAAGCGTCTATATACGGAGTTCCTTCGGGCAACATTAAGCGTTTTTGCACCACGCCGTTCAGCACTACAGTCTCATCAACGGGGCGGTAGTCAGATGGGATATTCTTTGTTGAGCCGAAAGCATAGATACGGGTGGCGTAGGTGGACTGGGATTCTGACTGTGGCATTTCCTGTACGTTTTTCCCAATCTCGAAATCCACCGCATCGCCAGACTCACAACGTCCGAAATGGATGATGTTTTCAGTCACCCAGCATTCGCAATCCCATTTCTTTGCCATAGAGAAGCAGGCGTCAAGAATGTTGATGTTGTCATAAGTCATCAGTAGCGCCTTATTCTCTACAGTGCTGTCAATGGAGAAAACAAAATCCTGACCTTTATACGCATAACCAAGAGCTTTCAAATTTCTAAGGACTATACCGGCTTGAACATCAAGTGAAGCGGTGAGATTCCAGGACGCTTCCTGCCCGGCCACTTCGGGGGTATATTTAAAGATTTTGTTTTTCCATTTCCAGTAGTGGGCGTCAAGCTGCAACTCATAGTCATAGCCTGCGGTATTGGCATTGAATACTGGCTTCTGCAAGTCGCACACCTCGAACAGCCCGAAGTCGCACTCCACGCATGAACCAAGTTTGAAGAATATAGGACTCTCCAAGGAGAACTTTAACGTGATGTAGTCCTCCTTCATAAGAGTAAACTTACGCTTGCAGCCTTCATTGGGAAGGGTAGTAAGCAGGATAGCACCGGATATGTCTTTGATGTCGATTTGTTCCACGTCTTCAAAGTTCGGAGATAAAAAAAAGAGTGCCCAATTTTGAGCACTCATATACGCAACAATCTCTCTATTGTTGGAATTTAATTTCTGTTTGCCGGATTCGGTTCGTTGAACTTGGCTGAAATTTTTCCGAAAGTTCGGTCTAAACTCTGTGCGTAAGTGACACTCTTGCCAGTATAAATAAGATGGTAAACTTCGCTACTATTAGCCGGGATTTGAATATCAATCTTGCCTTTATAAAGCTCATCGAAGAAAGCTTTTTTCTTTGATTGATAATCGGACTGGGAGTTTCCTTCAATTGTAAAAGAAAGTGTTATTTCCCTCTCATCGACTTTAGGATTATTGATTATCACACGTTTTCCATGTTCTAACCGGGACTTATTCTCTATAAATTCTTTCATGGGTGATGATGCACCAAGTACATCAAGAAACCCATCTCCCATTCTCACACCCCATGTTGTATAAGCGTTTTCGCCATTAATTAATAATTCATTCATAGACTATAATTTTGCTGTATTCTTTTTAACTTCTGCTATATCTCTTTGCATCTGTTGAATAGGTTTGACGATTGCCCCTGTATTTTCTGAAATCTGTACCAATTCAAGATAGGATTGCGCTATCAAATCCCGCGTATCATCAGCAATATTTCTTGTTTCCGTATTTATGGAAAGTAGAGCATCTGCTTTTACTGTTAGTAGATTAAGTGATTGAGATTGAATGGTAGATTGATTCTTTATCTCTTCTCCTGCAATCTGCAATGCTGTAAACCTACCGCTTAATTCTCCTGCATCTTCATGTGTCATTTCAGTACCGAACCCTCTGGAAGTTGAAAGCTGGGATGTTGATTCTTGCGAAATCTTGTCATATCCGGTGGCTGCGGCAAGCTCGTCACGGAGCTTCATCGCTTCTTCAATGTAGCCCATATACTCGCTGTTCAACGCATTTCTTTCGGATTCCGTCAAAGAACCATCCTCCATACCCTTTGCAAACTTCTCATACCACTTCTTTAGCTTGTCCTGATAAAGTGTGCCTATCTGCTCGGAGAGCATAGCTTGCATGAAGTATTCCGAAACATCCTCGGCTGCATCTTTGGACGACGCTTTCATGTCCATAAGGGTATCTATGAAATTACTGTACACACCATCGAATGTGGTTTGTGTAAGCTGTTCGTTTATCTGATTATGGATTTCCTCAATACGTTCCTCCCCCTCGATAATCTTATCAAGATAATCTCTCACATCGCCATCTAATTTAGCCCAAAAAGTAGGTGCTTCTGACTTTAGTTTCTCCAACTGTTCAGTAGTCAGGTCAAACAATCCCGTCATGCGTCCGGTACCTATAAAATCCTTGGCGTCTTTGACAGACATATCGAGCGCTCTGGCGATGTCCTGCCAGTCGCTTGACGAGGTATTCTTTGCCATGCGCTTGCCAATGGAATGAGAACCGGCAGACGCACCGGAGTTTAATCGTTCACGCCCAAGTATTCTGTACGCCTCAATACTCTTGCTGACAAGTTCAAGAGCCTCTTTGCCTACCTTGTCCGCTTCTGCTCCGTAAGATGTGTTGATGTACTCCAGCTTCTTGTCTATCAGCTCATCCCATATCTCATTGAGTTTGTTATATTCCTCGACCATCTCATTATAGTGGGAATAATCGGCACCACCCAAACCCGGTATTAACCCTCCCAAAGAAATAACAGAAGTCAAAGCCCCTTTAACGGTTTGTAGACTACCGGTGATGATAGACATAGGCTTCATCAAGTCGATATTTCCAAGTCCGTTCAGCATCTCACCAAAACCGGACATTGTTCCTTCCATCCATTCAGGTGTTTTTATACCAAGCGTTTCCATGATACCGATAACTTGATTACCGGCATCGACATATTGCCCTATCTCATTAATTCCTTTATGTAAAGCATCCGTGGCTTCATATAGGGCTTTCTGCTTGCTGTTCTTTGCACTTTCAAGGGTGGCTTTGGCATTCTTCTTTTCTTCATCAGTACCTTCTTCCAAAGCTTTGTTATACGCTTTCTGTGCTTCACGCTGTGCATCCGTGACTTCTTTGAGGGATTTGAAAGAAATAGACATAGTTTCAAAAGAATCACGTTCTGAAACCTTATCATCAATCCGTTCAATAGCATCTACCAGTTCTTTAAGGCTTTCAGGAGATAAATCCTTTTGAGATGATATAAAGTCTTTAAGGTTCGCTTTCAACTTTTTCAAAGTATCAGTAGAAACCTTGTCAAGATTACCAAAGACTTGTTCCCAATTCATATTTTTCTTGAATTGTTCAGCATCAAGTTTGAATATATCTTCATTCTTGATTTCTGTACGCTTCTCAATGCTTCGGTCTATTTGGGCTATTTCACTGGCATCACCTTTGGTTTCCGCTTTCTTACGGGCTTCCTGTAATATTGAAATATCATCATTAAATTTCTTTTCAATGGCAAGACGTTCATCGGCATAAGACAAATAGCGCTCTGCCAAATCCTTATATATCTTTTCATTACTGATAATGGCTGTCTTGTATAGTTCATCATAATAGTTTTGCTCATCATCAGACAGCTTTATATCGGTGGCATTAAAAGACTTGCCTTTATTCTTCGGATTAGCTTCCCATGCAGCGCGAGCATCCTCAACTTTCTTCCGAAAAGCATCTTCTTTTTGTCGGTCAATAGCCTGCATCTCCTTTTCAAAGTTGAGTTCCATTTCAGCGATAGTCTTGGCAGAACCTTCATCCATAGCTTTGATTCGGGCTTCATCAACTTCCATCTGCAAATCTTCGGCAGAACGTTGCTGTTCTAATGATTGCTTATCAAGGAGGGCATTATATTCATCAGTCTGCTTACGAAGTTTCTCGGTTTGATTATCTTGTTTGGTTAATGAACTTCCGGTAATACCGCCCAAATCTTTATAGGCTTTCTCTTTTGATAGCATATCTTCACGGGCCTTTTTTACCTGTTCCGATGTTGCTTGTTGGTCTTTAAGTAATACTTCATAACCTTTCTTTGCCTTTTCCCAATCGGCTTTAGCTGCTGCAAGGTCTTGTTGGTAAGTAGTCTTATTCTTTTCGGTTTCAATACGGGTTTGTTTTGTTGATTTAGCCGTATCTATAAGATTTTTAATGTCTTTTACCTCATAAATTGCTTCATCAGACAAAGAACCTTCCACGTCAATTGGAAGTTTCATCTTTACTTTTCCATTCCCATCTTTTCCTTTGATTCGTTTTTCAAGTTCAGAAATATATTCGTCAAACTTGCTAATATCAACATCTTTCAAGCTTGATATGAATTGCTCTGATATACCCTTTCCTCTCTCAACAAGAAATTCGTCTCTGTAAAAACGAAGTTCCTTTAGTTTGCTAATTTCCTGCTGGGTTAGTTTCCCACCATTAATTTGTTTTGCGGAAAGTGTGTTTTCATAATCAGAAACCGCTTTATTAGCTGCTTCAAAATCTTTTGCAACTCTTTCTCCGGCTCGTTTTGAATCTTCCTCGGCAATCTGCCTTTTAAGTTCAAGAATATCCGCTAACTTGATGCTCTCTATGTCGTACTGGGAGAATATCTTCGGGTATTCCTTGCGTAATTCTGCCAAACTTTGCCCACGTTGCAAATCAGCCAAAGCAATATCACGAGAGCTTTGAATAAGACCCTCTATTTTTTGTTTACGTTCTTTCTCTTGTTTTGCCGACTCTTCTTGTTTCTTGTTGAAACGCTCTTGTGCCTTTTCAGCAATGGATGTATTATCTGCCAATGTCCACATAGCAATCCCAAGAGAAACTATGGCAGTTCCAGCTAATACATAAGGATTCATTGCGAGAACTTTGTTATATGTAGCTTGAGCAACAGTAGCAGCTTTGGTTGCTGCAACCTTTCCCCATATAGCCTTTGTAAATCCTTGCTCAACAATGGAGTTCACCAATAGCCCAGTTCTATAAACACCATATATTGAAACGAGAGCCAATACACTTTGCCCTATAACTTCGTAGTTCTTAACTACAGTATCAGCAACAGATATACTTCCTGAAATCAAATCTTGATTAGCAAGTCCTATCTCAGCCAAAGCAGTAGTTATTGTATCTTCAAAGTTTGACATTTGTCCCTCAATAGTCTTTGCAATAGCTTCCGTAGAGCCTTCAACGCCTTTCATTGAGCCAAATTGTTCAACGGCTTTCATTACAGATTCAACTGTTCGGTCACATTCAACTGTCATATCACGGAACGAAAGCTTAACTTTATTCCCTTCTGTTTGAACACGAACACCGAACTCTTTCCAACGCTCTGGATTATTTATATCAAGTATCGCCTCTGTTAGCTGGTCGAAAGGTTTTGCTACTGTATTGGTAAAATCTCCCATTTTTTTCATGGCATCCATCGAAGGAGTGACACCACGATTGACGAATTTTATAAAATCATCCGTCAGTTCATCAAGTTGGAAGTTTGTTTTTGCGGCAAAGCTATTTATGTCAGATAGATATGCTTTCGCCTTATCTGAACTACCATCCAGAGCATTGGTCAAAACAGATTCGTATTTCTGAAACATCCCAGCAGTTGAAACAACATTTGAAGCAACTTGTTTCAACATAGCAATTCCCCCAATAGTAGCAAGCATCTTCTTAAATGATACTCCAACCTCATCATTGGTAGTTATAACAGCCTTACTTTCATCCTTGAACAAAGCGTATTCATCCTTTAGAGCTTTGGTAGATAATCTCGCAAGAGCCTGTTGTGATTGTAATTCACCAAGAGCATATTTTTGTTCCCCTAATGCTGCCTTTGCACGGTTTAATTCATCTGATAAAGATTGTCTTTTAGGGTCGTACTTTCCTAATTTCTTATATTGTTCTGTAAGCATTGAAACATCATTCTGTGTCTCACGTATGATGTCTTTTTGTTTAATGATCTCTTCGGATAAGGAATTGACAGCTTTTTCGCCATCGTATATACCTTTTTTGAATCCCGTTTCCATCTCTGCTCCAGCTTTAGCGGCATTAGTTACCAACTCATCCAACCTTTGATTAGATGCAGCAAGTTGGACATTTAAAGCCTTGAAAGCAGCAGGAGACTGCGTGCCATCCATGCTCATTAACTCTTGTTTTAACTTCACAATTTCATTACGGAGCCTTACAACTTCTTCCCAGTCACTACCTACCTTAAAATATAATTTCGCCATATCTATTTCTTTTTCCTACGATTAGCCAATTCCTTACCACTGATTCTATTCA
>OASX01001505.1_pt1 | contig 11273 bp, 8 predicted proteins | sample 1516531 | NCBI WGS metagenome assembly OASX01 (sample SAMEA2579911, study PRJEB22360) | human gut metagenome | biome: human gut; feature: human-associated habitat; material: faeces | place: Denmark | collected 2008/2010
ATATTTCCCCCCTGCCCCCCTTCCTCCGTTCCCCGCTCCCCCTGCCCCCCATTCTCCTGCGCCCGCTTCTCCTGCCCCCTGCTTTCTGCCAGTTCCTTCTGACGCTGTCTGAAAGCCTCTCTGCTGCGGCTTCGGCGGGGACGCCTTTCCTCGCTCCGGGCTGGTACGGATTCTGCCTTGTTTCTTTCTTCCCTCATGCACCTTTACCTTTCTAAGTCTTCCAACAGTCTCCCCACCTGGCTCTCCCCATATACTCTAATCCCGTGTTCCTTCAGACATGCGGCGCAAACACCGTCACCTTGCGTAAGGGTGCCGGTAAATGTGCCGTCATAGACCTGCCCGCTTCCGCAGGAAGGGCTTCTCTCCTTTAGTATGGCTGCCTGGCAGCCGTAAGCACTTCCCCGGCTCCTTTTTCATACGCTGCCGTGACATCCTCACCATCCCTTGTAATGACTTCTGCCCCCACCCGTTCCGCAGGTGTCCTGGGGGTGGCCAGACCGCCCATGATTTCCGGGCATACAGGAATCAGGTGATGTCTGCTTAGAAGTTCCTCTGCCTGGGACATAAGCACGCCGCGGCCGTCATATCTGCATTCCACACCCAGCAAACAGGCGCTTACCAGTATATTCATATTCCTCTTCCTTCCATTTATGTATGTTTCTGTCCGACTGTCCGCAAACCGCCCCATCAGAACAGCCTGCGATTGTCCTTCAGCACCTTTCCGCTCAACATAATAAATGTTGTGGACGCAGCCGCGCAGGCCATAATATCCGAAATAGGCTCGGCATAGAACACAGCCTCCACCCCGAAATAACGGGGCAGCAGAATCATTCCCAGGAAATAGACCGATTTTCTGAACATGGACAGGCTGATAGCCACCTTTGCGATACCCATGCCTGTAAATCCGTCCACCACCGTATATTCCACAGCCAGTGGGATAATACACAGGGTAAATATGCGGATTGCCCACTCCGTTACCTGGACATAGGACATTTCCCTTGTAAATATCCTGACAAAATACCCCGGTCCTGCCTGGGCAATTATGAACATGACAGTTGTAAAGGCAACTGATAAAAGCAGTATATGTTTTTCCGCCTTCCGTATCCTGTCAGGACGGCCCGCACCATAATTATACCCCATGACGGTCTGTGTTCCACCGGTAATTCCTCCCAGCGGCATAGTGATAATCAGCATAAAGCTCTGTACAATGGTATTGCAGGTAAGAAGCATATCGCTTCTCTCAGGTCCGCCATAGCTGCTTATAACCATGTTCATAACAATAATGAGCAGGCTGTCCGAGGCAATGATTAAAAAGGGGGACAAGCCCACCAAAAGCACCTGCTTCATGGTCTTCCACCTGTAACCGCCAAAGGTAATCCGCACCAGAGGACGTTTCCCGAACAGAAACAGCAGCACGTAGATGCAGGACGCCATCTGTGACAGCACGGTTGCAATGGCAGCACCCCTGACTCCCATATTCATAACAAAAATGAACACCGGATCCAGCACAATATTGCTGACAGCCCCCAGCACCACTGATTTCATGCCCACCGTGGCAAATCCCTGGCATATAATAAACTGGTTCATGCCGGCTGAAATCAAAGCAAAGGCAGTACCTGTCAGATACCAGCTCATGTACTGGTTGGCATAGGGAAATATGGCCGGGCCCGCACCAAAGAACACCAGGAGCTGATCCTTAAACAGATAGGACACTATCATGATAATAAGGGCCATTCCTGTCAGAAGGGCAAAGCAGTTGGCCACCATCTGGGCAGCGGCCCTCTCATTTTTCTGTCCCAGACGGATACTCATAAGAGGTGCTCCTCCCACTCCTATCCAGCTGGCAAACGATGATATAAGGGTGACCACGGGACCGCATATTCCCACGCCGGCCAGGGCCAGGGCGCCAATCTCTGGAATATTTCCAATGTACATACGGTCCACGATGCTGTACATCACATTCACAAATTGAGCCAGCATGGAAGGAAATGCCAGCCTCCACACCAGCCCTCTGACTTTATCTGTATCCAGATTATTCTCTACTTTCAACTCCGTCTTCTCCTGATTCGATTTTATTCCTTTTGCCTCAATGGCAGGGACCTTATTCCTCTTTACGGCGGAACCGGTCTATGTCCCTCACAAGGACAGACAAACTGTCCGTAATGTCTTTAAACGCTCCGTAATGATACAGATTCACAAACAGCAGACCAATGGGTACGGCCAGAATCATTCCCGCAATCCCGTCCGCCTTAAATCCCAGATACAGCAAAAACAGCGTGAGAAGGGGCGGCAGGCCCATACTGTCTCCCACCAGCTTTGGCTGTACAATCTGCCTTGTCACCTGGGTCAGTACATAAATCAGCAGCAGGCCGGCCGCAAAAGCGTACTCGCCACCCAAAAGCTTAATAAGCCCCCATGGAAGAAGGGCTGTACCCGTTCCAAAGACCGGCAGAAAATCCAGAAAAGCGATAAGAAACGCCCACAGCGGACCGTAACCCACGCCCAGCACGATAAACCCCACCGTAAGAATAAGCCACACCACTGCCATAATCTTAAATTGGGCCATGAAATAACCGCCTATGAGATGGCGCACCTCCCCCTTCAGATACAGCCCGTAACGGCCCGCCCATTGGGGCATATGGGCTTTTATGGCTGCCAGAATCCGGTCCCTGTCCACAATAAAGAAATAGGCGGACAAGATAGTGACCACGGTGTAGACCAGCATGGCCGGAAGGCTTTTGGCCACGGTTCCCGCCGCCTCCACAGTGGGGGATGCAATCTTCTCCACAACAGTCCCCATGTAGCTTCCCAGATTGTTTCCAAACTGGGCCCAGCTCTGCTGTATGCTGTCGGGCATAAAATCAAACAAATGCTCCAGCTGCTCCATGCTGCGGGCCACATCTCCCTCAATGCCGGCATAGAGACCGGGCAGATCTATGATGAACTGGCGCAGCAGGACAAAGGTCCTTGACACCAGCAGATATAAGAGTCCGATAACAAGGGCCAGGGCTGCCGCCACAATGACAATGGAGCTGTGCCTGCGCACCAGCTTCACCCGCCGCTCCAGAAAGCGCACCAGGGGATTGGCAATCATTGCAATCACCCATCCAATGACAAAGGGCATGAAAAATTTCAAAAGCTTAGGTCCCAGCAGGCAGATTAACAGCCAGCCCGTCAATGGGATTACAATATTAAGTATAAGGCGAAGATAATGCTTCCAGCCTGTTTCTTCCATCATATCCATCTCTCCTGACTGCTTTTTCCGTTCTCCGGTGCATTTTTCCTTTACCCCGGATCCGTTCTCCTTTTCATTTCCCATGCGTGTGATTCATTATCTCATGCGTCTGATTCATTTCCCAAACATCTGACCGCGGTTCATCTTACCGGCACCCGGCTGTCCGGCCCCTCCTTACTGTCCTTACTCAGAATCCCCGGCCGGCTTCCACTCTTTCAGATACTGTTCCAGGAACCGGAACAAATCATCCATCTCCTCATCCGTGCCAATACTGACCCTAAGGCTGTTATCAAGCCTGGGCGCATTGAAATAGCGCACATAAATCTGCTCTTTCTTCAGCGCGTCGAATATGGCCCTGGCCGGAACGCGCTCATGGGTCACCAGAATAAAATTCGTCATGGAATCCGGGAATGTAAACCCAAGTTCTGCAAACCGTTTCTTGGAGCGCTCCCTGGTAGCCATGATTTTCGCCCTGGTCTCCTCAAAATACGCCCTGTCCTTCACAGCCTGGGTGCCCGCAATCTGGGACGGCAGGTTCATTGTATAGGAATTATAAGAATATTTAACATCATTCAGGGCTTTGATCAGTGCAGGGCTTCCCAGCGCAAAGCCAATGCGCACTCCTGCCATGGAACGGGACTTGCTGAAGGTCTGGACCACCAGCAGGTTGTCATACCCGGGCAGCAGCTCCCTGGCGGAGGGGCCTGCAAAGTCAATGTATGCCTCATCCACGATTACAATAACATCCTGGTTGGCCTTTACAATTTCCTCTACCTGGTCCAGGGGCATATAGAGGCCTGTGGGCGCATTGGGGTTCGGGAATATAATTCCCCCATTTTCCCTTTTATAATCCAGAGGCCGGATAGCCATATTTTCGTCCAGTGCCGGCGTCTCATAGGGAATCCGGTACAAATCCGCCCAAACCTTGTAAAAGGAATAGGTGATGTCCGGAAACAGCACCTTCTTTTGGGAGTTAAAAAAGGTCAGGAAGGACATGGCTATAACATCGTCAGATCCAACGCCCACAAACACCTGGTCCTCCCCCACCCCGTAATATTCTGCCAGGGCCGTTACAAGCTCTGCGGAAGACGGGTCTGGATACTTGCGCAGACGGTCCGCGTCCATTTCCCTTAAGGCCCGTTCCACGCCCGGCGCAGGCGGATACGGGTTTTCATTGGTATTCAGTTTAATCAGTTTATCGCCTGCCGGCTGGTCCCCCGGTACATAGGGAACTACACGGCGTATATTCATTTCCCATGGTCTCATGTCTGCTCTCCTCCAGAATTTTTCCTTCTTACCAGCTGTAATCCAGCTGTATTTCAGCTGGTGCAGCTCCTTATTTTGTAAGGCCGTAGTCAGCCGCCACCTTTGCAAAGGCAGGAAGGGAACGTTCAATCTGCTCATAGGACACGCAGTAAGATACCCGCACATAACCGGGACATGCGAAGGAGGTTCCCGGAACCACCAGGATATTGTATTTTTTACAGTTCCCGCAGAATTTCTTTTCATCGGCCTCCGGGGACTTTACAAAAAGATAAAATGCTCCCTGGGGCTTGATGCACTCAAAGCCCAGATCCTTAAGGCCGTTGTAGAGCAGGTTCCTGTTCCTGTCATATGCCTCCAGATTTACCTTGGCGTCCAGGCAGCGCAGGATGACTCTCTGCATCAGGGACGGGGCATTGACACAGCCCAGCACCCGGTTTGCAATGGTGGCCGCATTAAACACTTCGCCGCTGTCCTTTAAGGCATCCGGAATCACAAGATAGCCAATCCGCTCTCCCGGCAGGGACAAAGACTTGCTGTAGGAGTAGCAGATAACGGTGTTGTCATAAACATTCGTCACATAGGGCACATCCACGCCGTCATAAGCCAGTTCCCTGTAAGGTTCGTCTGACAGCAGCACAATGGTTGTCCCCAGTTCCTTTTCCTTGGCCCGCATAATGTCAGCCATCTTTGTAAGGGTTTCCAGGGAGTACACCACTCCGGTGGGATTGTTGGGAGTATTGATGATAACCGCCTTGGTCTTTTCATTAATCTTCTGCTCAAACTCTGCCAGATTAGGCTCAAAATCCGTTGTATCCGGTGAAATGACCACCAGGTTTCCGTCGTAATTACGGACATAGTTGCCGTACTCCACAAAATAGGGAGCAAATGCAATGACCTCATCCCCCGGATTCAGCAATGTCTTTAAAATCACATTCAGGCCGCTGGCAGCCCCCACTGTCATCAGAATGTTATTCTGGTGAAACTGCGTGCCGAAGCGCTTATTCAGCGATTCAGCCACGGCCTGCCTTACGTCCTCATAGCCTGCGTTGCTCATATAACCATGGACAAAGGTGGACTCTTCTTCCTTCAGGATATCACAGATTGCCTGGTTCACCTCCGCCGGTGCCGGCACATTGGGGTTGCCCAGACTGAAATCATACACATTCTCCGCACCGTGGATGGCGGCCAGACGCTTACCCTCCTCAAACATGGCGCGGATGGCGGAATTATTATTGACCAATGGTTTCATTTTCTCTGATATCATACTTATGTCCTCTCTTTCTCCCTGATGGCGTGTCTTACATTATTTTACATATACTAGGTGGTCCATCTGTTGATATGATTGTAGCTTTATGGGGAAAGATTGTCAATAGGGGGATTTGGTTGTAATGGGGCGGGCCTTTAGGTGTTTCCGTCCGTGAGAGGAATGGGGGCGGGAAGGCGGATGGGGGCTGCGTTTCTCTGCGTCTGCCCTGTTTATAACCACTCCGGAAAAAAGAAAAATGGCATGCCAATGTTACCGACATACCCATAATAAGGAAGATGCAGCCAAACCAATGCCACACCATGCCTGTGTTGATTTATAAACCTAACTGAGTGGCGCAGGGCGCCCGGAGCAAAGAGAAGATGGAGCCGAGCTCATCAGGAGTCCGGCATAATTTTTGCGGTCACCGGATTTTCCCGGCCCTTGGGCCTTAGACTCTCCCACTGCGGAAAGGGCGCCTTCCGGACTGCGTTCCCGCCCTCTCACGGATGCGGCTCCCTACAAGCGTCCGCCTGCCTCACCCCCAAAATATTCCTTTGTAGCCTTCCTCACCTGCGGGGCCAGCGCCACCATGGCGATGAGGTTTGGTATGGTGAGAAGTCCCAGGGCTACATCCTGGATGACCCATACCAGTTCGATCTCCGCCAATGCTCCGATGATGCAGAAGCATGGGAACACGTACTTGAATTTATCGGCCACCTTTGTGCCGAATATGTAGTTCAGGCCCACAAACCCGAAGTACCACTGGCTCATCAGGGTGGTGGATGAGAACATCAGGAGACAGACAGCCACCACATAGCGCAGGGGTTCCCACACGCTGGCAAAGGCATTGATGGCCAGTACGTTTCCCGGTGCGCCTGAATCCAGCACTCCGGTGACTCCCAGCACAAGACCTGTGATGGTACAGATGACAAAGGTGTCTAAGAATACCTCAGCCACACCTGTTATGCCCTGTTCCACCGGATGGTTTACCTGGGCCGCGGAGTGGATAACCGGCGCGGATCCCTCGCCTGCTTCATTGGAGTACAGCCCCCTTGCAACACCCTTTTGCATGGCAATCAGCATGGATCCCATGGCGCCGCCAGCCATGGCCCTGAGGCCGAAGGCTCCGGCAAATATGTCCGCGAACACGCCCGGTACCTTGGTGATGTTGGCCAGGATGATAAGAAGCCCGCCCACCACATAGATAAGCGCCATGGTGGGAACCAGTCTCTGGGCCACATGGGCCAGACGTTTAAGCCCGCCCAGGGTAATCACAAAGATGATAAGTACAAGGGCGATTCCTGTTGTGAGATAGGGAACGCCAAAATTCTCCTTCATGACGCCGCTTATGGTGTTGGACTGGATGAAGTTGCCTCCGATAATCTGGGTTACCATGAAGAAGGCGCACAGCACAGCCAGCCAGGGCGCGTGCAGTCCCTTTTTGATGTAGTACATGGGACCGCCCACGTAATTTCCCTCTTCATTCTTTTCACGGTACAGCATACCCAGTATGATCTCGCCGTATTTGGTAGCCATTCCCACAAAGGCAGCCACCCACATCCAGAAGATAGCTCCCATGCCGCCTGCCAGTACGGCTGTGGACACGCCCACAATATTGCCGCTTCCCACACAGGATGCCACTGCCGTACACAAGGCCTGGAAGGAAGATATGGTTCCTGCTTCTTTGGATTCCTCGCTTTTTGAGAGAATGGGCTCCCAGATTGTCTTTCTTATGATGTATCCAAAACGCCGTATCTGTATGCCTCCTGTTATGATTGTATACAAAAGACCCACTCCAAGAAGCACAAACAACAGCCAGTTGCCCCACAGCCAGTCGTCAAAGGTCGTAAGAATCTGCTGAAGCTCTTTCATTCTTCCATTCCTCCTTTAGTACCTGATTACCATTCCAAATAGATGGGATTTGTCCATGCGGTGCGGCCGTATTTGTCCACTGCCTCCACACGTATATAGGTCTCATGGCCCTTCAAGGCATATTCCGCATGGTTCAGGGTATCCTTAAACCGCTCACCCAGAACCGTGGTCCCGTCATTGATGATATTTCCGCATACAAAGTTTACATGATTCACATTGGATGTGTCAATCCATACCTTGCCGTCCCGTACACCCCAGTCATATATCTCAGGGCCGGATGATGAATAATAATTGCCGTCAATAAAATTCTGTACAATGCCGTCATGGCTTAATTCAGGAGACTGCACGCAGATCCAGCCGCCGCAGGAATCCTCAAACAGCCCTTCATTGTGGTTGTCGTCGCTGGCAAATGCATTGATTTTCTTTCCCATGCGCAGCATCCTGTCCCAGTATGTCACATCGTAGCCGGTATTGGATTCCTGCACTGTATTGAAGTTAAATATCTCCAGGGAGCTGATGCCCTCTGTATGGATAAACTCCTCTTCTGTCACGCGGCTCCAGATGGGATGATTATAGGTGGTCACACAGCCGTGGTCCCTCAGCATGTCAGCCACTTTCTGGGCAGCCTCAGGGCCGGTCCACTCCCCGAAAAATTTCATAGGGGGGATGTACTGCATGTGTCCGTAGGTTCCCAGGGGGGCCGCTTCCTGCATGGCCTGCGTTCCCAGTATTCCGTGGAGGTGATGTATCTTATAGCGCTCGCTTGTGCCCTTTGCCCGGTACAGCACCACACTGCTCTCCACGGCCGGCACTATAATAAAATGTTCTGTGTTGAACTGCTCCCGATAGTCTGTAAATATGTCATGCTCCGAAAAACACAGGAAATGATATCCGTTGTCCTTGTAAAGCTTAACAGACTGCTCCGGTGTGAGCATGCCGTCCGACACCGTGGTATGACTGTGGATATTGCCCTTATACCAGTTTCCGCAATTTTTAAAACCATGATATTCCTTCATATATTCATACCGTCCTTCTGTCAAAATCAGTCCGCAGACCTACTCTGCCTTAGCTGCTGCCTGGCACTTCTTGATGCGGTGAATCAGGAATGTGGACACGCCCACGCCGATAACCGCCCATCCAATCATGACGCTGAATACAATCCTGAATCCTGCCATGCCCGGATACCTGTCAAGGAAACTGCCGTACATTACATATGCAAATGCATTGGGAAGGTAGATGACCAGGGATGCAAGGCTCATAGCTGCTCCTGTAATCTCCTTAGGAACCCTGACTTCATCCATTGGAGCAAAGAACACAGCTCTCATGGTAAATACAATGGCTCCGAAAGCCAGTGTGCACGCCGCGCCAATTATCCAGTTGCCGCCCTGTCCCAGGGACTCATGAGGCACCATCAGAAAAAGAGCCATGGCAATGATACATACCACAAAGCCTGCGCGGATATGCTTTGCAGAGGATTTGTGCACCTTATCGGACATAAAGCCGCCGATTGGTCCGCCTACCATCTTAAGGCCGTACTGGTTGATGATTCCGTACATACCTACGGCTGTTGCCGGAAGGAAGTAAATCTGGTTCAGGAAAGGAATAAAATATGTAAGTCCGCAATAAATACAGTATACCGTAAAACCATTCAAAGAAACAGCCCAAATATCAACACTCTTGATAGCCTGCATCATGCCGCCAAAAGCTGCCTGTGCCTTATTGACTTCCTTGCCGGTTTCGTCCACACGTTTTTCATCATTGGGAACAAAAATCAGACAGAGAACGCCGGCTGCTGCCGTAACTGCCGATAAGAATAAGAGACCGCCCCTCAGTGCCGCTGCGCCTTCTCCCATGGCCTTGAAAATAGCCAGTGCAGAGGATGCGATGATGACATCCACAACGCCGCGCCCCATTTCCAGGAACCCGAACATACGTCCCTGTGTTTTCTCATCTCCCAGGAGACGGATGGCCTTTAACAGTACGGGCCAGTATGTAACCTCACCCAAAATAGCCATTACGCCGAAGGCTGCCAAAAATCCCCAGTATCCGGGGAAGGTGGAAAGATATACGCCCACGATTCCAAGTCCAATCAGAGAGCCGCCAATCATATATTTCTTACTGAACATATCGCAGATATAAATACCTGCAATGAGGCCGATGGTCTGCACGATGCCGTAAGCACTTAAGGCGCCGCCGATTTGGGTATTGGTGAGTCCCATAAACTGCTGCATGGGTACATAGAACATGTCCTTCATGGACGAAAGCTTGAATGCAATACCTCCTGATAATGTGAGGATACAGAACACCAGCCAGCGGTTGGGTGCTGCTTTTACGATTTTCGCTCTTGTTTCATTACTCATATCTATTAAATCTCCTTTCGTTGTGTGTATCTGGTACCCACTCCATAAACGGTACCTCTCATTCCCTGCAAGACATCTTGACCTTGCTACAGACTTAGTATATCTGCTTTTAATTGGGTTTTCAAGCTAAATCGCAATAATATCAAATTTTTTCGCAATTATACCAAATTATTTGTTGGCTTTTTGTGCATTTCGCATCTATAAAATTGCGAATATGTTGGTTATAATGAAATCGGTCCTTTTAAACGCAAGTTTTTCGCAACCTTTTTTCTCCGGTGCAGCAAGGCGTTATTGGGATTAGCTTGGGAATTATTGTACTTTTCACTTTTCCATTTTGGGATTTTGGGATATAATAAGCTGTGAATGACTTATGTTAAGAAAAGCATCAGAAGGGAGGGCTAAAACATATGCTGGCAAAACAGCGATATACAAAGATTCTGGAGCTTTTAGATAAAGACGGAATTGTACATACAGCCGAACTGGTAAAGCTGATGGGCGTTTCCTCAGAAACCATCCGCAAGGACCTGGAGTATCTGGACAGCCAGGGACGCCTGTCCAGGGTACACGGAGGGGCTGTCCCCGCGGATTCCGGAAAACCAGCGGATATTCCGGGGGGATACATTTCCCTTCAGATCCGCAACTCCCAGAACCTGGAGCAAAAAGCTGCCATCACGGCAAAGGCAGCCGGCCTGGTAAGCGAAGGACAGGTGATTGCCCTGGATTACGGAAGCACCAGCCAGATGATGGCGCTTGTATTAAAGGAACGGTTCCGCAGCCTTACCGTTGTGACCAACTCCATCCAGAACGCCCTGATGCTGGCCGAGAATCCCGGCATTACCATCATTCTCACAGGCGGTATTCTGAACCGGGATGAGTATACCCTGGTCAATGAATTCTCCTCCACGCTGGAAAGCATTCATATCGACATCATGTTCATGACCGTGACAGGCATTGACCCTGTCATCGGATGTACGGACCAGAGGCTGAGCGAGATACGGATACAGAACCAGATGCACCGTTCTGCCACCCGTACCATTGTCCTGGCTGACTCCACCAAGTTCGGAAAGGCCAGCCTGCTCAAAATTTGTCCCTTTGAGGAGGTAGATACCATCGTGACAGACTCCGGCATCTCCCCTCAGATGGAAAGCCGGATCCGGGGGGCCGGGGCAAAGCTTATCATAGCCTGACAAATAATACTGAAAAAGAATAACAGAAAGGCGGAATATCATGAATGTATTTGATATCCTGGGGCCGGTGATGATAGGCCCTTCCAGTTCCCACACGGCAGGGGCTG
>OASX01001506.1_pt1 | contig 11261 bp, 10 predicted proteins | sample 1516531 | NCBI WGS metagenome assembly OASX01 (sample SAMEA2579911, study PRJEB22360) | human gut metagenome | biome: human gut; feature: human-associated habitat; material: faeces | place: Denmark | collected 2008/2010
CAGCCGTTCTGCCATGATTGTTCCAATGTGTTCCACGGTCCGACCGTCCTTTCTCCCGGAGCGCTTTACCTTATCCAGGGCCATCATGGCCGCAAACACTTCATCCAGGGGACATGTCTCCAGGCGTTTGGCTGCTGCCCGTGCAGCAGCCAAACGCACTTCGCCCACCCAGTCATTAAGGCGGAGCACAAGAAAGGGGAGCGCGCCAGGATAACCAGCCATCTCCTCCAGACAGGCCTGGCGGTAATAGCCATTGGGATGGAAGCTGCCCAGGGCCAATATCCAAAAGTAATCCCTATCTGACCGGAACCAGTCTTTCTTCTGCCTTATATCCACATTTTTCCAGTCAATATCCCATTCCATAGAGGTATACTGCCGGAAATGTTCGCTGAGCCGTATCACCTGCCTCATGGTCATACCCTCCATGACCATCCCTATGGCCCTTCCCCCGCTTCGTATCAACTCCCGGTCCTCTGTTGCCGCCGCACAGTACACCTGGGAAAGACCGGAAATATCCATTGCTTCCAGTCCGGATATGGCCTGGGACATCCTGGCACGGTATGCCCTTTTCAGCCGTTCCTTCTCAACTTTTGTCCAAAACATGGAAAACCTCCCTTCTGCCCGGCAAAAACTTCCGTTTCTGCACTGTGCCTGGCTACAGAACCTCCATCTCCTGGGCCTTTTCCAGCCATTCCATACAGGCCCTGTGCCATTCCTCCCAGGCCTGTTCCAGACGCAGGCACCGGTCCTCATATTCATTCATCCGATCCCAGGCACCTCCGTTCCAATACGCCTCTGACCCATGCCACATGGCACGCAGTTCCCTCACCTGCTCCGTCAGATATTCCACTGCATTCCCGGCAGGTTCCAGATGTTGGGCAGCCAGGCCCATGTTCCATTCCCGGTATGCCTCATCCTCCGGTATTTCCCTTAGCCGGTGGCGTTCCGCTTTGGGCACGGCGCGCATACCTGCTATCAGCGCCTGCTCCTCAGCCCTGATCTGTGCTGCCATGGAACCGCCCTGGTTCTCCCTGGCCTTGCGCTCCAGATAGTGCTCATATCCAAAGGGATAATACATTACGGTTTGATTTTCAAATATCATCACCGCATCTGCCACCTGCCGGATAAAATATCTGTCATGGGACACAAACAGAATCGTCCCTTTATAGGCCCGGAACGCGGATTCCAGTGTTTCCTTGGCCTGGATATCCATATGGTTGGTGGGCTCGTCCAGAATGAGGACATCGGGACGGGTATTCCCTTGGGCTCGTCCAGAACCGGAAAATTGGGACGGCTCTGCAAAAGCTCAGCCAGCACCAGCCTCGCCTTTTCTCCGCCGGACAGAGAACTGACCTTCTTCTGCGCGTCCCTTCCCCCGAACAGATATGCGCCAAGGATACTTCTGGCCTCCTTCTCTGTCAGGGCAGGGAATTGGGCCGTAAAATGCTCCAGCACGGTCTGCTCCGACTGGATGGCCCCGCTGTGCTGGTCAAAATAACCAATGGTGGTCTGATTTCCAAGGGAATAGCTCCCTTCCAGAGAGGGCAGGAAACCGGCAATGGTCTTTAAAAATGTGGTCTTACCCGCTCCGTTTGGTCCCAGTAGCGCAATCTTCTGTCCGCGCCGTATACGCATGGTGATTTCAAGGAGCGGCTTTTCATATCCGATTTTCAGGTGCTCTGAAGTGAACACCCACTTGCTGCCGGGCAGCAGAGGATTAATCTCACCTGTAAAGATATGAGCATCATCCTCCTGAGGTTTTTCCACACGCTCCATATGCTTCATTGTCTTACGCTTTGCCCTGGCAAATGCAGCCTTATTTGGTTTGTGCTTAAACCGTTCCACCAGATTTTCCAAACGGGCCAGCTCCTCCTGCTGGCGCTCATATGCCTTCTTCTGAAACCGAATCTGTTTCAGCTTTTCTTCCCTGTAATGGGTATAATTGCCCGGATACCGCCTCAGTCCTTTTCCTGTCAGCTCATACACAACATCCGCGGTCTGGTCCAGAAAAAAACGGTCATGGGATACCATTACCACCGCGTTTTTATAATGTTTCATATACTGTTCCAGCCATCCGGCTGTCTCCATATCCAGATGGTTGGTAGGCTCGTCCAAGAGCAGTATATCCGGCTTTTCAAGAAGCAGGCGGATTAAAGCTATCTTGGTCTGTTCCCCGCCGGAAAACTGGCTTATCCGCTTTTTCTTATCCTCCTTCGGAAATCCGAAACCAGTAAAAAGCGTGTCGTACTCACGCTCATATTCAAACCGTTCCCTTTCAAAGGTATCCCGGCAGGGACATGCCTCCAGAAGTTCCTCCTCCACGGTCCGGTTCCCGTCCTTAAAGGCCTGCTGGGAAAGCATCCCAACGGTGAGCCGGCGCGAACACCGTATCCCCGCCCCTTCGCGTCTGTCATCCCGGTCCAGAGAAAGCTTCCCTGCCACAAGATTTAACAGAGTGGTTTTGCCTGCTCCGTTCTTACCCACCACTGCTATCTTTTCATTGCCGCGAATCTCAAAATCAATGTGGGATAAAATCAGCTCGCCGCCCACTGATACGGTCCCGTTTGAAATCTGGTATAACATGACTGTGTCCTCTGTCTGTGATAATATAGTTAAATCTTTCTGGTGATGTGATTATCCTGCCATTTTCTCTGGATGTTATCTGTATTATATCATGACGCGCCTGATTGTAGTATCAAATACTTTATCTTCCTTTCCCGGACTGCTTTTTGCGGATTTAACCATATAGGTCCGGGAACCAGAATCATGTTGCCATGAGTCAAAAAAGAGAGGTCAGGCAAGCCCTCCTCTCTCTGTCCGTCATACCAGCTGGTTATTTCTTTTTATCTCTGTCATTAAATGATTTAAGCACCATCTGCGCCGGATAACAATAGGCATAAATACAGCTCTTCATAAGCTCCTGCTCCTGCTGGTTCTTACATACGCTGAGAATCATCTCTTTCTCATCCGCCTGCAGGTATGCTTCTGCGCTGTTGCCTCCGATTTCCCGTATCTCCTTGTAAATCCGATATTTCTTGTAATAATCCAAACCGCCAAAATACTTTGCCTTAACCGGCTCAGGTACAATATTCAGTTTATACTTGTCAGACATCCTTGCCAGTATATTATGTATCTTCTCACAGTTTTCCCTGGTATTGTTCAAATCAGGCATGCAGTACAAATAGTCCATATGGAACCCCTTCTTCTGTAAACAAATTCTGATGATATTATGACAGATTTTTCCTTTGTATGCAAGGGGTTTTTTAAGCCGTGTCAAGGAGCATCGGCATAACCGGCTTTTGGTTCCGTTTTTTCCCGGAGCCTGGCGGTAATGGTGTGTTTTATTGTCCGGCCGCCTTGGGCTTGTCCAAAACGCCTGCAAACCAGAATTACCCTAACGATATTTTTCGTATCCGCACTGTTCTTTTACTTCTTTTCCTAAAAGCGTAATTGCCTGTTCAGGACAACGGCTGATACACCGGTAGCACATTGTACACCTTTACCCGCAGCTGCTTTTCCGTTTTTCATAGAAATATTTTCCATTGGGCATAAGGAGACACAAAGCCCGCAGCCAATGCAGCTTTTATTGATTTTCAGCTTATCCGTGTAATCTGCTGTTTTTCCGTAAAACCAAAGACGCTGCCCCAAAAGACCTGCCAAATGGGAAATGAACGTTATACCGTCTTTTGGATATATCCCCTGTTTTATAAGCAGCGCGGCAGATTCTATCTTTTTATCAGCCTGAATAATGATTTCTCTGTTTTGTTTAAGCGTCTTTTTCAGAAGCTTACTGTCGCATACTGAGTCCGGCATACGGATATGAAGTCCGCCCAGAATAACTGCACCATATTTTCTGAGTAATCTTGCGGTACAGCCAGCGCCGTCACCGCTGAACGCACCCATTGTTGAAACACATAACAGCTTTTTTCCCTTCCACAGACCGGCATTTCTGTGTATAAAATCCCTGACCATATAAGGTGCGTTTGAAAACTGCGTAGGATATCCCAGTATAATCGTATCATTATTTCGTATTGCCTCAACGGTCCCCCGGCTTTCTAAAGGCATGGATTCTGCGGAGGAATCCAGTAGTCCTGTTAATTTTTCAATGCAATGCCTGGTGTTTCCCGTACCGCTCAGATATATTCCGATCAATTCTATCCACCTCGTAATGTTCGATTTCACATTCTGCTTTCTATCATTTGGCCGTTCATTATATCAGGGATTATGCCATCCCGCTTTCTCCGGTAAATTATACCATATTGAGGTGCCTCCGGCAACCGGCATATCAAAACGGAAACAGTTGTGGAAAACAGGGCGCCAGACTAAATCAAATTTTGAGAATTTATTTGAAGTATCCTCAGAGGGGCAGATATTATTTCATGCTATAAAATAATTGACAATATGATTGAAGAAGCGATCCCCTTTAAATATCTGGTCACAAAGGAACAGAGCTGGGCCCAGGCAAAGCAGATAGTAAAAATCGTCGGTTTGATTTTTCTGGTACTCATTTTGCTGGCGGGTGTTATTGGGTTTGTTTTAATAAATACCCTTGGCTAAACATGGTTCTTATTTAATCGGATGCCTGATAACCGTTTTCCATTTTTCTGGCGCAGTCTTTCTTACATCAGTCATATATATCTCATGATGGAGCCGTTTACTGTTCATATCATTTACATAACCTTTTTCCTGTATGAATTTATCCATAACGGCCACAGATGCAGGCTCGTCATCAAATGCACCCAAGTGCATCATCTGAACGCACAGCCCCTCCTCAATGGTTAAAAATTCTGCTGATGAACATTCTATCTTTTTCTTTTTTTCCGCTGTCTCTTTTGCCCAATCAAGATCCTTTTTCGTTACAAAGTCCGGCAATCGAATAGCGGAAATCCAACGAAAGGAAGACTTATCCGAATAGTCTGCCCCATCCACATTATCCTGCCACCAAAATCCTTCAAGGGGCGGAACAACATATTCAAAAAATCCTTCCATTTTATAATCTGTCTTATAACTCATTTTCAAAGTATAGGCCACTGCATATAAAATCCCCAGCGCCTGCTGATATGCACCGCCCTCTTCATTTGGATTTCCTTTTCCCCGAACAGCTATATAATTTACCGGTGGTACGGTTATGATTTCAGGTTTATATTTGGGCATATAAAACTCTTTATATTCTTTCTTAAAATCAAAAGCCATGGCTCAGTTTCCTTTCTTTAAAATAAATACTGGTTTTACAAACAGTTCCAATATATGTCTCCTCCCATACATGTGCCGTATCCTCATACAATTACTTTCAGTATAACAAAAAAGCCGTTTGAAGGAAAGCATTGTATTTAAGTTAAAAGAGGAGCCTAAAAGGAGGAGCCGCTCCCCCTCTCTTGTTGATTTTATTCAGCTCACCGTATACAATTAGAGAAGCGGTGTTTGAAAGGGAATACGATTACGATGTTAAGATCCAACAGCTGATTGGCTGCTGGACCTTAAGGGAAAGGAACCGATAACAGATGAAAAGACTTTTTTTGCTGGAAGACGATTTGAGTTTAATCAGCGGGCTTTCCTTTGCTGTAAAAAAGCAGGGATATGAAATAGATGCTGCCCGTACCATACTGGAGGCTGACACATTATGGGCAAATGGTTCCTATGATTTGGCTATTCTGGATGTAAGTCTCCCCGATGGTTCCGGTTTTGATTTTTGCAGAAAGATTCGCCGTATGTCAAAAGTACCTGTCATGTTTCTTACTGCTGCCGACGAAGAAACAGATATTATCATGGGACTTGATATGGGGGGCGATGATTATATTACAAAGCCCTTTAAGCTGGCTGTATTTTTATCAAGAATTAACGCACTTCTTCGCAGGAGCGAAAATTTTAATACTGCTGCTGCAGAAATCAGCTCCAACGGCATCCATATTCAGCTTCTGAAAGGAACGGTATATAAAAACGGAAAACGGCTCGACCTGACAGCCAGTGAATATAAATTGTTATGCCTGTTCATGGAACATCCTGACCAGATACTTTCCCCAGACCAGATATTAAGCAAATTATGGGATTGCAGCGAACAATATATAGATAACAGCTCCCTTACGGTGTACATCCGCAGACTCCGCACAAAAATCGAGGACAACCCCGGAGCGCCGGAAAGGATAATCACGGTCCGCGGCATGGGGTATAAATGGAATACAGCAGACTGAGGTGTTATGATGAAACTATTTGCCAACCGAAAAATCAAATTTCTTTTTGCCGGTATTTTGTGGTCCATCTTAGCCTTTACATTGATTTCAGCGTTGTTAGCAGGCTTTGAGGTCAGGAATGCGTCGTATTGCATCATAATCTGCAGCCTGTGTATGGGGGCTGTAATATTAACGCTCTGTTTCCGGTATTTCAGAGAGCAGCATACAATCATGGAAAACGCCATATCACAGATAAAGGAATCTATTTCCGGCAACAAAGATGTTACCATTGCGTGTAATGACGAGGGCGAGCTATACAGACTGTTCCATGAAGTAAACTCTTTGGTCTCTATCTTGAATGCCCATGCTGTAAATGAAACAAGCTCAAAGAAATTTTTGCAAAATACCATATCAGATATTTCACACCAACTAAAGACACCCCTTGCCGCCCTGAATATTTACAACGGCATTATACAGGACGAAGGAAAAAATTCTCCGGTTATTCAGGAATTCAGCCTGCTTTCCGAACAGGAGCTGGATCGCATAGAAACACTGGTGCAGAATCTTTTGAAAATCACAAAGCTGGACGCAGGTACGATTATATTAGAGAAGTCTTTAGAACATGTGTCCGAACTCGCGGAAAACGTAAAACAACATTTCCTGTTTCGCGCCCAAAGGGAGGGAAAAGAAATCTGCTTATCCGGCAGTGGAGAAATTACACTATTATGTGACCGTACCTGGATCATCGAAGCTATCAGCAATCTTGTTAAAAATGCCCTTGACCACACTGAAAAAGGCAGTTTTGTCCGTATCGAATGGCAGGCGTTTGCTTCTGTTGTCCAGATTACCATAAAGGACAATGGATGCGGCATTCATCCCGAAGATTTGCACCATATTTTCAAACGGTTTTATCGAAGCCGGTTTTCCAAGGATACACAAGGAATCGGTCTTGGTCTGCCGTTAGCAAAAGCGATTGTGGAAGCCCATAACGGTACAATTGAAGCAGACAGCACATTAGGCAGCGGCACCTCCTTCACAATAAATTTTCTAATTCCTTCCAAATTCTAATTCCTACAAAATTGTAGGCTTACAGTCATATTGGCGTAGGATTGCTCTGTTATATTGGGATTATCAAAACAGAAAGAGGCGTTTATACCATGAATTTATTAGAAATCAACCATATCTGTAAAACCTACGGAAACGGTGACGCCGCTGTGCATGCACTCAGGAATGTAAGTTTTTCCGTTCCCAAAGGCGAGCATGTGGCTATCGTCGGAGAATCCGGATCCGGAAAAAGCACGCTTCTCAATATGATAGGCGCTCTTGATACACCCACATCCGGCAAAGTAATGATTTGCGGCAACGATATCTTTTCCATGAGCGACCGCAAACGTACCATATTCCGACGAAGAAATATAGGTTTCATCTTTCAGGCCTTCAACCTTATACCGGAACTGACCGTTGAGCAGAATATTATCTTTCCGGTGCTGCTTGATTACCAGAAACCTGACAAGCAGTATTTAGAAGAACTGCTTACAATACTCAATCTGAAAGAACGCCGCAATCACTTGCCCAGCCAGTTATCCGGCGGGCAGCAGCAGCGCGCTGCAATCGGACGCGCCCTTATTACGCGTCCTGCGTTAATTCTGGCTGACGAGCCAACCGGAAATCTCGACACACAAAACAGCAGCGAAGTAATCGCGCTCCTGAAAGAAGCGTCAAAAAAATATGAACAGACCATTATTATGATTACTCATAGCCGCAGTATTGCGCAAACCGCAGACAGGGTATTACAGGTATCAGACGGAGTCCTTACTGATTTTGGGAGGTGCCGCCAATGAAAAGCTATCTAAGTCTTATCCCTATCTCCGCAAAGGTAAGAAAACGGCAAAACTGCATGACACTTTTATGCATTGTATTTGCTGTCTTTTTGGTAACGGCTGTTTTCAGCATGGCTGATATGGGTGTCAAAATGGAGCAGACCCGATTGCTGGAGAAGCATGGAAGCCTGACTCTTCAGGACCTGCTAACTAATACAATGACCCAAACCCTTTTTCTGGCAGCAGGTGTATTGTTTGTGCTGATATTGACAGCGGCCGTATTGATGATTTCCAGCAGCATGAACAGCAATATAACCCAGAGAACAAAGTTTTTCGGAATGATGCGCTGTCTTGGTATGAGCCGGCAGCAAATAATCCGTTTTGTGAGACTGGAAGCCCTGAACTGGTGCAAAACTGCTATTCCCGCAGGCGTTGCGCTTGGAATTGCAGTCACATGGTGCCTGTGCGCTGCCCTGCGTTTTTTTGTTGGTGAAGAATTCTCCGGCATCCCTCTATTCGGCATCAGCATGCCCGGTATTGTCAGCGGAATCGTTGTGGGTATCGTTACAGTATTACTCGCCGCAGGAGCTCCCGCAAAACGGGCTGCAAAAGTATCTCCTGTCACAGCAGTTTCAGGCAATTCACAAAATGATGGTAATGCACACCACACAGTAAATACACACCTGTTCAAAGTTGAGACAGCACTCGGCATTCATCATGCCCTGTCTGCAGCAAAAAACCTGATACTTATGACAGGTTCATTTGCCCTCAGTATTATTTTATTTTTAAGTTTTTCTGTTCTGATCGATTTTGTCGGCTATATTATGCCGCAGTCAGCCGGCACATCTGATTTGAACATTACAAGTATTGACGGTTCAAATACACTCAGCAGTGATTTGCCTGATACAATCATTGGAATGCATGGGGTAAAACGCGTTTACGGACGCCGAAGCAGTTTTGATGTTTCCGCAGGATTACATTCAGGTGGGGTTAAGATTGATATTGTCTCTTACGATGACTTTGATTTGGACTGCCTTGTAAAAGACGGTATGCTGAAAAAGGGCAGCAATATTTCAAAGGTATACGGAAACAGCAAATATGTGCTTGCGGTCTGGGATAAGGACAGCACATTGGAAATCGGAGATAAAATAGATGTTGGTAATGAAGAGCTTGAAATCGCAGGCTTATTAAAATATAACCCTTTCAGCAGCAACGGTCTTACAAATGGAGAAATAACCCTTATTACCTCCGGCGCTGCATTTACCCGCCTGACCGGCATCACTGACTACTCTCTCATCATGATACAGACAGCAAAGGATGTGACAGATGAAGATGTAACAGCAATCCGCAGCATATTAGACCAAAACTGCGTATTAAAGGACCTGCGCGGCCAGCACAATTCCGGCACTTATTTTGCATTTGTATTCTGTATATACGCGTTTTTAGCAATCATTACGCTGGTTACGGTGTTGAATATCGTAAACAGTATTTCCATGAGCGTATCCTCCAGAATAAAATCATACGGAGCAATGCGGGCGGTTGGGATGGACCAATATCAGATTACGAAAATGATTGCGGCCGAAGCCTTTACCTATGCTTTAACCGGCGGCCTTGTGGGCTGTGCAGCCGGTTTGCTGATTTACAAGCTTTTATATGACATTCTCATAATCTCTCACTTCAGCTACGCTGCCCTAAGTCTGCCTGCCGCCCCTTTACTGATAATCCTTTTCTTTGTTTGTACGGCAGCGATTGCAGCCGTTTATGCCCCTGGAAAGCGAATGAGAAACATGGAAATAACAGAAATCATAAATGAATTGTAGCTGCGTTATTCCTGGGTTAAGTCCGGGATTGGCCGGTGCAAAGGCTGCGAAACAGGGAAATCATTTTCCGTAAGTTTCGCAGCTTCCTGCCTCGACCTCCTGTACCAAACCATATCATATGGTTTTATCTTTCGCCTTTGCCGTTCCCGGTTTTGTGTTCTGCAAATTTGTCAATCAATTCAACCTTAGACGTTCTCCCCATCCACTCATAATATTGACGCCACAACGCCAATCCCTGTAAAGGGACACGCTCTTTGCCTATGGTGATATACTCAGTAATTTGGTCAGGTTTAAGAGAGCAATCGTGTTCCATGCCGTTATCTACTATAACAAATCCAGCGATCACATCTATTTCCACTTCATCCACGGTAAACTCTATAAAGGTCCTGGTCTTATATTGAGGATCAGGGCTGGCAGCACCCATAGTTCCCATGTTCAAAAGAATGTTTTTACATCGTTCAACATCTTTTTCATCAACCATGATGTCGATGTCATGAAACACCTCTGCCACTCCTTTAAAATACAAAAGCAATGATGCGCCGATAGCCCATAAAAGATTATCTTTGTTAAACTCTGCTGCTATTTTTTGTAATACATTCATCTTTTTCTGAAGATCATTCACGTTTAACCTCCCCTTGCAGATTATTCTTAATCTGCCCTCTGCAATCTGCCCTCTGCAATCTGCCCTCTGCAATCTATTCCCTCAATCCTCTCTCGGTCTTTCCTTTCCATCCTTCAATATTGCTCATGGTTTCGTAACCATATTTTGTCTCCTTAAATAAATTATATCATATGGCGGGTGTATGCAGCAACAGACAGATAGGGACGTTGCGGAATCCAGGCGGCCATGCTATACTTTTGTTGAAGCCAGGCGTTCAGGCAGTGCGGCTGATGACCGCCACCAAACGTATGCAAATCCGTTGTGGAAATACAAGCTATTTATGATAGGGTATACCCATGGCTGAATCACATTTGAAAAGAGGAACCATATGCCCGTATTAATGAAAGACAAATATTATAATTACGATTCGCTTCACAATTTGGCTTCACGTATTAAAGCTGTCTTTCCCTCATTCCAGGAAAATGATTTTGTGGACCATATTATGAACGAAACATGGGATGCATTGGAACTGAAGGCCCGTATGCGGCAAATCACTATTAATTTAGGAAAATATCTGCCGCCAGACTATAAACAGGCACTGGGTATTATCGATCAGGTCGTTGCCGGGTATCCTTCAGGGTATAACGATTATGCACTCATATACTTTCCGGATTTTGTTGAAGTCTATGGACAGGATGAATGCCATTGGGACTTGTCAATGGCCGCCATAGAACGATATACCCCGCTTTCAACTGCGGAGTTTGCCGTAAGACCGTTTATTATAAAGCAAGAAGCGCGCATGATGCAGCAGATGGCTGTCTGGGCCAGGCATGATAACGAGCATGTGCGGCGG
>OASX01001508.1_pt1 | contig 11233 bp, 9 predicted proteins | sample 1516531 | NCBI WGS metagenome assembly OASX01 (sample SAMEA2579911, study PRJEB22360) | human gut metagenome | biome: human gut; feature: human-associated habitat; material: faeces | place: Denmark | collected 2008/2010
TTAAATAATATTATTCTACGTAATGTAAATTAGAAATTGGTGTATAGAATATAAAATATAGCATAACAATTTAGATAGTCAAACAGCTGAAATAGTTGTTTGACTATTTTTTTATTTTTTATTTTTTTGAAATAGAACTATTTAAAATGTTATATATTTATACTTTACCTTACATATTTGTTGTATTATAATATACATATAAAACATTAATAATGGAGGGTTATATTATGTTAGGTGTTAAATTAATAGTTTTGTTTACAATATTTATAATATTGGAACGAGTTAGATTTAGTGTTAAATAATATCCTTCTACTAATGTGAAATTAGAGGGGGGGTGTGTAGAATGAAAAAATTAGCGACTTTTTTTGCTTTAATGTTGTTTTTTACCTTGGGTATTTCAACAACTCAAACTGTGCTGCAACCTGTTCCAGTATATGCAGCAGATCAGCAATTAGATAGCGTCATGGATAACATTAATAACAGTAGCTCTGTACTAGGAGATGAAACTAAGAATAAAGTTGCAGGTATATCTAAAGATGTACTACAGATAGTATTAGTAATAGTTACGGGTGTACTGATGATACTTGGTGCATTTAAAGCAGTACAATTTGCTAATGTGGGTGATAACCCTAGCGAAAAAGCCAAATTAAAAACTACTTTGATATGGCTTGTATTGGGGATTGTATTCTTAGCTTCATTCTTTGGAATGATGCGTTTTGGATTCAAGAATTTCAATTTATTTAGTAAGTAATAAAACAAATTAAGAAGATATAGCTATATGCTATATCTTTAATTTTATCAAAGGAGTGATTTGGTTGTCTCATCCAATACCTAAAGACCTTAAAGGAGAAGAAAGGTATTTTTCAATACCATATATAGAATTACATTTTAATAAAAAAGCAACTTTATATTGTCTAGTTTCTACAGTAATAGCAGGGCTGACTGTAAGAATAAATTTATATCTGTTCTTTGTACTATTTATTGTTTTAAATATTACTTCTTATGTTTTGGCAAGTTTTACTATTGCAAAAGATAAGTTTGAAGGAGGTAATGTTCCTTTAGATGTCTATATATTAAGAAAAATAAGATATAAAAAGAATCGGAATATCTATCTAAGGAGGAGGGATAAATAAATGGACTTAATTGGATATTTAATGTTTATCTTTGTAGCAATATTCTTAGGAGTAATAGGATTTTTATTGTTTAAAGACTCAGCTAAATCAGCAATCACAGGAAAAAATAAAGCAAAAGGTAAAAATAATAAAGATATTAAAAATGATGATGATAAAAATAGTGGTAAGAAAAAAAATGACGAAGACGAAAGTGTAAAAATATTAGACAGCCAAGGCATCCTTGATTTTGAGGAAATCATGGTATGTAACGAAGATACAGCATTACTAAAATATAAAGAAAATGTTTATTTAGGATATGTTGAAGTACAAGGAATTAATTTCAATTTATTATCTGTAAATGAAAGAATAATGCTGGAAGAGACATTTGGAGAACTGATGAATGGTTTGGACTTTCCTGCGCAAATATATGTACAGTCTAGAAAAACAGATTTAGACGCTTATATTTATAAATACAGAGATAGTATTGATAGTCTAAGAAAAGAAGTTGATAAGCTAAAAAGAAAGAATGTAGACCCAAAAGAGATTGAAAATAGAGAAAATAAGTTAGCATATGGAGAGCTATTCGTTAATTACTTTGTCCAAAGGACTGTACATGCTAATTTATTAGAACGTAGATATTATTTCATAGTCAAATACAATCATAATCCATCTAGCTATGAGCATCAATTAAATGAATATGAGATATTATCATCTGCTTATAATGACATTAGTAACAAGGCCGCAGTAATAATAGATTCATTATCAAGAAGTAACTTAAAGGCGAAACTAATATCAGCTTTTGAAATGGGAGAATTCCTTTATTCTTGTTATAACAGAAGTGATGCAAATGAGCTTAAATTTGGTACGGCAGTTTCATCAGAATATAATCATTTGTTCACAACATCTAAACCGATTGAATTAAAAAGAATGGAAATGGAAATCAAAAAATCTGAGGAAAAAGAGAAGAATATACTCAATGAATTGAAAAATATGGTAAAAAATAAAGGGGATGGTAGTAATGATAAAGCTGTTTAAAAAAGATAAAAATGTTTTAGAAAAAGCTGAACAGGAAAGTATACTAGATAATTCATTAAAGAAATCTAAGAAGAAGAATATTGAAGAAAGAGAAAATTATTTTACTAAAAATACTAAAAATATAAAGGATCTTATAGCAGCTGACTATATTGACTTTGCGGAATCGAATAAATATGGTTGTATAGGTGAAAAATATATGAAAAACATGTATATAGGAATAACGCCAGCAGTAGCAAATTTTGCATCATTTTTACATAATTTATATAATTATGGTGATATAGATACTAGCGTCTTCATACAGCCTATACCAAGTGAATCTGCTAAAGCAGATTTGTCAAAATTAAGGACCAATCTAGAAACTGAATATTTATCTGCAGGAGAAAGTAATAATCGTAGAGATGATATGGCTGCTAAAATCAGTGAAGCTAAACGTTTAAGAAACGAAATTAGGGATGGCTATAATAAGGCTTATGAAGTAAGCATATTAAGTACATTATATGCTGATTCACAAAGACAAATGGACAATTCAGCCAGTAAATTAAAATCCCTAGTTGGTACACAAGACATAGGCCTTAAATCGGCAACATATGCACAAGAATTAGCCTATCGTTCTAATAAGCCCTTTCTGAATAATTTATTAGGCTCATGGCACACATTTGATAAAAGATCATTAGCGTGTGTATTCCCATTTACATCTAATAATATAAATCATCCGAATGGAGTACTTATTGGTTTTAATAAAGATAATGGACTACCAATTATATATGATACATTTTATGAAAAATTGGATAACTATAATATGTGTATATTTGCTAAATCTGGTGGAGGGAAGAGTTCGTTTATAAAACTATTATCAGCACGATCTGCAACATTAGATAATATTATTAACATTGCACTAGATATTGAACCTGAATATCGGGATATAGCAATTACTTTGGGGGGAGTAAATGTCACTATATCTCCAACAAGTGATACAATATTAAACTTTTTTGATGTAACTATTGAAAGCGTGGAAAGCAAAGTAACTGGAAGAATGGTTGATGTAGTTAATTTGCAAGATAAAATTAATTCTGTAACGTCAATATTATTAACTATGGCAAAAGGGTTTACTTCCAGTAATGATGAATTCTATAACGATATAACCAGAAGTATTATTAAAGAATGCATCTCAGAATGTTATAAAGATAAAGGAATAACAGATGAAGTAGCAAGCATTTTTGAATATAGAACAGATGAAGAGAGCCTAATGAAAGTAAAAAAAGTCAAACTGATGCCAACATTGTCAGATTGGTATGTTAAATTGAAAGAGAGAGCAGAAATAAATAAAAAGGAAACATATATAAAGTATTACGATTATTTATTATTAGTGATGAAGGAATTTGTAAAGTGTGAAAATGGTGGGTTTACATGTTTTGACGGTCAGTCTAATGTTGTATTGAATTATGATAGTTCATTTATTAATTTTGATTTATCAGGATTAAATGAAAATACTGAATTACCTTTAGCTCAACATATAGTATGTGACTATATATGGGAAAACTTAGTAAAGACTAATAATAAAGGCTATAAAATACGTGTATTGATTGATGAAGCATGGCGTATGGCTAAAGTTATAAACGGAGAACCAAAGTTTCCTGAAGCATTAGAGTTCTTAGATAAAATGTTTAGAAGAGCAAGAAAAAAAAATACTTCTACAGTTATCATTAGTCAACAATTTGATGAATTTTATAATGATTTAACTCAAAGTATCATAAAAAATGCTGATACAAAGGTATTTTTACCACCAGATGATACAAGTGTCGATTCAATCAGAGAAGTATTTCATCTAACTGAAGGTGAGACATATTATTTAAACCGTATTACTAGAGGAGAAGCATTGATAAAATGTAATACAGTATCAGCTAAATTAGATATAGAAATACCTCCTTTTGAGATGGAATTTATACAAACAAATCAGAATGCCAAGACTAACATGGCAGGTTAGGAGTTGAGTTTGTATGTTTAATAAGCTAGATAAAAGAGTGGTTATATTATCATTTTTAGGAGCATTGTTTATTGTAAATATAGTACCAAACTTTGCTTTTGCAGGCTCATTCGTAGATACTATTTGTGATATGATTGCTGCAGTTATAAAATTTTTTGGTGATGGTGCAGTTTTTATATGTGATAGCCTAGGTGGACAATTCGATAAATTAATTTTTAATTATGATGGAAATAATTTTCAGAGTGATTTGAATTTAATTATATTAAAGGGGGATAAACTATCATTACAAATAATGTCATTGTATAGAGTAATGCAATTTGTAGCTACTTGTATATTTGTAGTTGCTTCTCTTTGGATAACTATGGATTTTATAAAAACTGCAGATAACCCACAACATAAAGCTATATTACTTGATAGATTAAAGAAGATGGTGCTTAGTATATTTTTAATCACAAGTATACCAGTACTGATAGATGTAATGTTAGCTATAAACTATGCTTTATGTGATATGTTCAAAATGATATCTGGAGATTTTGCTACTACAGTAGATTATGGAAAATCTTTTCTAACTGAAACCTTTAGCAATTTATATGACCAAGCCTCTGGATCAGAGAAATTAATAACAGCTTTAGCATATTTGGTAGCTGGAGTTATCAATGTATGGCTAATTATATTTTATATGATTAGGGATTTAGCCATATCTTTCTTATTGATATTCGCGCCAATTATGTGCTGTCTATTACCTTATAGAACTGATTTGTTAGTTACATGGTTCAAGGAAATGGGAGGGAATATTTTCACCCAAGCAATACAGGCATTAGTCTTTACAGTTGATATAGCTATTATAGCTGGAATTAGTTCTGCATCTACAGATTTATATTCACAAATATTTGCATTAGTTGCATTTGCTATGTTTATTCCAATTACAGGGATGTTAAAAAGGCTACTAGGCTTAGAAGGAAATGTTGGTGCAGCCAAAAGTAATGCTGGTTTAGGAGCAGCTGTTATGACAATGGCTTTAGCTGGTAGAACAATATCAGGTATTAAAAATCAAACAGGTTATATGCAAGAATCACATAGTAAAATAAAAGATTTAAAAGCAGAAAGAGATAATTTAGATAAGAGTTCTTTATCATCACAATTACCTAATTATAATAATAGTAGTACATTGGGTCGGAAAAGAAGGGGGTTCAATGGTGGAGCTGTTGCAGCTATGAGTGGATTAGGCGAAGAGGGTGGTCAACTAGGTATGACAATGGCCATGAGCTCTTTATCGGGTGATTCTTATAGTTATGAAAAAATGGCTAATATTGATACGAAAGGTTTCCCTAGAGACAGAAATGTAATACAAGGTGAAATTAATGCAATTCGTAAGCAAGGTTTTAAAAATATGGTAAGTGGAACTATGGGAGCAATAGGAACAGGTGCTTTTACAATAGCTGGTTCTGGATTAGGAACATTAGGAGCATATGCAGGAGGACAACTAGGAGGAACATTAGGTGAAACAGCTGGTTCATTCGGAGCTGCTGGGGCATTAAAAGCAGTTGGGGAACTATCTGAAGTAGGACAAGACATTACGTATGGTAAGGGCATAAGACCAGATTTTGTAACACTTTCAAATGGAAATAAAAACTGGAGTGTCGGTAATGCAAAATATAATATTGATAATATGAAGCAGAATATGTCAAAAAACATTAATGCAATGAAGTCTGATATGAAGTACTCACCGATAAATACAGAATTATTACCACATGATGAAAATGAATATGAAAATTTAAAAATTGAAAAACAAGCAAGACAAGATGAAATTACAGGATTAACTGGTGATCCATTAAGAAATACAAAATATTATGAAAATGAATCAGATAGTAGAATGCGAACTCAGAATTTAATTAGACAAGGTGAGTTCCAAAAAGCTAGCAGATACAGATTAAGTACCTCTTCACCTACAGTGAATGAAGAAGCTTTAAGTAGAGCTGAGGCTAATGTAGATAATAATTTAAATACTATGCTTTATACAGATAAAAACTCTAGTATTTTATTCTCACAGGATACGAATACTGGTGAAAGAGAAGTACTTGCAACTTATCCTGGTAATCCTAATTTAGGTAATCCAACTATGGAGGATATATCATTTAATATGGTAGATGATGCACCTATAACAGATGCTCAAAGATTAGATTATAAAGAACAAGCAGTTAACTTAGCAACACAGAAGTATGGTGCTGATAGTATTAGTAATGAAAATAATGAGTTCCATCAATCAGCACAAAATTTAATAGAAAAAGAAACTGGTAATATGATCAGCAACCATATATCAAGAGTGGAGAACCTTAGAGGTAGCACAGGTAGTAAATCTATTACTATCAATGGTTTAGTAGATTATGAGAATGTATCTTCAGTTGATAGTGTGTCTAATACGCCGGAACAAGATGTTACAGTAGAAATGCCAGTTCAATCGCAACAATCAAATAATGGAGTTAATCTATCTGATTATGAAATGAATATTAATGATATTGATTTTTCAAATGTACCGAGTGAAGATAATTTAGCTCAAAATATAACACAACATGTAACCTATACCAATAATAATAGTGATATATCAAATATTGATGCAACTGTACCAGATATTACACAGAATTTATCGGTTAATGTACCTAAAAATCTGAATACTCAGCATGAAAGAAATGTTTACACTAACATAGAAGTTAGTAAAGTGGATATTGCTACGAAGCAGTTAGAATTATTGCAACAACAATCACTAACAAATAGTCTTAAAGATGGGACATCCCAATTAGATACGCACGTTCAAAATTTTAATGGACAGTTTAGTTAGGATAAAATGGGATTTATATTAGCTGTTATAGATTATGTTAGGAAAATAGTTGTTGCAAAAAGAAAATTAGCATCAGGGGTAATTAAGGCAATCAATTATAAAAAAATAATTTCAGCAGTGCTAGCAAAGTATGTAGCCTACCTATTAGCAATAGTTATCTTCTTTGGTAGTATTGTTTATAGTATTACTTATGCTGTAAAAGATGGATGGGATTATTTAACAACACATTTTAATACAACTGATATAGATGTATTATATGAACAGATAAGTAACATGACAGATGAAGAGATAGAAGAATTTATGAAAAGTGTTGCTGCATTACACCCAAAAAAAATTTTACAATATATAGATAAACAAAGGGAAAGTACACCTTCTGAAATATTTGGAACAAAGACTATAGATAATGATGGTTCAATTTCTACAGAATCAGTGGCATTAAATGTACAAAAACTTGTGGCAGATTATATTTTGCCTTGGCAGTTAGTTGGAGCTATGGATGTAATCACTTTTCGTGGTTTAGATTTAGAAGATGAAACTGTAATTAATTCAGCTAGTCTTGCGCAATCTGAATTTTTTTGGGTAACAGATGCGACAAGTGATGAAACTAAGTATTGGAAGGATTGGGAAGTAAAAACTAAAGTTGATTCTAAAGAAGGTACCACAGTGTTATCTGATGGGGAAAATTCAGCAAAAGAACATCATTATACTGTTAAGACCCCGTTAGCATTATTAGAGAAGGTAAATTCTTGCTTTGGTGTATATACTTATAACATTAAAAAAGATGTTACTGTTGTGGATGAGGCGTATAGTTCAAGACAGCTAGTAAGTAAAACCTGTACCAAAAGTGAAAGAGTAGTATATAAAACTGAAACCAAGACAAATGAAGATGGTTCAAAGTCAACGAAGAAATATTATAAAACGGTAAAATACTATACTTATAAATATACCAAAACAAGAAATACATTAATTGAAGATCAAATGACAGGTCCATCATTTACTTTTGAACCTAGCAAATTTATAAGATTTTTAAACTCTTCAGGTTATTCAATAAAAGATTTAAATTTATTAAAAATGACATTAGAAAGCTTGCCTAATACAAGTAACTATTTAGATATGATAGATAGAATAGTAGAGGGGAATTATGGAGACTTAGAAGAAATCGGAGACCTAGGAACAGGAACAATTGATGGTTTAACTGGTAGTGGAAGCAGTAACATTCCTTTATTTCACCAATGGGATAGTCGATGGGGAAATATAGCATATGGGTCTAGTGGTACAATTTGCAGTAGTGGATGTGGACCTACAAGTATGGCGATGATTTTAACAGGCTTGCAAGGGAATTTAAAAGGAATTGATAAAAATAATGATGGGATAGCTGACCCAGCTGAAGCAGCTGCCTATTCTGTAGCACATGGATATAGAGTGGAGGGACAGGGTACATCATGGGGATATTTTCAAGATATAAGCAAGCAAGCAGGATTAAATTGTAAGCAATATTCAATATCACAATATCAACAAGTATATGAGGAGCTAAAGAAAGGAAAACCAGTTATAGCATCTATGGGACCTGGACACTTTACTAAATCTGGCCATTTTATAGTACTAGCATCTGTATTGGAAGATGGAAAAATAAAAGTAAATGATCCTAATAGAGAAGAATGTAGTAAAACTCCTTGGGATTTCAAAAGTATAATTGTTCCTGAAGCTTTACAATTTTGGGTATTTGATAATCCTAACAGAAAATCAGCTGATTTTGTTGCAACAGGATATACTGCAGCAGCTGATGAGTGCGCTGGTGGAACTGGAATAACTGCTAATGGAACACAAATTATGAATAAAACATTAAGAGATAAATATATAGCTGTTGATACTAAGGTAATACCATTGAATAGCAAAGTATATATCGAAGTATCTGCTAATATTAGATGGCAGACATTACCGGACGGCTCTAAAGTTGATATGAATGGTTATTATACTGCAGTTGATACAGGGAGTGCAATAAAAGGTAATATTGTAGATATTTATTTTGGTACAGGTAACGGTTATAAAGAGCTGTGCTATAAGTTTGGTAGACAGAACATTTCTCTTTATAAATAGCGGAGGATAATGCATGAAAAAGAAACGAATAATAGTATGTTTACTATTAATAATATATATGCTTTTATATGTTGGAATTAAATATATACATAGAAATGATAATAAGGAGTTATCTAGCTATGATAAATATTTAAAAATGAATGAATTTGTAGCAAAAGAAGAAGGAAATGAAACAAAAGAAGAACCTGAAGCTGAAAAAGCAACAAATGGAGAAATAAATACTAATGCAGCAGTTATTAATAAAGCTGAGTTACTTAAAGTGGTTGACACAGATAAAATGCTTTTAATCGGAGATAAAATTACAAATAGTATAAATGATATATCAAGCATTGCAAAAGAATCTAAAAATTTTGATTTAGAAACTTATTTTAATAATAATTCTGAGTATATATATTATCTTTTTGGAATTAACGAAGTAGATAATTTTAAAACTTGTTGGGGGAAAATAAGTAAGCTACTAGACAGTGGAAAGCAATTTTCTATTAATGAAGTATGCATTGTAGAAGGAAGTTTAATCAATGATGAAAATGGAATGCCAAAGTTTGCTTTAAAAATAAAAAATAGCACGACAGAAGAGAATTTCACTATTTATATAAAAGAAGTAACGAATGATAATGTCACTTTGGTATGGGAATAAACTATCTATAATACTGCTACCGTTATTGGTAGCAGTAAAAATATATATTATAAAGGAATGAAAGATAAGGTATGAGAAAAGATGTTAAATATACTCTAATATTTGTTGTTATAGGAATTCTGGGATTGTATTTTTCGTACAATACATTCAGCAGGAAGATACAAGAAGAAACACCAATAAGCTATTCTGGATCAACAGATATGGCCAAGATTAAGAACATTGATTATGTATATGAAAAAATTAAAGATGATAAGGAATGTTCAGTAGTAATGTCTGAGATGACTGATGCACTTAGATATATAAATATTATATTAGAAGATGTACCGAGGGCAAAAAATATAGATGAGTATTATAAGGCTAACAAAGATGCTATAAATAAGATATATGCATTATGTACGGAAGAACAATTTGAAACTTTTTACAAGACTATTAAGCCTGTCGAACGACTTACAGAATATGAAATGAAAAATATCACTAGTAAGTTTAGTAAATATCATTTAGAAGTAGAGTTGACTGGAGTAAAAACAGTGAAATTACCTTTGGATATTTATATTGATGATATTAATACATTAGAGTGTACAAGCTATTGGAGCAAGGAGCATGCGTTATGGGATTAAAAGATAATACAGATAAAAAAATTTTATTAATTGCTTTTGGTATATCAGTATTATTAATGATTTCTCTTATAAATTTTTTTACTTTTAAGAAAAATAAAGATGAGTATTATAAAATAACTAGACTTTCAGATGAATATAATAAAAACGAAGATGGCGAGAACATAAAAATTGAATCTTTTAAAAGTATAGTAAAAGATGTTACCGAAAATAATTCAAATGAAAATGTTAAGATAGATGTCAATAATGATAAAGTGTTAGAAAGCATAATAAGAGAAGTAGAAACATTAATTAATACCAATGATTTTGATAAACTCATAAGTAAGTTTAATGCTAATTACGTTAAAGAATTCAATGTAAATACTGAGTTATTATATGATAAATTGAAATTTTCAGAAAATGTTACAGCGAAGATAACTAAATATAAGCATGATGATGTAAACAAAGATAGAGCTGTGGTAACATTTAGGTTAATTGATGAAAATAATTCAGAAAGAATTTTTGATTTTACTATATTTTCAAATGGTACAATCGCTGATTTGCCTTTATATAAAGAGATTGAATTGAAAAATAAAAAATTAGAGAAGGATAATGTTATATATGAATTTAAAAGGAAGTATATAACTAGATTAGGTTCTATATATGTTTTAAATATAAAAAATAATTCAGAAGAAATGGTTGATATTCAAGATATTAAGGGAACATTAGGGACTTCATTTGAGTATGACCATGAATTGATAAATGGAAATAAATTCACATACCAGATCACACCCAAAGAAGATGTTGATATAGTTTTTAAGATATTTAATCAAGATAATCCCGATGATATTATTATAACGAATAAAAAAATGGATGGTATAATTGAGAAATTTGGGATATGGAATAATAAAGATATATAAGGCTGTTAGTGAGCCTTTG
>OASX01001509.1_pt1 | contig 11227 bp, 10 predicted proteins | sample 1516531 | NCBI WGS metagenome assembly OASX01 (sample SAMEA2579911, study PRJEB22360) | human gut metagenome | biome: human gut; feature: human-associated habitat; material: faeces | place: Denmark | collected 2008/2010
AGACGAAACCTGACCGACACGCCAGAGGCTCCCCCTCTGGGGGAGCTGTCACGCCTTCGGCGTGACTGAGAGGGCTGCCCCTCCCCTGACGGGCTGGGCTGTATAGACCTGCGGCCAGCGGGCGCGGAGGGCGGCGGCGGCGGCTTTGGCTTCGGCTTCGGTGCGGAACACGCCGAAGACCGCCGCGCCGCTGCCGGTCATGAGGGCGGTGACGGCTCCGTTCTCCCGGAGGGCGGCCTTGATGGCCTCGTTGTCCTTAGCCCCGCTGCACTCCTCGAGGGCGTTTCCGGCAGCGGCACAGACAGCGTCCAGATCGCCCGCCCGGATGGCGGCTTCCTGCGCGGCGCAGTCGGGATGGACGCTGCTGCCGACTTTGTCGTAGGCCGCAAAAGCCTCCGGCGTCGAGATGCCGTAGCCGGGCATCACCACTGTGAACCAGCACTCGGGCATGGGCGGCAGTGCCTTGATAAGGTCGCCGAGGCCCTGCACCCGGCAGGTGCCGCCCATGAGGGCGAAGGGTACGTCTGCGCCGATACCGGCACCCAGAGCGCAGAGCTCGCTCATGGACAGGCGGGCGCCGTACAGCTCGTTCAGACCCACCAGAACAGCCGCAGCGTCGGCGCTGCCGCCGGCCATACCGGCCCGGACGGGGACGCTCTTATAGATGGTGATGTCTGCACCCGCCAGCAGGCCCGTATAGTGGAAGAAAGCCAGCGCCGCCTTGATGGCGGTATTGCCCGGGCCGGGCTTGACATTGCTGCCGGGCAGGGCCAGATCGAGGTAGGGACTGCGGCGGATGACCACCCGCTCGTAGAGCGAGATGGCCTGCATGGTCATATCCAGCGCGTGGTAGCCGCCGGGCAGGATGCCCACCACGTCCAGCGCCAGATTCAGCTTGGCCGGGGCCAGGACTGTCACACGATCGCGCATGGTTTTTTTCCTCCTCACTTACAGTTCTCGTTCAAAAACTCCCGGATGCAGCGGATGGCCTCCATCAGATGCTCCACGCTGTAGGCGTAGGATACGCGGGCGTAGCCCTCGCCGGACGCACCGAAGGCGTTGCCCGGGATGATGGCGACATGCTTCTGCTCCAAAAGCTTTGTGCAGAACTCCTCGCTGCTCATGCCGCTGGACTTGATGCAGGGGAAAGCATAGAACGCGCCCCGCGGCTCAAAACAGCTCAGGCCCATATCGTTGAAGCTCTTCACCACGAGGCGGCGGCGCATATTGTACTCGTTGCGCATCCGCTCGATCTCGCCGTCGCAGTCCTTGAGGGCCGTGATGGCGGCGTACTGGCTGGTGGTGGGGGCGCTCATGATAGCGCTCTGGTGGATCTTGGTCATGATCTTGATGATGGGCGCGGGGCCGCAGGCATAGCCCAGCCGCCAGCCCGTCATGGCGTAGGTCTTGGAGAATCCGTTGACCACCACCGTCCGCTCTGCCATGCCGGGCAGCGTGGCGATGGAAACGTGGTTCTGCAGGCCGTAGTTCAGCTCCGCGTAGATCTCATCCGACAGCACCATGATGTTGGTGCCGCGCAGGACTTCCGCGATGGCCTCGAGGTCTTCCCGCTCCATCACCGCGCCGGTAGGGTTGTTGGGGAAGGGCATGATGAGGAGCTTGGTCTTCGGGGTGATAGCGGCTTTCAGGGCGTCGGCCCGGAGACGGAACTCATCCTCCTGACGGCAGGCCACATGGACCGGCACACCGCCGGACAGGGTGGTGATGGGCTCGTAGCAGACGAAGCACGGCTCCGGGATGATGACCTCATCGCCAGCCTGCACCAGGGTGCGGATGCACATGTCGATGGCCTCGCTGCCGCCGACGGTGACGAGGACTTCCTTTGCCGGGTCGTATTTCAGGCCCATCCGGCGGTCGAGGTAGCGGGTGATCTCTGCCCGCAGCTCTTTCAAACCCGCGTTGGAAGTATAGCGGGTGCGGCCATGCTCGAGGCTTTCGATGCCCGCCTCACGGACGGCCCAGGGGGTCTTGAAGTCGGGCTCGCCGACGCCGAGGCTGATGCACTCGGGCATCTCGGCGGCGAGGTCGAAGAATTTGCGGATGCCGGAGGGACGCATGGCCGCAGCGGCAGGCGCGATCAGTTTATCGTAATCCATCACAGCACGGTGCACTCTCTTTCATCGATTTCTTCGTCCTGATACAGACGGCCCTCTTTTTTGTAGGTGCGGAGCACGAAATGGGTGGCCGTGGACAGCACATCGTCCAGCGGCGACAGCCGCTTTGCCACAAAGAGGGCGATCTCCTGGAAGGTCTGGCCCTTGATGACCAACTGCAGGTCGTAGCCGCCGCTCATCAGCAGCACGCTCTCCACCTCGTCGAAGGAGGCGATGGTGGCGGCAATTTCGTCAAAGCCGCGGCTCTTCTTGGGGCTGACGTTCAGCTCGATGACGGCTTCCACCCGGTTCACACCGGCCTTCTCCCAGTCCACGAGGGTCTTGTAGCCCTTGATGATGCCCTGCGCCCGGGCCAGGTCTATCATAGCCGCCACCTCGGCGGGGGATTTATTCAGCATGGCCGCGATGTCCTCCACCGACATCCGGGCATTATCTTCAAGGATCTTCAGAAGCTGTTCCATCGTTGTCTCTCCTTTGTTCAGCCTGTGGCGATATTTATAGATAAGTATAGCACACTGCCCGGCAGTTTGCATCTGGTTTTTGCAAGTTCTGCCGGTGATAGACATTCTTTTGCCCGTTTCTCCTGCTCTTTTTTTCCAAAAAGAGTGTTCATTTTTCGTGGAATCTGCTATACTAGGGGTGATTAAAGCGCTCTGTCACGCCTGCGAAGCAACCTCTCCGTCACGGCTTCGCCGTGCCACTGCCCGGGTTGCGGCACCCAGCATCCGCTGCGCTCCGCTTGCGTCTTGCTGGCCGCGGCCCCAACAGCGACTCCCTGTTTCCGCCACTGGCGGCGGTCGTCGCTGTTGCTCCTACCGAGGGGAGGCTTTGGCATTTCGTGAAGCCTCGCCTCTTCGCCAGAGGCTCCCCTACCAGGGGAGCTGTCTGCGAAGCAGACTGAGAGGTTGTATGAAGGGAAGCCTGTCCGTGAGCGAAAAGCCTCTCCCCTTGGGAGAGGTGGCACGCCGTCAGGCGTGACGGAGAGGGCAAGGACGCTGACGGAGAGTCGCGGGCGCGGCGATAGCATCGCTCTGACAAAGAGGCTGCTTATCGCTGCACGGCGGCTCTGTCGCAGCAGCCTTGCCCTCTCAGGCGCTTCGCGCCAGCTCTCCCAAAGGGAGAGCCTTTCCGCAAGGTCAACATTTATATAGAAGGGGTAGGAATTATGAAAGCATTCATTACCGTCATCGGCCACGACACCGTGGGCGTCGTCGCCCGCGTCTCGGGCCTTTGCAGTGAGCTGAACATCAACATCGAGGACGTCACCCAGAGCATCCTGCAGGGCATGTTCGCCATGATCATGCTGGTGGACATCTCCAAGTGCAGCGTCTCCCACGAGGAGCTGCACCAGAAGATGGACGCTCTGGCCGCTGAGATGGGGATGCAGATCAGCCTCACCCGCCAGGAAGTTTTCGACGCGATGCACACCATCTGACAAAAGCCTCTCCCCTTGGGAGAGGTGGCATTGCGAAGCAATGACGGAGAAGGCAAGGATGCTGACAAAGAGCCTGCTTATCGCTGCATAGCTGCTCCATCTCACCGGCCTTGCCCTCTCAGGCGCTTCGCGCCAGCTCTCCCAGAGGGAGAGCCTTCAGCTGCTACAAAAGAAAGGCAAACTACTATGAGCATGATGAACACCGGCGACATCCTCGAGACCATCGAGATGTTCACGCAGGACAATCTGGACGTGCGCACCGTCACCATGGGCATCAGCCTGCTGGACTGCATCGACCCGGACCCCAGGAAAGCCTGCGAAAAAATCTACAACAAGATCACCACCCGCGCCGCCCGGCTCGTTCCGGCTGTGGAGCACATCAGCGCCGAGTACGGCATCCCCATCATCAACAAGCGCATCAGCGTCACCCCCATCGCCATGCTGCTGGGTGCCTGCCCGGACGCCGACCCGGTGGACTTTGCCAAGACCCTGGACGCCGCCGGCAAGAAGGTGGGCGTCAACTTCGTGGGCGGCTACACTGCCCTCGTCCACAAGGGCTTCTCGGCGGGCGACCTGCGCCTCATCGAGTCCATCCCCCGCGCACTGGCCGAGACGGACATCGTCTGCAGCTCGGTGAACATCGGTGCCACCAAGGCGGGCCTGAACATGGACGCCATCAAGCTGATGGGCGAGGCCGTCAAGAAGGCCAGCGAGCTCACCGCCGACCGTCAGTGCATCGGCGCAGCAAAGCTTGTGGTCTTCTGCAACGCACCCGAGGACAATCCCTTTATGGCGGGTGCCTTCCACGGCCCCGGTGAGCCCGACTGCGAGATCCACGTCGGCGTCTCCGGCCCCGGCGCGGTCCGCGCCGCGCTGGCCCGGCTGCCCAAGGATGCCCCCATCGACCAGGTGGCCGAGCTGGTAAAGCGCACCGCCTTCAAGATCACCCGCGTGGGCCAGCTGGTGGCAAACCTCGCCTCCAAAGAACTGGGCGTACCCGCCGGCATCATCGACCTGTCGCTGGCCCCCACCCCCGCCGTGGGCGACAGCGTGGCCAACATCCTCGAGGAGATGGGCCTTGAGACCTGCGGCTGCTGCGGCACCACCGCCTGCCTCGCCCTGCTCAACGACGCCGTCAAGAAGGGCGGCGTCATGGCCTCCAACCACGTCGGCGGCCTGTCGGGCGCTTTCATCCCCGTCAGCGAGGACGACGGCATGATCCACGCCGCCGAGTGCGGCTGTCTCACCATTGAAAAGCTGGAGGCCATGACGGCTGTCTGCTCTGTGGGCATCGACATGGTCATCATCCCCGGCGACACCACCCCTGCCGTCATCAGCGCCCTCATCGCCGACGAAGCCGCCATCGGCATGGTCAACAGCAAGACCACCGCCGTCCGCGTCATCCCGGCCATCGGCCGCAAGGCGGGCGAAGTGCTGGACTTCGGCGGCCTGCTGGGCTACGGCCCCATCATGCCGGTCAACCAGCGTGACCCCTCCGTCTTCATCAACCGCGGCGGCAGACTCCCCGCCCCGATGCAGTCGCTGAAAAATTAAAGAATAATTTTCTAAAAACAGGCCCATCCTCTGGATAAACTTTCCATGAGGGGGCCTGTTTTTTATGTTATCCCGCCGCGAAATGGGGGCGCTGTGCGCCTCGCTGCTGTTCTGTCTTCTGCTGTCGCTGGGGGCAGGCTGGGCGCAGAGCCAGCTCACCACCGCCGACCAGCTTGCCGCCGACACCCTGCGGCTCCATATCCGGGCCGACACCGACTCCCTGCGCGACCAGAGCGCGAAGCTGGCTGTCCGGGACGCCGTGCTGGCCCTCACCGACGAAGCCTGCCCGGCGGACAGCCGGGCCGATGCCCGGGCGTGGGCGGCGGAAAACCTCGTCCGCTTCGAGCTGACGGCCCGCCAGACACTGGCCGCTCTCGGCATCCGCGCACCGGTGAAAGCCTGCCTCGTGAATATGTACTTTCCCACCCGGCGCTATGACGGCGGGGCTCTGCCCGCCGGGCGATACGACGCGGTGCGGCTGGACATCGGGACGCGGCGGGCAGGCCGGAACTGGTGGTGTGTGCTCTACCCGGGTCTCTGCCGGTCAGCCTGCGGCGGGTACGACACGCCTGCCGAAAATGACCTTGTCTGCGGGGAATATATCGTCCGGTTCCGGTTCGTGGAGTGGTGGGGCGGCCTCACCGCGCCCCGGGAGGACGTGGTGCTGGCCGGGTGAACAGGCCATCGGCACGCCGCATAGGATGAGCGCGGAAGGAGTGTGACAACACTATGGCAATCCCTGCTTACTACTCGCTCATCCGGCGCGGCAGCTCCGGTCCGGACGTGGCCCTCGTGCAGACCTGGCTCAACGGCATCCGGGACAGCTGCACCTGGTACGCCGCCCTCACCGTGGACGGAACGTTCGGCGCAAACGCCGAGAAGGCTGTCCGGGAGTTCCAGCTCCGGTACGGCCTCAAAGAGGACGGCAAAGTGGGCGCGAACACCTGGAACGTGCTCTACGCCCGCTACACGGCCAAGCACGGCCTCATCGTCCCCTACCCCGGCATCGTGCTGCGGAGCGGCAGCGTGGGCGGCTGCGTCCGGCTGGTGCAGCAGAAGCTCAACACCGATGGCGAGCGGCTCACCACCGACGGCAAGTTCGGTGCCAGCACCGTCGCCGCCGTCAAGCGCTACCAGACCCGCCACAGCCTGACCTCCGACGGCTCCGTGGGCAAGGACACCTGGGAAAAGATGTTCCCGGCCGCGTGACGTGAAGACGGAAGAGCCTCCCGAAAGGGGAGGCTCTTTTCGATTTGATGTATCTTTTTGTCAGAATTTATGATATACTTGCTTTGCGGTTCACCCCGTAATCCACGGGAGAGGGGGTGAAGCAATGGAGTATATATTCACATTCTTGGTGTCTGTCGCAGCAGATGTGAGGATAAACTTTCAATGCAAAAACGACTGCAACAATAACAAAAAGGAAAGGTGAAAAATCATGGGATTGTTTGGAAACATTTTTAAGCCGCTGCAAGGAAAGCTGACCGCTAAACAAGAAGAAAATATGAAAAAGGTAGCGGAAGTATTTAAGGAAAAGACAGGGAAAGATTATCAGACCGCCGTTGTCTGGAAAATGACAACAAAGAAAAAACTAACAAAAACTGTTCATACATATTACAACTGGCTTATGGGCTATGGCATAGACGATAATAACATTCCTGAAATCGTACTTATTCCCGTAGATCCTAAATGGAATTGGATTGATGAACCTATTTATTGCAAAAAGACTAATTCCGAAATGACGCAGGACAAGAAAACAAGCCTGTTCATCTTAAAGAATGACCAGCTTGAAGATGGCAAAATAGATTTACAGCTTATTAGTTCCGTGGCGATGATGGAAAATTATCTCATGGACGTTAATTATATGTTTGACTATGAAAAATTGAGTGAGTATTGTTTGAAATATTGGATGGGTAAGTAATGGAGTTTATAGAAAAGTTTTTAAGTGAGTATTGGCAATATGTAACGCTTGTGATTGGTGCAGGTTTTGTGATATTCGGTTTTATCTGCAACAAAATAAAATTACCAAAATTCTTAACGAGAAATCCAGACGCAAAATATTCGTTCGGGTTGAGAATAGTGTATATATTACTTGGCATCGGCACCGTATTATATTCTCTTTTCTGTATTTTTTCTTGAGGTTAATAGTTGTTTGGGGGCCGCCAACGGAAACGGCATATAAAAAACCGTTGGATTGGCGGCTGTGTTGTTATGCGCCTCAAATAGGGGCAGAAGTCAAACGGCGGTTTTGAAACTAATCATTTCAAGGCCGCCGCTTTTTTATACCCACGGCGGCAAAGGAGGTACGCCGTGTTTCTTTGCCTTGTCCATGCCCTTAATTTGTCAAAAAAAGCCCAGGCACCGGACAAGGATATTCTGATATTGGTTGACAGATACGATGAGAACCGCAAAGCCTAATTAAAAGGAAAGCCCCCTGGGAGTTCGCGGCTCCTTGGGGGCTTTTCCATTGGGGTGAAACCAATGGAGTATTCACATTCCTGAGTTTATTATATGCCATCCCGCGCAAAAGTCAAGCGGTGCGCGGAAAGTTTACAAAGACACTTTCCCTCTGTGGCAGGGCACTACTGTTTCCGAAATCAAAAAACTTTCAGCGTCCAGCGTGGGCCTGCCCGGCTCGCCAGTGGTGCTTCGCACCCGGGTTGCGGCTCCCAGCGTCTGCTTCGGCCCTTGGTGCGGGCCTCGCATCCTGCTGGCCGCGGCCCCAACAGCTCCTCCCTGTTTCCGCCACTGGCGGCGGTCGTCGCCGTTGCCCCCTCGACAAACGCCCCCAACTCTCCTATAATAAAATCATCCCAACGAAAGGCGGTGTCCCCATGCGTTTCCTTCACCTCTCCGACCTGCATCTGGGCAAGCGGGTCTGCGAATTCTCCATGCTGGACGACCAGCGCTACATTTTAGAGCAGGTCCTCTCCCTGCTGGACGCCCGGCCCGTAGACGGCGTTCTGCTGGCAGGCGACCTCTACGACAAGCCCGTGCCGCCCGCCGAGGCGGTGCGGCTGCTGGACTGGTTCCTCACCGAGCTTGCGGCGCGGGGACTGCCCGTTTTTGCCGTCAGCGGCAACCACGACTCGGCAGACCGCATTGCCTTCGGCGCACGGCTGCTGGCAGGGAGCCGGGTGTACGTCAGCCCGGTCTTCACCGCACCGCCCGCGCCCATCACCCTGACGGACGAATACGGCCCGGTGGACATCTGGCTCCTGCCCTTTTTGAAGCCCGCTGCCGTGCGGCACGTCTTCCCGGACGAGAAGATCGAGAGCTACAACGACGCCATCGGCTGCGTGCTGAACGCCTGTACACCCGACCCCGCCCGCCGGAACGTGCTGGTGGCCCACCAGTTCGTGGCCGGGGCAGCGGTCTGCGAGAGCGAAGAGCCCAGCGTGGGCGGGGTGGACAGCATCGATGTCGCCCTCTTCGAGGGCTTCGACTATGTGGCTCTGGGCCACCTCCACAGTCCCCAGAAGGTGGGGCGGGACACCGTCCGGTACGCAGGCAGTCCCCTCAAATATTCCTTCTCCGAGGCCCATCAGCACAAAGCCGCCCTCTTCATCACCCTGGGCGAAAAGGGCAGCGTCCGCTTCGAGGCCGCGCCTCTCACCCCCCGGCACGACCTGCGGGAGCTGCGGGGCAGTTACATGGAGCTCACCGACCGCCGGGCCTACGACGGCACGCCGACGGACGACTACCTCCACATCACCCTCACCGACGAGCAGGACGTTCCCGACGCGCTGGCCCGGCTGCGGGTCATCTACCCGAACCTCATGCGGCTGGACTACGACAACCGCCGCACCCGGGCCGCTGAGACGCCCGACGCCGCTGCCCGAGCCGAGAGCAAGACGCCCCTCGAGCATTTTGCGGCCTTTTACGAAGCCCAGAACGGCCAGCCCCTCTCCGACGAACAGGCGGCGTTCTGCCAATCGCTCATCGAGGACATCTGGAAGGAGGACGAAGCATGAGGCCCCTGAAACTGACCCTGTCGGCCTTCGGGCCTTACGCCGCCAAGACCGTTCTCGACCTCGCCCAGCTGGGCAGAGGCGGGCTCTACCTCGTCACCGGCGACACCGGCGCGGGCAAGACCACCCTCTTCGACGCCATCACCTACGCCCTCTACGACCATTCCAGCGGCGGCGTCCGGGAAGGGGCCATGCTCCGCAGCAAGTACGCCGAGCCCGGCACTCCCACCTTCGTGGAGCTGGAATTCGAGGTGCGGGGACAGCGCTGCACCGTCCGCCGCAACCCCGAATACCTCCGCCCGAAAGCCCGGGGCGAGGGCTTTACCACCGAAAAGGCCGACGCCTGCCTCACCTACGCCGACGGCCGTCCGCCCGTCACCCGGGCCAAGGACGTCACCGCCGCCGTGGTGGACATCATCGGGCTGGACTACAACCAGTTCTCCCAGATCGCCATGATCGCCCAGGGGCAGTTCACCCGGCTGCTCAACGCTTCCACCGAGGAGCGGAGCAAGATCTTCCGCAAGCTGTTCCGCACCCAGCCCTACCAGCGTCTCCAGGAGCGGCTGCAGGCCGAGAACGCCGCCCTCACCCGTCAGCGGGAAGAGCAGAGCGTCCGCATCGGGCAGCTGCTCTCCGGCCTGAGCTGGGCCGAGGGGGACGCCGACGAAGCCGTTCTGGACGGGCTGGCCCCCCTCTGCGAGGCGGGCGGGCAGGCGTCGCCGGAAGCGGTGCTTCCCCTTCTGGACGCCCTGCTGGCCGGGCAGGAGCAGGCGCTGAGCGCCGCCACCGCCGCCCGGACTGGGGCCGAGGCAGAGCTGGACAAGCTCCAGCAGACGCTGGGCCGGGCCGAACAGGCCGAGAAGCTCCGCCTCGAGCTGACCGCCGCGCAGGCCCGGCAGGACGCTCTGCGGCCTGTTCTGGACGCCGCCGAGGCCGAAGCGGCCCGCCACGCCGGGGATTCCGCCGCGCTGGACGCGCTGGCCGGAAAGCTCGAGCGGGCAAAATCCAACCTCGCGGCCTTCGACGGGCTGGACAGCCTCGAAAAGAGGCTTTCCGCCGCCCGGGACGCCGCCGCCCTCGAGAACGCCAGAGCCGAAAAGCGCCGTGCCGCCCTCGGGCAGCTGGACGGAGAGCTGACAGCCTTGGAGCAGAGCCTCGCCGCCCTTGGGGGCGCGGAGGCCGAGAAGGTGAGCCTTGAGGCCCGGGCCGAACAGCTGGCCCGGCGGGAAACGGCCCTCGCGCAGCTGGCCCGGAGCCTCGCCGAGGGGCAGCGCCGGGGGCAGGCCGCACGGCAGGCGCAGGAGCGCTATCTTCTCGCCGACGGCGCAAAGGAGCGCGCCCACGCCCTCCGCGACCACCTCGAGCGGGCCTTTCTCAACGCGCAGGCGGGCCTGCTGGCCGAAGGGCTGACGGACGGCACCCCCTGCCCCGTCTGCGGCAGCACCCATCACCCGAGGCGGGCCGTTCTGCCCGCCGAAGCCCCCACGCAGGCCCGGGTGGACGCGGCCAGACAGTCCGCCGACGAGGCCGACCGCGCCGCACAGGAAGCCAGTGCGGCCGCCGCCAAGGCCGTGGCCGCAGACCGGGAGGCCAAAGCCACCCTCCGCCGGGACGCCGAAGCCCTGCTGCCGGAGCGGTTCACCTCGCCGAAGGGGCCGGTGAAGCTGACCGTCTCGCTCTTAAAGACGGCTCTGGCCGAGGAAAGCGAGGCCCTGCACGCCGCACAGGAAGCCCTCGACAAGGCTCAGAAGCAGAATGCCGCCGCCCTCGCCGCCAAGGCCCGGCAGGAGGACGAGCGGCAGAAAAAGACCGCCCAGCGCTCTGCCCTCGAGGCCGAGGCACGGGCTTCCGCCGAGGAAGCCGCCCGCCAGTCTGCCTCCGCCAAGGCGCTGGAGGCCCAGTGTGCCGAGGCCCGGGCCGCTCTGCCCGCCGCCGACCGGGAAGAAGCCCGCCGGGCGCTGGCCGGGCTGGAAAACGAGCGCTGCGCCCTCCGGGCCGGGATGGACGCCGCCGCGTCGGCTCTGGCCAAGGCCCGGCAGGACTGCGCCGCTGCCGAGGCCGCAGTCACGGCCCTGACGGCCCAGCAGACGGAGGCGGGCGAAGCCCCCCCACCGTCCCCCCCTCATCTGGAT
>OASX01001510.1_pt1 | contig 11205 bp, 9 predicted proteins | sample 1516531 | NCBI WGS metagenome assembly OASX01 (sample SAMEA2579911, study PRJEB22360) | human gut metagenome | biome: human gut; feature: human-associated habitat; material: faeces | place: Denmark | collected 2008/2010
TATGACCATACACTGGCGCAGATGCGGAAAATACTGGAAGACAGGGGATTTTACTGCATCGGGGCAGTGGCTCCTGTAATTCCTCATATCTATTCCGATAAGCTGGGAACCGGACGCCCGGATGAGGAAGATATGCAGATTTTCCGCAAGTTTGCGGTGGCAGTAAAGAAACGGCTGGGGGAGGAGTTCCATGGCCCTGTTGCGCTTCCCGGAGAGGCAGAGCCGGAACCGAAGCAGATGAAACCGGTGGCAAAATTCTGGGATGGGGATAAGTGCAATGGCTGCCAGGCCTGTGTGCAGAAATGCCCGGCTGCCGCCATCGATAAGGAGACCTATGAGGTGGATGAAAGCCTGTGCATCAACTGTATGAGATGCGCGAAAGTCTGTCCTGCCAAAGCAAGGAGCTATGACTGTGGGGATGTTCAGAAATATCTGGAGTCCAATTTCATGGAGAGACGTGAAATAGAGTGGTTTTAATTCAGTGAAAGCACTGGAGGCATAGTATTAAACTCTGCTTCCGGTGCTTTTTTTGTGAAGCTTGTCTGCTGTTTTCACTTGCGTCACATATTAACGTCAGAAAAGTCATCCGTAAGGCCGCTGCCAGGTTCCGGGTCCCCGTGAAGCCGGTTGATTTGAACCAGACACATTAACAGAATTCCGAACATGGAGCCGACCAGGAATGATATAGCGATATAAACGATCATAGGATAAACCCAGCCCTTCTTTTATAATATTTGTGAACAGGTATTCTAATATATATTATATTGCAAATATGGGATGTTTATTCAGTAATAGGAATATTAGATGGATAATCTGACAGATTTATATTTACAATAAATTATCTGGAACCAGTGAAGGGGAAAGTTTTGAAGTTATTTTACTGCCTTTAAATATGAGGTGATGATGTCGATCAAATATGTGCGTTTATCCGAGGGGCAGGTTTCGATCAGTATTTTGATAGAGTTTAAATCATTCAGGGCCTTCTGTTCTCCAAAGAGCAGGTAGTCGATATTAATATGCAGTGCGGATTTCAGCTTACACAGAGTGTCCACGGACATTCCCTTTTGTCCCAGTTCCAAATCATAACAGAAGCGTGGTGTGATATCCGCCTTCTCAGCCAGTTCCTCCCGGGTATATCCCAGTAATTCCCGTTGCTGTTGTATCCTTTTTCCTACATAAACTTTGTCAATTTCCTTCATTTTTTGTCCTCCGTTATATTTATTTTATTTATGGAAAAATATCCCTTTGACTACGATACCAGAAATAAAATGGTAAAAAATGAACTGTAAGGAGATAAAAAATGTGCTCAAGGTTCGTTTTCATTACTGCTGTAAGAAGATAAAATTTAAGTTACAATAAAATGTAATTTTTTTACAGGCACTTTTTAACTGGTTATAAAGATAGTATTCTGAAAGTGCTGTTTTTTATGCAAATGGGACGTCGAAAAGAATTGCTTTATGAAGTGCTGTGTCGTTTATGAGGCTGCCGCAGATGCGTGCACCGCGTTCAGCCTATGGCAGAACGAAATTTTTATTACGTGAGAAAGAAAAAGGACAGAGCAGTTTCGCTTTGTTAATATGACGAATGGAAGGGGAATGATTCATGGATGATATTTTAAAAAGTCGGAAAACATAAGGAAATATGCCGGCTTTTGTGTTTATTTAAAGAGAAAAGGGAACCTGTTGGGAATATTATAGATGAATCCGAAAACAGATGTATAACAAAAGATGCATCCTGTTGCTTGACATAATATGTCAAACGCGTTAGAATGTACAGGAACAAAGGAATAAATAAGTGATTATTGGCTGGCGCTCCGTGTCGAAACAGCCCTAGAATTACAGGGTGGGGTGGTCAGCTTTTCCTATACGGCTGGGATGAATGTACAAGGTTTTCGGATGATCGTATAAAATAATTCTGCCGATTGCTGCGAAACGCGGCAAAATCATTGAGGGATTTGGGAGTCAGTTATGTATCAGAAAAATGGAAGTAGTTGGTTAAAGCATTTGGACTTCATCATACTGGATTTGATCTGTATGGAAGTTTCATTTCTGCTGAGTTATGTCTTTAGAAACGGGAAAATGTTCCGGCTGTCCGATGATAATTATCGTGATGTGGAGATTATTCTGCTTTTTATCTTTTTTGTCGTTGTGTTTTTCAATGAAAGCTACAGCGGTATTTTGAGGAGAGGCTATTTTAAAGAGTTTGTGGCTGTATTTAAACATGTGACTTATATTATAGCTACTATGCTGGTGTATTTATTTTTTGTGAAGCAGTCCTCTACCTATTCCCGCGTTATTTTTATCAGCATGTGGGGCATTTATATTGTGTTGTCCTATGTTACAAGACTGGCGTGGAAACAAAATATTAAGAGAAGAGTAGACAGGCAGGAAGGGAAGCGTTCTCTGTTGCTGGTGACATCTGCGGATGTGGCATCTGAAGTGGTGAAGACTATCCTGAGAAACAATTTTGAGAATTTATACCTAGATGGGATTGCTATTATAGATGTACATATGACCGGTAAGAAGATTCTTGGTGTGCCTGTTGTGGCGGATAAGGACAGTATGGTTTCTTATATCCAGAAGAACTGGGTGGACGAAGTGTTTTTCAATCCCTCAGAGGAGACGGTTATACCGAATGAGATGATAAAGAGCTGCGCCAGTATGGGCGTGACGATACATATGAAGCTGGCTAAGCTGGAAGTGCTGGGCAATAACCAGATCGTGGAAAAGATGGCAGGATATACTGTGCTTTCCAGCAGTATTAAGATGGCTTCACCCAGAGATATGTTTTTGAAAAGGGCTATGGATATTGTCGGGGGATTTGTCGGCGTTCTGATGACAGGGATGCTGACTGTATTTATTGCGCCTATTATCAAGATAAAATCACCGGGACCGGTGTTCTTTTCCCAGATTCGGGTTGGGAAGAATGGGAAGAAGTTCAAGATTTATAAATTCCGTTCTATGTATATGGATGCTGAAGCGCGGAAGAAAGAGCTGATGGAGAAGAATAAGATTCAGGATGGTCTGATGTTTAAGATGGATAATGATCCAAGGATCATTAAAGGAATCGGGAACTTTATCAGGAAGACTTCTCTGGATGAGTTTCCGCAGTTTTGGAATGTCCTGAAGGGTGATATGAGTCTGGTTGGAACAAGACCGCCGACTGTGGATGAGTGGGAGAAGTATGAGGTGCATCATAGGAAAAGACTGGCGATTAAGCCGGGGATTACCGGGATGTGGCAGGTTAGTGGGAGAAGTGGGATTACGGATTTTGAGAAGGTTGTGGAGTTGGATACTGGGTATATTACGGATTGGAGTTTGGGGTTGGATATGAAGTTGTTGTGGAAGACGGTTTTGGTTGTTTTTAGAGGGGAGGGGTCGATGTAATATTGATTTATTATAGATAAGTAATATAATAAATAATAAAACTCAATGATGTCAGTTTCATCACTTAAGAATTTTTACATATAGAGTGAAGAAGGTAGACATTAGGATGGAGGTCAGAGAATGAATATGATAAATAAATGGAGCAACAGCGAGTAGCAATTGGATAAGGCAAAAGGTGGGTAGTAAGAATATCATCTTTAGAATGGAGTTTTTCAGAGTATCGAAGGTGTTATATGACAATGGCTGTGCGATGAAATTAGTAGCCTAAAATGATAGGAAAAATCATGTCCACGGGGCGATACCCCTAGACAGTTGTAAAAAACAGTATTTGGGATAGAAATATAGCTCTAAGTGATAACATCATTTTAACGCGAAATGGAGTGGACTCTTGGTGGCGGTTACCCATTTTTACACGAAATGAGTGAGTCAGATTCGGTAAGAAAAAGATGATTTTCTGCAATTTTTGTATTTGGGATAAAAGGGTGCAGAGAGTGATAAAGTCATTCGGGGTTGGAAAGATAGAGAAATCAAGGGTTTTATAGAGAGTGGGTATGGAGAAAAAGTGAGGCTTATTATGGAGGTCTATATCCAAATTACTTTATTGTTGAGAATAAAAAATAGAAAAGTACATAGGCCTATCCTATGAGGTTTAGTTGGGAAAAATGGAAAGATTTTTAGAGTAAAAAGTTTTTTAGAGTGAAAAATACATCTTCCGATTTGTGCTGAGAGATAGATATAAAACCATCGTGAAGATGGAGAAAATGGAGTAAAAAATTATGGAAAAGAAATACAACATTGCGGTGGCTGGAACTGGTGATAGAGTTATAATAGGGACAAATCCATGAAAGCCTTTATTTACAAGGGTTTCAAGGGCTTAAGTTGATTTCCTATTTCGATTTTTCATGCCAAGGAAAGAACAGAGCCACTGAGACCTGAGATAGAGGCAGGCTTCTGGTTGCTCTGTTTTGACCCAATCAAATGAGCATGAAAATAGAAAAGAGGGAGGTTGATTTGAGCCTGTGGCGGTCTGTTGTATAGCAGCCGTTATGGGCTTTTTGTCGTGTCAGCAAGTTTTGCGCTTAACTTGTACTCAGAGAATTTCTGAGCAGAAGTTAGGTTCAGCACTTAGAGAAATATAAAAAAGAGGGTACAAAAATATGGGTGAGATTCGTTTAGAAAACAAGACAATTTTATTGACCGGAGCAGCAGGTTTCATAGGCTCAAATTTGGCTAAGCGATTATTGGCTGATGTGGAAGGTATAAAGGTTATCGGAATAGATAACATGAACGATTATTACGATGTTGGCTTGAAAGAGGCAAGACTGGAAGAATTATCTGCACAGCCAAACTTTACGTTCATAAGAAGTTCGATTGCAGATAAGGCTCTGATAGAGAAAGTCTTTGCAGAGTATCAGCCGGATGTGGTTGTCAATCTGGCAGCACAGGCGGGTGTACGTTATTCCATTACAAATCCGGATGCGTATATAGAAGCTAACCTGATTGGTTTCTATAACATTCTGGAAGCCTGCCGTCATTCCTATGATGATGGTACAAAGGGTGTAGAACACCTCGTATACGCTTCCAGTTCGTCTGTATATGGCTCTAACAAGAAAGTGCCTTACAGTACCGATGATAAGGTAGACAACCCTGTGAGCTTGTATGCAGCTACTAAGAAGAGCAACGAACTGCTTGCTCACGCATACTCCAAACTTTATAACATTCCGTCTACCGGACTGCGCTTCTTTACTGTTTATGGTCCAGCAGGACGTCCGGACATGGCTTACTTCGGCTTCACGAACAAACTGCGTGAAGGAAAGACCATTCAGATTTTCAACTATGGTAACTGTAAGCGTGATTTCACTTATGTAGATGATATTGTTGAGGGTGTTGTTCGTGTTATGCAGAAGGCACCAGAGAAGATGAATGGTGAAGATGGATTACCATTGCCACCATACAAAGTTTACAACATCGGCAACAACCAGCCAGAGAATCTGCTGGATTTCGTTACTATCCTGCAGGAAGAATTGATTCGTGCAGGTGTGCTGCCGGAAGATTATGACTTTGAGGCACATAAAGAACTGGTTCCGATGCAGCCGGGTGATGTACCGGTTACCTATGCAGACACCAGTGCTTTAGAGCGTGATTTTGGTTTTAAGCCAAGTACCAGCTTACGGGAAGGACTTCGAAAGTTTGCTGAGTGGTACAAGGCTTACTATATGTAATCATATCTGTGTAATATTGAGGAGGAAAATAAGATGAGTGGATATAAAATCGTTACGTCTGGTCTGGGCTATGTAGGGGCTTCAATTTCAGTGCTCTTAAGTCAGCATAATCATGTAACTGCAGTGGACATTTTGGAGGAAAAAGTTAATCTGATCAAATCCAGAAAATCGCCTATTCAGGATGAATATATTGAAAAATATCTGGCAGAAAAAGAACTTGACCTGACAGCTACGCTTGATGCGAAGGCGGCATATTCTGACGCTGACTTTGTAGTAATTGCAGCACCGACTAACTATGACAGTAAGAAAAATTTCTTTGATACTTCTGCTGTTGAATCAGTAATCAAACTGGTTACGGAATGTAATCCGAACGCTATCATGGTTATTAAATCTACAATTCCGGTTGGATATACGGCATCTATCCGTGAAAAATTCGAAACTAAAAATATTATCTTCAGCCCGGAATTTCTGCGTGAATCTAAGGCTCTGTATGATAACCTTTATCCGTCAAGAATCATCGTTGGTACGGATATGGAAGATGAGCGTTTGGTGGAAGCTGCTCATACTTTTGCTGGGCTTCTGCAGGAAGGTGCTATGAAAGAGAACATTGATACTTTGTTCATGGGCTTTACCGAAGCAGAAGCAGTTAAACTGTTTGCCAATACATACCTTGCGCTTCGCGTGTCATATTTCAACGAATTAGATACCTATGCGGAGATGAAAGGTCTGAATACTCAGCAGATCATCAATGGTGTTTGCCTTGATCCCCGCATTGGTACGCATTATAACAATCCGTCCTTTGGGTATGGTGGATACTGTCTGCCGAAAGATACGAAACAGTTACTGGCAAACTATGCTGATGTACCGCAGAATATGATGTCTGCAATTGTGGAGAGCAATAGAACAAGAAAAGATTTTATTGCGGACAGAGTGCTTGAGATTGCTGGAGCATATGAGGCTAACGATGAGTGGAATGCTGGAAAAGAAAAAGAAGTTGTTGTCGGTGTATATAGATTGACCATGAAGAGCAATTCCGATAACTTCCGCCAAAGTTCTATTCAAGGTGTTATGAAGCGTATTAAGGCAAAAGGTGCAACGGTAATCATTTACGAACCAACTCTCAAAGATGGGGAGACCTTCTTTGGAAGTAAGGTTGTGAATGATTTGGAGGCATTCAAAGAGCAGAGTCAGGCTATTATTGCAAATAGATACGATAGCTGTTTGGATGATTGCACTGAGAAGGTTTATACGAGAGATATTTTTAAGAGGGATTAAAAGATGGGTAAAAAGGTAAAACATAATCGAACCCCACGACTGTGCTTTGTATCTTCTTCAGGTGGACACTGGGAGCAACTTCAGAAATTAGAGCCGTTGGCTCAGAAATATACTGGTTTTTTTGTGACAGAAAAGACACAGTTTGAAGCACCTTTAGGAAAATATTTTATGCTTCAAACAGATTTAAAAGATAAACTGATGATTCCTAAAATGCTGTGGAATGCAATTTACACATTATATATCTGGGTAAAGGAAAGGCCAGATTTTGTGATTACAACAGGCACTATGGTGGCGTATCCGTTTTATTTGCTTGCTGTGCTATTTCACAAGAAATTTGTATTTATTGAAACATTCGGAAGAGCGAATATGGCAACAGTAGCTGGTAAAAAGATGGAGAAACATACGGATTTGTTTATTGTGCAGTGGGAGACTCAGAAGAAGTTTTATAAAAAGGCAATTTACGGTGGATGTCTGTATTGATTAGCATATCATAATCCATCAAAGAGGGAGGAAAGAAGAGTATGATTTTTGTAACTGTCGGGTCGAGAAATTATCCGTTTAACCGTCTGTTTGAAAAACTGGATTCCTTGTATGAAGATGGAACATTAACGGAAGCTATGTTTGCACAGATAGGAACATCTACATACAAACCAAAGCATTATGAATATAAGGATTTTATCTCACAGGATGAATTCCTTGAAAAAGTGAAGGACGCAGATATTGTTGTCAGTCACGGGGCATCTGGTTCTATTATGAAAGCTTTGAATGCTGGGAAAAAGGTTATTGCTGTGACCAGACTGGAAAAGTACGGGGAACATATCAATGACCATCAAATTCAGAATAATGAAGCTTTTGGAAGTAATGGATATGTTTTGATGGCGGATTTGGAGCTAGAGAATCTGGGGGACTGTTTTCAGAAAATATATAACGGTACAGATGGCTTAGTGCCGTGGGAGAATAAAGACCCTATGGCAATCGTGAATATGATTGATGAGTTTATACAGAAGAATTGGTGAGGGGAAAAGAGGTCATGGATAAAAAAGAAATAAGCAAGAAAATTAAATACTCTTTGAAATTCTTACCGGATAAAATTTATATTCAAATTTATTATTTTTTGAAGTTTCACAAATTTTGTAATTTCACAAATCCAGTTACATTCAATGAAAAAATTCAATGGTTAAAAATAAATGACAGAAAAAATGTGTACACATCACTCGTTGATAAATATGAAGTTAAGGCAATAATTGAAAAATTATTGGGAAAAGAATATATCATTCCTACGATTGGATATTGGGAAAGATTTGAGGATATTAATTTTGACGAGCTGCCCAATAGTTTTGTACTAAAATGTACACATGATTCTGCGGGAATAGTCATTGTCAAGGAAAAAAACAAATTGGATTATGATCATGCAAAAAAAGCTATCAATAATGCGTTAAATAGAAATTTCTATTATATAGGGCGAGAGTGGCCATACAAAAATGTAAAGCCCCGAATTATTGCTGAAGAATACATGGAAGATACAAGACTTGAAGAGCTGAGGGACTATAAGTTTTTTTGCTTTAATGGAAAAGTCGAGTTTTTTAAAATTGATTTTGATAGACAGAATCATCATAGGGCAAATTATTATGATAGAACCGGTAAAATTATAAAGTGCGGTGAAAAGGCTTATCCGCCAGATTATGAAAAAAAAATACAAGCCCCTGCTAATTTGAAAAAAATGATAGAATTAGCAGAGCTTCTAGCCAAAGACACTTCTTTTATCCGTGCTGATTTTTATGAAGTAAATGAACGCATTTATTTTGGAGAAATCACATTTTATCCTGCATCTGGTTTTGGTGTATTTCAAGATAAAGATACAGATTACAAATGGGGAAATCTGTTGAAATTATAAGTCAAAAACAAGTTGCATAATCAGTATTACAGACAATTATTGTTTGCGAAAAAGAACAATGGGTTTCGTGACTGCGTCGGTGCTTTTTGTAGAAAGGTGGACTATAACAATGAAAAGAATACTTGTATGCGGAGATATTTTCGCAACTAAAAAAAATTATGAATTGTTTATTAGAAATGATATTGATAATCTAGTGGACAAATCAATTCAAAGAATAATGACGAGTGTTGAATCTGTCATATGTAACTTAGAAGCACCAATAACTCAAGGCAATAATAGAATAATAAAAGAAGGACCAAATTTGAAATTGCCACTTGAAACTTGCGGTATATTAAAAAGACTCAATGTAAAAGCAGTTACATTAGCGAATAATCATATTCTTGATTACTCAAAAGATGGTTTGACAGACACAATGAACGTTTTATCTCAGAATAATATAGGTTATTTTGGTGCTGGAAGAAACTTAAAAGAAGCAGATAGCTATGTTGCTCAGGAAATAAATGGAGCGAAGATTTGTTTTTATGGGTGCACTGAACATGAGTTTACAATTGCAACAGATTCAGAAGCAGGTGCTAATCCATTTGACCCGCTAAATACGTTAGATAGAATTAGAAATATATCCCAGAAAGTTGATAGACTAATTGTCCTTTATCATGGTGGCAAAGAGTTTTATAGATATCCATCACCATATTTAAAAAAGGTTTGCAGAAAAATAATAGACTGTGGTGCTAGTATGGTGCTATGTCAGCATACACATTGTATCGGAACTTATGAAGAATACAATGATGGAATGATTTTATATGGTCAGGGCAATTTTTTGGTTAATCGAGATAATAAAATGTATTCCGAATACGAAAATGATGGGTTGATAGTAGAGATAGATGTAGAGGATGACAAGAGAATTAGTTACAAATTTTTGCCCATAACTAAGTCAGCGTATGGAGTTCGCTTATGTAATGAGATTGAGAGCAAAAAAGTAGTTGAAAGTTTAGAGAAACGTTCAGTGGAAATTAAGGATGATAAACTACTGGAAGAAAAATTTGAGAAAGTATCCTTAGTGCAGGGATCTAGATATTTATTGAGACTATCTAAAATCGGCGCACTCCTTGTCGCAATAGATAATAGAATTTTCAGCGGAAAGCTGTTCGAGAAATATACTATGGTTTTCAATCAAAGACAACAGCTCACATTATTAAACATGCTTCAATGCGAGGTTCATAACGAACTCGTTCGGTGCTTTTTAGAGAAATCAATGGCAGGTAAGAAATGATGAAAGTATTGATGATTTCAACAAGTTCAATAGAATATAATGGGATAGGACGATATGTTGTTAATTTTGTAAACAATTATAACAAAAATCAGATATCCTTAGATGTATTAGCCCCTAATAGAGTGAAAGATGAAATTAGAAAGAGTATTGATGGGAAATGCACATTGCTGCAGGTGTCAAATACAAACGACAAGCTAAAACAGAAACGTCCGCTGAATTATTTTTGGTATCTCGTGAAGCTAATTAAGAGCAACAAATATGATATAGTACATGTTCATGGAAGTAGTTCAATGATGTGTGTTGAACTGATAGCAGCTAAACTGGCAGGATGCAAAATAAGAATAGCGCATAGCCATAACACAATGTCGTCATATAAAAAACTAGATATTATTTTAAGGTGGGTATTTCATAAATCATATACTGATGCGTTAGCATGTGGAGAAGAAGCGGGTATTTGGCTGTTTGATGCTAACCAATTTACAGTAATTAATAATGGGCAGGATATTGATAAATTTTCTTTTCATCCGGCGGTAAGGGAAAAGTTAAGAAAAGAAAACGGATTAGAGCATTGTATTGTATTAGGTCACATTGGGGGATTTAACAATCAGAAAAATCATAGCTATTTGATTGATATATTTTATGATACGATTAAAGATGATATTGAAAGCAATTACAGGCTGGTTTTGGTTGGAGATGGTGAAAATAGAACTGAAATTGAAGAAAAAGCAAAATACTTGAAGATTGAAGATAAAATTATTTTTTTAGGCGCAATTGATAATGTAAATGAATGGATTCAGGCTATGGACATAATGCTTTTGCCGTCTCTGTATGAAGGATTTCCTATTTCATTAATTGAGTGTCAGATTGCATGTTTACCATGTTATGTTTCAGATAGAGTTACGAAAAAAGTCAGAATTACGGACTTGGTAAAATTCTTTTCGGTTGATGGTGCTACTTCTTGTTGGGTAAAAGCCATTAAAGAAACTCAGCTAGGGAATAGGAATGATAAGAGAGTAATAGAAGAAATAATCAAACAAGGTTTTGATTTGCAGTCAAGTATAAAAAAACTGGAAAACTATTATGATAATTGTATGAAAAGCATTCAATCCTAGAAGGAACAGAGCCTTGTGAAAAAGATGGAGGTGACAACATTGGCTA
>OASX01001515.1_pt1 | contig 11164 bp, 9 predicted proteins | sample 1516531 | NCBI WGS metagenome assembly OASX01 (sample SAMEA2579911, study PRJEB22360) | human gut metagenome | biome: human gut; feature: human-associated habitat; material: faeces | place: Denmark | collected 2008/2010
AAACGGTTTGGCTCACCGCAAAGAGCAAGAAAACCCCCGGAGTGGCACCTCCGGGGGTTTTCGCGTACTCATAGACATATAAGCACTTTCCTTAGCTGTTTTTAATTATATGCGATTATTTAGGAAAAATCAATACCAAACTTTTTCAATCACGTTTTGACTTTCCTTTACTTTACAGTTTCTTCAACTTCGCAAAGGAAGCAAACATCTTCCTTGTCCCGATCGCCGCATTATCAAAATCGACTGTGACCTCAAAATCTTTTCCGCCGTCCGCGATGGATTTCACGGTTCCGTCACCAAAACGCATGTGATGGACGCGGTCACCTTCGGAGTAATCCAAAGACTTCGGTTTTTCTACGGTGAACGCCTTTCCGAAGGTCGGCGTGTTCTTCGGCGCCGCAGAAGTCCCGGAGGCATATGGATTCTTATAGGCATCGGATTTCTGTCCAAAAAGACTCACACCCGCCGGACGGTTCTGGAATCTTCCGGTGTGACCGTCAGCCGCTTTTCCGTCCGCGCCGGAAGCCTTCACCCACGGAAGTCCTGCTTCCTCCGGAAGGTTCCTGTACGCGTCCGCCATTTTCTTCCATCCGGTCTTTGAGTCATCCTGATCCGGACGTTCCAGACACACATCCGGGATCTCGTCAATAAACCGGCTCGTTCTTTCAGGCTGTACCTGACCTTTTATCATACGGCTCTTCGCCGCAGTCAGAGTCAGGCGCTTTTCCGCCCTCGTGATCCCCACATAGCAGAGACGGCGCTCCTCCTCCAATGCCTCCGGTCCTTCCATCAGAGACATCATACTCGGGAAAAGACCATCTTCCATTCCTGCAAGATACACATACGGGAACTCCAGACCCTTTGCGGAATGAAGCGTCATGAGGATGATCCGGTCCTCGGATTCGTCCATACTGTCAATGTCCGCAACCAGAGCAACCTCCTCTAAAAATGCAGAAAGACTCGGTTCCTCGGCGCTCTCCCAGTAGGTGACTGCCTTGTTGATCAATTCCTCAATATTTTCCATTCTGGACTCGGCTTCCACCTCGCCCTCTTCCTTCAGCTCGTCACGATATCCTGTCTTATCAAGGATCGCCTCGATCACATCCTTGATCGGAGTCTCTTCCTTTAACATCTTCCGGAACTCGCTGATCTGGTCTGTAAATACTCCGATCTTTAACGCCGCTTTTCCAATTCCCGGAACAGCCTGCACACGTTCCAGCGCCTCATAGAAACTCATATCGTTTTCCATCGCGAACATGTTCACCCGGGCGACACTCATAGCTCCGATTCCACGCTTCGGAACATTGATGATCCTCTGCACAGCCAGGTCATCCCACCCATTGGCGATCGTCTTTAAATAGCAGAGAACATCCTTGATCTCTTTTCTCTGGTAGAAGTTTACGCCGCCCACAAGACGATACGGGAGATTGTACGCAACACATTTCTCCTCGAATATACGGGACTGGGCATTCGTCCGGTAAAGGATCGCGTAATCCTTCCATGGACCGCCCTTTTTTACGATATCCCGCACGATCCATTCCGCTTCCTCAAAGGAGGAAGGAAACTCCCGGAATACCGGCCGCTCTCCGACCTCGTTCTCTGTCCAGAGCGTCTTATCCTTTCTTCCGGTATTGTTCCTGATCACTTCATTCGCCGAATCCAGGATCATCTTCGTAGAACGGTAGTTCTGCTCCAGCTTGATCACCTTCGCCCCCGGGAACGTCTCCTCAAAGCTTAAAATATTTCTGATATTCGCGCCGCGGAACCTGTATATCGACTGGTCATCATCGCCCACCACGCAGATATTCCGGTACTTCGCGGCCAAGAGACTCACAAGCTTAAACTGCACCGTATTCGTATCCTGATACTCATCCACCATAATATAGCGGAAACGATCCTGATAATACTCCAAAACTTCCTGCTTTGACTGGAACAACTCCACGGTCTTTACAAGAAGGTCATCGAAATCCAGGGCATTGTTCTTTTTTAAACGTTTCTGGTACTCCATATAGAGCTCCGCGATCCGTTTCAGTCTCGAATCACCCTCAGCCTTCGCGCTGAGCATAAATTCTTCCGGACTGATCATCTCGTTCTTTGCGGAGGAGATCACGCCGAGGACGCCCCGTTCTTTTAATACCTTCGTATTCACCTCAAGATCCTTGAAGATCTGTTTCATCAGGGTTTTTGTATCATCGGAATCATAGATGGAAAAATCCGTCGTGTAGCCGATATTCTCAATAAATCTCCTTAAGATCCGCACACAGAGGGAGTGGAAGGTGCTGACCCAGACACTATCCGCGCCGTATTCCACAAGGCTGTTGACGCGGTCCCGCATCTCTCCCGCCGCCTTGTTTGTAAAGGTGATCGCCAGAATATTCCAGGGCTTCACACCCTTTTCCTCTATTAAATAAGCAACCCGGTGTGTCAGCGCCCGTGTCTTTCCGGATCCTGCACCCGCCAGCACTAAGAGCGGACCTTCCGTAGTGAAGACAGCTTCCCGCTGCATCGGATTTAATGTATCGTAATTGTTCATTCTGTTCCCCTTTCACGTTTCCGGATACCGACAGTTCTGCTCGTATCTCCCACATACTGAAACCACCGGTATTCCGGCAACAGATACTACCATTCTACCACAGGAACACTCGTTCGTGCAATCTTTATTATATGAAAAGTATGTGGCTGTTCCTGTATGCGGATAGGAATTTTCTGAATTGATAATTCCGTAACAGTACAGTGGCAACAGTAGATTTTGCCGATTTGGAATGCAAAATGGTAATGATATAAAAACGCCCCGGATCAGAGAGAACTGTCATCTCAGGATCCGGGACGTTTCTTTTGCAGGCTGGCAGCCAGACTTTGCCGCCAGCCTTATTTTAAATTTTTTAGAATTCCAGATAAGCACCTTTCATTGGGCTTGCCGCATGCTCACTGAACATACGAAGCACACCGCTCTTGTAGCGGAGCTCTCTCGGCTTCCAGTTTTTCTTTCTCTCGGCAAGGACCGCGTCGATCTCCTCCGGAGTCTTTCTTTCGCCCTTGATACCGATGATGTTTAACTTTCTCTCCATCACATCGATCTCGATGAGATCGCCTTCCTCAACGAGAGCGATCGGGCCGCGTCTGCTGCCTCCGGGCTGCAGTGTCCGATAACCGGACCTGTGGATGCACCGGAGAATCTTCCGTCTGTGATCAGGGCGATGGAACGGCCAAGCTCCTTATCGCTGCTGATGGCCTCGGAGGTGTAGAACATCTCCGGCATACCACTTCCCTTCGGTCCCTCGTAGCGGATGAAGACTGCGTCACCTTTCTGAACTTTATGTTTCAGGACAGCATCCAGACACTCTTCCTCGCTATCAAACGGTCTCGCCTTGAGAACTGCCTTGAACATCTCCTTCGGGCATGCGGTGTGCTTGATGACCGCACCTTCCGGAGCAAGGTTTCCGCGCAGGACTGCGATGCTGCCGTCGGTTCCGATGGCCTTGTCAGCCGGACGGATGATATCCTGTCTTGTGATGGAGATTCCGTAACGCTCGTTGAACTTCTGGAGCCATTTCTCGCAGCGCTCATAGAATCCGTTCTCTTTTAATTCCTTTAAGTTCTCACCGAGAGTCTTTCCGGTCACGGTCATGACATCAAGGTGAAGGTGGTCTTTGATCTCCTCCATGATCGCCGGAACGCCGCCTGCATAGTAGAAGCACTCTGCCGGCCACTTTCCTGCCGGGCGGATATCAAGAAGATACTTCGCGCCGCGGTGGAGTCTGTCGAAGGTGTCACCTGTAATCTCGATTCCAAGCTCATGAGCAATCGCCGGAAGGTGGAGTAAGCAGTTTGTGCTTCCGGAGATGGCCGCATGTACAAGGATCGCGTTTTCGAAGCTGTCCATCGTCACGATATCGCTCGGACGCATGTTGTCCATCTTCGCAAGCTTAACTGCCTGTTTTCCGGCCTCTCTCGCGTAGTTTAAGAGATCCGGGCTTGTCGCAGGCATCAACGCGCTTCCCGGAAGGGCAAGACCAAGGGCCTCGGCCATGATCTGCATAGTGGATGCGGTTCCGATAAAGGAACAGGCGCCGCAGCTCGGACATGCGTTGTGCTTTGCCCAGTTTAAGCGGTTCTCATCGATCTCGCCGCGCTCATACTGGGCGCTGTACATGCCAAGCTGTTCCAGAGTTAACATCTCCGGACCTGCATTCATGGTTCCGCCCGGAACAACAACAGCCGGAATATTCACGCGGAATAAGCCCATGAGGTTTGCCGGCATTCCCTTATCACAGCTTGCGAGATATACGCCTGCATCGAAGGGAGTCGCGTTCGCGTGGATCTCGATCATGTTCGCGATCATCTCACGGCTTGCAAGGCTGTAGTTGATTCCATCGGTTCCCTGGCTCTCGCCGTCACAGATATCGGTGCAGAAATATTTCGCGCCATGGCCGCCTGCCTCTGCGATTCCTTTTTTTACTTCATCTACAAGGATATGGAGATGTCCGCTTCCCGGATGGCTGTCACCTGCCGTGCTTTCGATGATGACCTGCGGCATCGCAAGTTCTTCCGGTTTCCAGCCCGTTCCGATTCTTAACGGATCAAGCTCCGGTGCAAGTTTTCTCATTTCCTGACTCTTCAGACATTTCATGATATTTCCTTCTTTCTTCGTGGGGTGCTGCTCATTATTGAGCGAATGATATATTTTATTGGAACTGTTTTTTTAATTTTGTTCTTTCTCTGCGTTTCGAATGCACCGCAGCTTTTGGCTGCGTATCTGCATCTTCCTACTACGCAAAGAATGAAATTACAAGGGCTACAAGGAATCCGGTCAAGCCGACTAAGGTCTCCATGATGGTCCAGGTTTTCAGGGTCGTCTTCTCATCGATTCCCACGAGAGATCTTACCAGCCAGAAACCGGAATCATTAAAGTGGGAACATACAGTGGAGCCGCCCGCTACTGCCGCTACGGTACATGCCAGATATAACGGGGACAGCTCGCTGATTCCCGGAAGTGCCGCAACGATACCTGCCGCCATGGTCATGGCAACCGTCGCGGAACCGACACTGATGCGGACGAGGACTGCGATGATAAACGCAAGGACAACGATCGGAAGATTCATGGATGCAACCGCGTTTCCGATCACGTTTCCGAGGCCGGAGTACTGAAGCACATAGCGGAGCACGCCGCCGCAGGCGGTAACGAGAAGGATGAGACCGGTCGGCTCTAAGGACTTTGTCATAACCTTCTCAAGCTCTTTCATCGTGTAGCCATGCTTTAAGCCAAGACCGAACATGGCAGCCAGAGTCGCGAGTAACAGTGCTACAAACGGCTCACCTAAGAACTCAAAGACCGGAGCAACACCGGCTAATGCCGGAACAACGCCGCAGATGGAGTCCAGAATGATGAGCACCAACGGGATCAGGATGATCCCAACGATCAGCCAGAAGCTCGGAAGCTTGGACTCATCGATCTCTTCCTGATTTGCCACGCTCTCCGGCACCGGAACATAAAACTTCTTACCACAGATGGATCCCCAGACCGGACCGGCTACGATCATCGCGAAGATTCCGCAGAAGATTCCGACTAAGATGACCCAGCCAAGATCTACATTTAACATCGTTGCTACGAGAACCGGTCCCGGTGTCGGCGGAATGAACGCATGTCCAACCGCAAGTCCTGCAAGGAGCGGGATCACATAGTGAAGAGAGGAACGCTTTGTCTTCTTTGCAAGGGAGAATGCTAACGGGATCAGAATGATCAGTCCTGCATCGAAGAATACCGGCATCGCGATCACGAGACCTGTGATTCCAAGCGCCCACGCGGCCTTCTCGTCACCGAATTTCTTTACCATTGTGACGGCGATCGTCTGTGCACCGCCCGAGACCTCCAGGATCGCGCCGAACATGGATCCTAAGCCTACAAGTAAGGCAATTCCTTTTAACGTGTTTCCAATTCCATCATTGACTGCCGCGATAATATCTTTCGTCGGCATTCCCGCAAGAAGTCCGATGCTGATCGCTCCGATCAGGATCGCGATCATTGCCTGCACATTAAACTTGATGATCAGGACGAGCAGGATCACAAGACCGATCAGTGCTGCCAGAACAAGGCGGGTCGGGTTGAGTACAACTCCTTCAGACATAGTGGATTTACCTCCCAGTGTATTTGTTTTGGTTGTTCCGCGCAAAGATCCGTATCATACCCCGAACCGGACTGCTCTGCGCTTCATGGTTTCATTCCGGAAAAACAGTTCACGTTTTGACTTTCCTGTTTTCCGTTTTCATCAGACATGTCAAGCCGTTTAGCAAGTTTTTTGATGTATTTGTCTGATGTCTTATGTCTATGTGCTTAATCTACCATTTTTCTGTGGCATTTGCAATACTTGTCTGATGTATTTTGCCTTTTCTCTTTTTCGCACAAAAAAAGCAGGGGAAAATTGTGCATTATTTTTCCCTGCTCGCTGCATTCTTATTCCATTTGAATGGCTTCTGACATTTTACTCTCCTACTGCTCTTTCTCCTCTTTTGTCTCGCCCTGCGCCTTATAAGCCGTCCGGCGTCTCAAAAGCTCCTGCCTGTTATACGTCAGATGCATCACCATTGCACACCGCGCCCCGGTGGAATCATGATTTGCGATGGCTTCCGTGATGGCCCGGTGGGTCGTGATCGTCTCTGTCCGCAGTGAGCGCCTCGTCAAGTTTACAAAGGTATTGATTCCCGAATTGATGATCGGGATCAGGGACTCCATGACCTGATTCTTGCTGCACCGGGCGATCCAGGTGTGGAACTCGATGTCCTTCGGCATGTGATCCTTGTCCGCCAGATACAGTTCCTCCGTCTCCTTACACAGCCTCTTTAATGTCGCGATATCCTCGTCCGTCGCATAAACTGCCGCCTTAGCGGCGATCTCCGGCTCTAAGATCAGGCGGACGTCAAAGAGATCCAGCGCCAACTTAAACCTGTCATGGAGCTTTGCGTTAAGCCTTAACGGATCATCCTCCGCAGGCGTCAGACTGCTGACATACGTTCCCGCTCCTCTCCGCACCTGCAGAACTCCTTTCGTCACCAGACCTTTTACCGCCTCGCGGATCGTGCTTCGTCCCACCTCAAACATCTCCGCAAGTTCAAACTCGTTCGGAAGCCGGTCTCCCACCTCCAACGGTTTCTCTTTTATATACTCTAAGATCCGGTCCTCGATCTGGCTGCCCAGAAGTTTCCGGTCATCTTTTTTCTTCGTCTCCATAGTTTCCCCCATGTTCTGTTACAAGTTGTCTGATGTCTTCATTATACGGAAGATCGCATATGCTGGCAAGCTGATTTTTCCAAATAACCGCAAATACTAAAAAAATCCCGCACACAGTCCGGATATTATCCAGAATCTGTATGCGGGATCAAAATCATCAGATGAAATGCGCTTTACAGCTCATCCTTCACATATCCGGCCACATTATAGGCATGGTCGGAGATACGTTCCAGATTGCTTAAGATATCTAAGAACACAACGCCGGCGGACGGGTTGCACTCGTTCTTGGAAAGACGCTCGATGTGCTTGTCGCGCATCTCCTCCTCGAGAGTATCCACACGGTCTTCCAGCTTGCTGACCTGACGGATATCCTCCATTCCGCCATCCTGGCGGGCAGCGACTGCATGGTCCACAGCTCCGATGGCCGCGCTTGAAATCTCTTTGAGATCCTCGAGCCCGGTCTCTGAGAAAGCGAGTCCATGTTCCTTCAGGTACTGTGCCGCCTCCGCGAGGTTTTCCGCATGGTCGCCCACACGTTCTAAATCGCTGATGCTGTAGAAGAGGTTGCTGACCTGAACCTTCTGCTTCTCGTTTAAGGACAGGTTGTTGACCTTAATGAGATATTCGGTAAGCTTCTTATTTAAAATATCGATCTCTGCCTCGTTCTTAAAAACCTCATCAAGACATTCATATTTGTTTTCCACAAGGACGCTTGTTGCAAGCTTTAAGTTTGCAAGGGCCATCTTACCCATATGAACGACTTCCATCACACCGACTTCAAGGGCAAAGGTCGGGGATTTGAAGATACGTTCGTCGAGAACCGGAAGCTCGTCCTCCTTTGTTTCCTTCTTCGCCTCTTCCTCGCCTGTCTCACGGACGATCAGACCGGAGAACGCAACGAGCTGTTTCGCGAACGGGAATAAGAGCAGGGTGTTCGTCACGTTAAAGAATGTATGGAACACCGAGATCTGGAAGGAATTGATGCTGCTCTGGGCAATATCCGGGCGCATCATGGAAATGATATACATACCGATTCCGAATACGATCGCACCGAAGCTGTTGAAGGTCAGGTGGATCACAGACGCACGCTTAGCGTTGCGGCTTGTACCGGCACTGGATAAAAGCGCAGTCAGGCAGGATCCGATATTCTGTCCAAGTGTAATATAAATCGCGGCATTTGCGGATACCACTCCACTCATCGCCAGAGTCTGTAAGATACCGACAGAAGCGGTGGAGCTCTGGATGATCGCAGTTACAAGGGCACCTACAAGAATACCGAGGATCGGGTTCCTTCCGAGTACCGCAAACGCCTTCGCAAAGATCGGGGCATCCGTGTACGGTGCTACCGAACCTGACATGAAGGTCAGGCCCACAAACAGGAGGCCGACACCGATACAGATCTCACCTGCCAGACTCTCCTTTTTCTTCTTGGAAAACATCAAAAAGGCTGCACCGATGGCAACTACGAGCGGTGCGAAAAACGACGGCTGCAAAACCTTCATCGCATCCCCCAGAGAGTTTAAGGAAACCATCCATGCGGTGATCGTTGTACCGATGTTCGCGCCCATGATGACCCCGACTGCCTGGGTCAGATTCAAAATTCCGGCGTTTACGAAACCAACCACCATGACGGTTGTGGCTCCGCTGCTGTGCAGGATCGCGGTGATCAGAGCGCCAAGACCGACTGCCAGAAGTCTGTTGTCCGTCACCATTCTCAGGAACTTGTTCAGCTTACTTCCCGCCGACTTCTGCATGCCGTCACCCATGATGCTCATACCGTAAAGGAACATGCCCAGACCGCCGAGGAAGCTGAAGATACTTTCCAGATATCCGATATTCATAATGCCTTCTCCATTCTCTTTTGTCGCTGCCTGTTGTCTTAACACGGCGGCGTGGCAAAAGCGCAGTTTCGATCCGATTCTGCAAAATTTGCCTTCGTGTTCCATCATATCATAGAGCACACGCTTTTTTCAATTATAAATATAATATTTGTAAATTTTAGGTAAAGAATACAAAATGAATTTCGAATTTTTAGTGAATGTCCCGTTACTTCTTCAGAATCTTTATCGCTTTCTTTACATCCTTATGGAAGTCCTCCCATTTCTCCGGATAATCCACAAAATATTTCGGGCAGATCTTTCCCGTCACGTCGTAGTGGCGGATCACGTCATCCGGCTTCAGATCAAATTCCACACAGAGGTACGCGCATAAGTTTACAAGCGTCTGATATGTACTGTCATAAAATTTTCCGGTCTCATCCGGGTGGCAGCACTCGATGGAGATCGTGTCACTGTTGCGGTTGTTGGATGCGTAGGCCACCTCATTTAACGGGACGCACTGGACGACCTCACCTTCCAGACCGATCACAAAATGGCTGCTGACAGAGGTGGTCTTCGAACCTGTCTGGTCCTTTAATCCCTCAAAATAATTCCGGTTTTCCAGAGCGGTGCTGCAGGGATTTGCGACATAGTGTACCACGATGCCGTTTACTTTCTCAAGTGGGATCTGCGGCCGTGAGTACTCATTCGGGGTCAGTAAATTCACATTCACATACTCCGGAACCGCCACATCCTCCGGATTTACCTGTCTCCTCCCCGTAAGCTTCTTTGTCACGAGCACAGCCGTGATGATCACGGCGATCCCGATCACCGCAGTCAGTCCGCCTACGATCATTCGGCGGGTCCGCTCCTGTTTTCTTCGTCTTCTCCGGTTTTTCTCCCGCCGGATTCTTCGGTCTTCGATCTCATCTCTGTATGGCATTGTTCTTTCCTTTCTTCTATATATAGAATTATGATGTAACGATTCCGCAGGTCTATGCACTTACTGCGCTGACCGTAAGAAAATCTATGCTGGAAGGCAAAAATCCCAATTCGAAATGGATTTTTGCGCGTAACCGCGAGGGCACTGAACCGTTACGTTATAAAAGCGTAAAAAGGTTCTTCTCAAATTCAATCAGCCCGTCTTTTTTCATTCTGGAGAGTTCTGCGGACAGAGCGCTCCTGTCCACCGCGAGATAATCCGCGAGCTGCTGGCGGTTAAAGGGGATCCCGAAGGTCTTTTTCTTCTGTTTTTCAGACTCAAAGGACAGGTACGCCATCACCTTTTCCCGGATGGACCTCTGTCCCATGTGGTCGATCTTCCGCGTCAGCATGAGATTTTTCTTTGCCATAATATAAAGAAGGTTGTGGATCAGGCGGTTGTGGTGGGAGCATGCCGGGGTGCAGACGTTTAGGATCTTTCCGATGTCCAGAAACAGGATCCGGCACTTCTCCGCCGCCTCCACATTTACCATCAGAGACTCGCCGGGCATACAGGCATAGGCCTCTCCGAAGAGCTCGCCGCTCCCAGCATGTCCAAGGACCTGCCTGTTTCCCCAGAAATCGTCCCGGGAGATCTCGACACTTCCAGAGAGGATGAATCCCATGGAGCGGATCGCAGTTCCTGCAAGAAAGACCGCGTCGCCTTTTTCGTATTTCTTTTCGACTGCGGAGAGACATTTCAAGATGCTCTCCTTTTCTTCCGGGTGGATTCCGGCGAAAAGCGGGGAATCCGGAATTTCTTCTTTGTGGATCATAGTTTTCCTTTCTTTCACCTAACACGGGCGGCCATTTGCACTTTCCTGTTTCCTTCTTCCATCACGTGCGGTCTACCTTTTTTCAGTTCTGAATGTACCGCATTTCGGATTTTTCGTTGGAATTACAACATACTTTTTGTCATCATTGTAGTATATTGACGATACAAAAGTCAATACATGATACTTACAAAATCTGCCACGATCCGCTTTTTCCGGATTCATGGCAGCAAATACACCGCAATAGAAATTGCTGAGACAATATTTACACATTTTGAAAGGGGAATTTAAATTGAAAAGAACGATCGTAAAAATTGATGAAGAAAAATGCAACGGCTGCGGAGCATGCGCAGCAGCCTGTCAGGAAG
>OASX01001518.1_pt1 | contig 11137 bp, 10 predicted proteins | sample 1516531 | NCBI WGS metagenome assembly OASX01 (sample SAMEA2579911, study PRJEB22360) | human gut metagenome | biome: human gut; feature: human-associated habitat; material: faeces | place: Denmark | collected 2008/2010
AGGCGAACGCCATAGTCTCGCCTGCGAGGAGCCAGCCGATGGTCGTGATGATCGCGATCGTGATCACGGCAGGTACAAATACGCCGGATACCTTATCGGCGATCTTCGCGATGGGCGCTTTTGTTGCCGCTGCATCGCTGACCATTTTTATGATCTGGGAAAGTGTGGTATCCTCTCCGACTCTCGATGCCTCGCAGCGGATAAAGCCGGACTGATTTAATGTCGCAGCAGAGACAGGGTCACCTGCCGCCTTATCCACCGGAATACTCTCCCCGGTGAGGGCAGATTCATTTACTGCGCTGTTTCCCTCTAAGACGATACCATCCACGGGTATATTTTCACCGGGACGAACCACGAAAATATCGCCTTTTTTAACCTGGGCGATCGGAACCGTAGTCTCAACGCCATCCTTTTCGATCACAGCGGTCTTCGGGGCCAGCTTCATTAAACCTTTTAAGGCATCTGTGGTGCGTCCCTTTGATCTCGCTTCCAGCATTTTCCCGACGGTGATAAGGGTTAAGATCATCGCCGCGGACTCAAAGTAGAACTCGTGCATATAGCTCATGACTGCATCCGCGTTCCCTTTTACCTGAGCATCTGTCATCATAAACAAGGCATAGGTGCTCCAGGCAAAGGAGGCACTGGAGCCCAATGCTACCAGAGTATCCATATTGGGAGAACCGTGGAGCAGACCCTTAAAGCCACTGATAAAGAATTTCTGGTTGATCACCATAATGATCACGGTAAGAAGGAACTGTAAGAGTCCCATCGCCACATGGTTTCCATTGAAGAAAGTCGGAAGCGGCCAGTTCCACATCATATGTCCCATGGAGAAATACATGAGGACTAAGAGGAAGCCGATGGAGGAAATGAGTCTCTTCTTTAAGACCGGGGTCTCATGGTCTTCCAGAGCAGATTCATCATAGAGAGTGCCGTTTCCGGATCCGTCTGCCTTTTCCACTCCTTTTACGGACGCGCCGTAACCGGCAGCCTGAACTGCCTCAATAATTTCTGAGGAAGAAGCTGTACCTTCGACACCCATCGAGTTCGTGAGCAGGCTCACGGAACAGGAGATAACGCCCGGCACTTTGGAAACTGCCTTCTCCACGCGGGTCTGGCAGGCAGCACAGCTCATTCCTGTTATTGTATACTGTTCCATCTTTGTCATTCCTTTCTATTTACGCATACCCATACGGGGTATATGTAAATAATAGCACGAACGGCAGAAATGTCAAGACCTGTATTTGAGATTTTTTCTTTAAAAATGGACTGCGATTAAGAAGTCATGGCTGCATAACGGCTTTATACGATGTAAAGCCTTCCCTCTGATACCATCTTTTTCGCGGTATCGTTCCGGTGTAAATTCTCTTACTTGCCGGTCGTTCCAATGTAATTGATTCCTTCTCCATCCAGTACATCACTGCCGATAAATTTCTTTTCTTCCGGATTGAAAACAAAATCAGACACTTTATATCTGGCAGTCCGTACATCCCGAAGCACTATATGCATTTTTTCCTGTTCGTCCTCCCAGATATCCGCCTCCGGTATACCTAACTGGATCATTTCATCTAAAAATACATAGGAATCCTCTCCGGAAACTGCCTGTATCAGAAATCGACAGCTGTCATCCATAGTCAGTTCTCCATCTATGAGCATATCTTCCTGCACATAGATCTGAAGTTCCCATTGTGAGTCTTCGTGCACAAAAGGGCAGGAAGAATAGATCGCCATTCCTTGTAAATTTCCTTGCGCATTCCCGATTTTCCGCGGTTCTTTCGCTGTTTCTGTCAATTTTTCTTCCATCCCCTGTTTCAGACACCCGGAAATTTTGAAGGTAATTGAATCAATTTGAAGATTGGTTTTCTGATGACGTGAAATAGAAAGTCCAAGCGTATACATGTCCGTGCTGCCATCATCTTTTACACATTGAAATACCATCTCACCATTTCCATCCTCCAATGCAATTATATGAAATTCTGAAATATTTTCCGCAATGTTATGATAATCGCTTACAAAAGTTTCTGGTTCCGACACGATTGACCATTCTCTGCTTTTGTTATCATTATGAAGTTCCAGCAGCAGAGAACCTCCATCAACAGTTTTCGCCGACCACTGATCTCCATCGACAGTAAATGATACTGGTTTATAGGGTCTGTTTAAAAACATGACCAGCGCACCAACTGGTGCGCATAGCACAGCAGTTAAAAGGATCATCGTTTTCTTTTTCATACCAATCTCACTCCTTATTAACATGATAACGACATACTCGCAGAAAATCATAACCATCGACGGAATACCATCTCTACTGCTTATCTCTCCGGAATAACTCAACCATCATGATCACAATCCCCAGAACAACGAAAAGGATCGCCATGCCAAACACTTCCGACAGCCCCATTTCCGCCACCGTAGTCATAAATCTCCCCGGTGGAGTTGTCCATCCGGACGTCAGATTACTTCCCGCGACAAACAGCACCGCCATCGCCCAGATACTTCCGATCAAAGATAAAAAGCCACCGATCAGCACTCTCTTCATTCCGCATTCCTCCTCACTGAAAATCTGTTACCACTCACACTTTTTTCATCCTGTTACATTTCCAATTTCTTTCTATCCTTCTTCTGCCTGAACGTTCCATATTTTCTGGAATTCACATGTTTTCTGCCAATTTTATTATAGCATACGGTTCTTTTTAATGGAGGATTCTAATGAAATCGTACATGTTTCGTAAGGATTCCGTAACTTCCCATTCATCGTGCAGGAAGCTGCAAAAAAGTCTCCGGAACAGATCAAAAAATTTTCCAATCTGTCCCAGAGACTTTTTATCCTGTCACAATCCATATTCTGCGATCCCGGTCTTCCTATGAGACCAAAAATGCGCTATTTCAGTATTCCTTCTATTCTTTTCATGCACTCCTCAATCGTCTTCCTCGGTGCCGCCACATTGATCCTCTGGAATCCGGTTCCTGTCTTTCCGAAGATCTTTCCGCTGTCCAGCCACAGCTTTGCGTCGTAGATGATCCGCCGGTCCAGCTCATCGGCATCGATTCCGGTCCCTCTGAAATCCAGCCACAAGAGGTAGGTTCCCTCGCCGTCAATGACGTTCACTCCCGGCATGTTGTCCTTCACATATTTCTTTACGTAGGCGATATTTTCCCAGACATATTTGAGCATGCTCTCGTACCACTCGTCGCCCTTCTCATACGCCGTCTGTGTCGCCACAAGTCCCAGTACGCCCAGCTGGCTGATTCCCGCGGCATCGACCTGATGCTGAAATTTTTGTCTCAGCTCCTTATTCGGGACAAATATATTCGAGATCATCATGCTGGCCAGGTTGAAGGTTTTGCTCGGAGACGTGCAGACCACGCAGATGTCCTCGAACTCCTTCTTGATGGACGCAAACACCGTATGTTCACCCCGGAACACAAAATCGTTGTGAATCTCATCGCTGACCACCGTGACGCCGTGCTTCACACAGATATCTCCCATTGCAGTCAGTTCTTCCTTCGTAAACACTCTTCCTGACGGGTTGTGGGGATTGCAGAGAAGGAACAGCTTCACATCATGTTCCACGATCTGCTTTTCAAAATCAGCCAGGTCGATATGATACCGGTTATCGTCCCCCAGGATCAAGTCATTGCTGACGATCACACGGTCATTGTCCCGGATCACCTCGGAAAATGGATAGTAGACCGGCTGCTGGACCAGTATGCTGTCACCGACCTTTGTGAACGCCTTTACCGCCATTGCCAGGGCAAATACCACACCCGGAGTCTTGATCAGCCAGTCCTCTTTGATCTTCCAGTGATGATGCCGTTCCATCCATCCTGCCACCGCGTTAAAATATACTTCCTGGGTATCGCTGTAACCAAAGATCCCATGCTTCGCCCGTTCAATCAGCGCGTCCTCCACATAGGAAGAGGTTTTGAAATCCATGTCTGCCACCCAGAGCGGGAGGACGTCCGCCGGCTTTCCTCTCCTCTTTGCAAAGTCATATTTCAAGCAGTCTGTTCCGCGCCGCTCGACGATCTCATCAAAATTCAAATTTCTCTCTGCCATGCCGAAATCCTATCCTCTTTTCGCGTTTCTGATCCTATTTCAATCCCTTAAATACTTCCGTTAACTCCGCGAGAAGGTCCTCGATATCCTCGATTCCCACAGATACCCGGAGCGTGCACGGCGTGATTCCATTTTTCAGCCGTACTTCCTCCGGCACATCCGCATGGGTCTGGGTCGTCGGGTAGGTGATCAGTGTCTCCACGCCGCCGAGGCTCTCCGCAAATTTGATCATTCTGACACTCTCGAGGATCTGCAGCGCATGTGCCTCTGTGTCCACATCAAAGGTCAGCATTGCGCCGAATCCTCTTGCCTGCTTTTTCATGATCTCATATCCCGGGTGTTCCTGAAGTCCCGGATAATATACATGTTTTACAACCGGCTGTTCCTTCAGCCAGTTCGCGATCTTGATGGCATTCTCCTGGGACCACTCCATGCGGATTCCGAGAGTCTTGATGCCTCTTAAGATCAGCCAGCAGTCGAACGGTGCGAGCCCGGCTCCGGTCGTCTTTATGATAAACCGAAGTTTTTCCTGAACTTCTTCGTTGTTTGTCACGATAAATCCGGCTAAGGTATCGTTGTGTCCGCCCAGGAACTTCGTTCCGCTGTGGATCACGATATCCGCGCCGAGTTTTAACGGATTCTGAAAATATGGGGACAGGAATGTGTTGTCGACGATCAGGTAGAGTCCGTGTCTTTTTGCGATCTCCGCGATCTTGGAAATATCAGATACGTTCATCATCGGGTTCGTCGGCGTTTCAATGTAGACCGCCTTCGTGTTCTCCTTTATGGCACCTTCGATGTCATCCCTGGAACAGTTTAAGTATGTAAACTCATATCCGTTCTTTTTCGAGACATTGTCGAACAGACGGACACTTCCGCCGTAGAGATCTGCCTCAGCGATAATATGGTCACCCGGCTTGAAGATTTCCATAAGCAGTGTGATCGCCGCCATTCCGCTCGAAAGGGCGAAAGCATCGATGCCGCCCTCCAGGCTTGCAACCACCTTCTCAAGCTGCTCTCTCGTCGGATTCTGAAGTCTGCTGTAATCGTATCCGGTGCTTTTTCCGACACCTGCATGGGCGTAAGTCGCTGTCTGATAGATCGGGTAGCTCAGTGCTCCGTAATTATCTGTTTTTCCTTCTGTTTCCTCTAAGTGTAAACATCGTGTATTAATTCCTCTCTCCATATCTTTTCACTCCTGTCTTGTTTTCTCTTGTAAATAGAAAGTTCATATTCCTACTATCTCCATAGGATATTTGATAATAATCTACCACCGGACGGCAGTTCTGTATAATCTTTCTATTTTATGGTTACATATAGGGAAAACCTATAACTAGTCGATAAAAAGAAACACCAATCCGGGGCATAGAACCGAATCATTTTCTAAAAAAGGTGGGAGTCTTCTCGACTGAAATAAAAAATGAGCAACAAAACCGGATTTACACCAGTCTGCTACTCGTTCATCAACAATGATATTTCCTGTTTTCCGAAAAAATCAAACTTTTGTCCAATATGCTCAACGATCGTGTCGACGATCTCCTGCTTCGGCTTCCCAATGGCTGTTCCCAGTTCCTCATACATGCAAAAGGCATTTTCTACAATCTTTTACTGGCATTCTATTGGTACTTTTCACTATACCACATGAATTTTCCCAAGTGTATTCCGCTTAAACCGTAATCTCAACCTGATTTCCCTCAACCGCGACAACGCAGCTCTCATAATACCCATCCCCTGTCGTTCTGGGGCCGCTGATGACTTCATACCCGTCCGCCTTTAATTCGGCAGTCAGGGAATCTACACGCTCTTTACTCCCCACGCTGAACGCGATATGCGCAAATCCCGTCCGAGCAAGCACTTTCGCCTGATCTTCCATTTTAGGCTTTGTCATAATTTCCAGCCGCGCGCCATCATCAAAGGTGAGGAAATAGGATCGGAAATCTGTCCGCAGGTTATGATACCCATCGTTTGCCTCTGCGCCAAAATATTTTATAAAAAACTGCTTTGCATTCTCCAGATCATTTACATACAGAGCTATATGCTCAATCTTCATAGCTGCCTCCATGAATTTTGTTATTACTCACCAGCTGAATAGGTGGGGTCTTATTTCCCCTCATCTTAATTTCCGATAATAGAAATAGAACATAGGCGCCGCGGTGCAGACTGCAATGCTATCTGCGATCGGTTCGGCCAGATAAACACCCATTACCGGATTTGAAAAAATCAAAGGCAATATAAAGATCAACGGGATCAGCAATATAATTTTTCGCCAAGATTGTAACTCAGTAGCGGCTGCGCCCCCTGGACAAGTCCTGGCAGGAGCAGCATCACAAACTGCATGACACTATTCAGGATGCTCATAGAGGCCACCGCCATATCTCCGCCGTATTTTGCAGAGATATGTTAAAGCTGATCGCGACCATGTTCTCTGTCAGCTGCATCAGGACCGTCACCGCAAAAAAGCACCTATCCAGTTTTTGCTTCACCCTGTGACCGTGTCTTCTCAATCAGCTTCGCATACACCCGCTCCACAAACCACGGCTCCGTAGATTTCTTTAACGCCTCCTCCGGTGTAAACCAAGCGACCCCACTGTTCTCATCCGCCTTCACAGACACCTGTTCCTCAGAATCCGCCTCCAGGAGATACGTCACATTCAGATGCAGGTGACTGGACACATACCGTCCTTTTTTCACATGTCCGTCGACGGTGAGCGATTCCAGCGAAAAAATCTCCTCCGACACTGGCCGCACATCGGAAATTCCTGCTTCTTCCTTCACCTCCCGGATTGCAACCGCCAGAAGATCTGTCTCCCCATCCGCATGCCCGCCAAGCCATGACCAGGAATGATAAATATTGTGATACACCATAAGGACTTTACTCCTGTCCTTATCCACCACCCAGGCCGAAGCCGTCATGTGCGCCACCACATTATCCCGAAGGAACGCGTCATCATTCTTCTCGATCCAGTTTAGGATCAAAGCCTTATCCGCCTCTTCCTGCTCATTATAAGGCACATACCTTCTGATCTGACTTACCAGTTTCTGCCGATTCATCGCATAATTTCCTTCCAATATCATTCTTCTCTATCTGATAAAATGCGTCCGCACGACCTCTTCCTTCTCCGGAAGACCATACTTCTCTTTTCCAAGCTCAATGCTCTTCATGAGAAATGTCATATTTCTCGCAAGAACCCGCATCGTCTGAATACCTTCCGCATCCCCCACTGCTTCTCCGGGTCCGCGCCCGTGGATGGCGTTCCAGTACTGACTAGATGCGATCGGCATGTTGCTGATCGTAAAATACTTATTTAACTCGTCAAAAGTCGCCGAACATCCGCCGCGTCTCGCACAGACAACGCTCGCCCCGACTTTCATTGTCTTATCAAAGGATGTACTATAAAACAGCCGGTCCAGAACCGCGATCAGGGTCGCATTTGCGGACGCATAATAAACAGGGCTTGCGACCACCAGTCCATCAGCCTCCGAAAGCTTCACCGCCAGCTTATTCACCACATCGTCGAACACACACTTCCCAAGCTCCGCGCATCGATTACAGGCAATACATCCTCTTACCGCCTCACTGCCGACCTGCACGATCTCCGCGTCGACTCCCTCTTTTTCAAACACCGTCTTCATCTCATTCAACGCGATCGATGTATTTCCATTCGCCCGCGGGCTTCCATTGATCATCAATACTTTCATTATTTATCCTCCACACTCAATTTCAACACGTCCGGCCTCGCGTAATGTCCACAGACATCATGCTCCATCCGGCTCGCCGGGACCTTCTGCATGTCGAGGTCCGCGTAGATGATCTCCTCTTTATCCCACACAGTCTCACTCACCGCTTGCCCGATCAGGGTGATAATTTTCCTCCTGTCGCTACCGTAAACTCAGATGTAAAGAGTGAATTTCCCTTATTGTTTCCCTTGTGCTATATCAACCCACCGGTGTTTACAAACTCTGATAAGGACAAATACAAGGGTGCAGGACATCCGGTGGATGTCCGCTTTGCACCGACCGTAGCGAAGCGAAGACCACAAGAGGTCCGGTGGACCTCTGCTCTGTGCCGACCGGTTCACAACGTCCAGTGGACGTTGGCTCTGAACCGACCGTAGTGGAACGAAGAGCGGCAGTGGAGACCCGAAATTATATAAAACAGTATATCACAAAATAAAACCAACATGGTGAACTGATTGAAACATTTATGATTTTTGTAACTGATAAAAGATGTGCCCCATCGGCTCAAATCTTCCCCGGGCCAATGATCTGCACATCTTTTTCACTTTAATCAGGACACCTGATCCCTCAATATCTCATCCACCGTCAGATACGCTCTCTCATACCCCAGTACCTCACCGAGCTGCATCATATACGGTTTCTGCAGTCTTGCCTTTTTCAACGCTTCATCCTGCATGAACACGTCCCTGGCCGTTCCATCCGCCAGCACCTGTCCGTGAGCCATAATGATCACGCGCTCAAAATTCTCCGCCACAAAATCCATATCATGAAGGATCGCGATCACAAGCTTTCCTCTCTCCGACAAGCTGCGGATAATGCCGCCAATGATCTGGCGTCCCTTCCAGTCCTGGGCGATCGTCGGCTCATCTAAAATCAGCACATCCGTGTCCATAGCCAGAACCGAGGCGATCGCAGTCATCTTCCGCTCATATAACTCAAGGTCATAAGGATTTTCCTTCTCCTTACCCGACAACCCTGTCAGCTCCAGCGCCCGCTTTGCCTCTTCCTCCGCGCGTTTCGGATCCATCCCGATATTCATCGGACCAAACATGATCTCGTCCATCACATTGTATTTGAAGATCTGATCATCCGGATTCTGGAACACATAGCCGATATTTCCGGCCAGCATTGCCACCGTCTTCCCCGAAATATCCTCACCGTGGAAATAAATATTTCCGGATACCGGCTTCAGCAGTCAGCTTTACCAACGTAGTCTTTCCCGCTCCGTTCTGGCCGATGATCGCCGTCGGACGCTTATCCAGTCTCATGTTCAACGCCTTTAAGACCGGCACATCCGGAAGATAGGAAAAATCCAGATTCTTAATGAGGAACTGTTCCTCGCTTAAAACTTCTGAATTCTTTTTTTTATCCGCCTTTGCAGCTCCTTTTGCCTCTGCTCTTCCCGCATGTCTCTCTTTCAGCACTCCGGCAGCCTCTTCCACAGTGACCGGATACGTTCCATCCGGCAGAGTCACATGTTCTGCCTTACAGATCCGGGTAAATGCCGGTTCCTGAATCCCATAATCCGCAAGATCCGGCATGGAAAATACCTTCTGCGGCGTATCAAACGCGATCTGCTTTCCACCATGCAGAAGAAGAATGCGGTCGCAGTAAGCCGCCAGTTTCTCAATCTTCTGCTCGATCATTAAGATCGTGATACCGGAATTTGTCAGGGTCTCAACCGCCCGGAATACCTCGTCGCTTCCCTCCGGATCAAGCTGGGAAGTCGGTTCATCAAGGATCATGACATCTGGCCGCATGACCAGCACGCTGGCGATCGCCACACGCTGCATCTGACCTCCGGACAGATCAAACGGATTCCGATCGCGATACTGCCAGATATCAAGAAGCTTCAGGGCGTTCTCCACCCGCTCCTTCATCTCTTCGGCCGGAATTCCCAGGTTCTGCATTCCGAAAGCGACTTCCTCATATACATTGTCCTTTGCTCCGGACAGCTGGTTAAACGGATTCTGGAACACCAGACCCACATGACCACAAAGCTGTGATACCGGAGTCTTTCCGGCCTCTATGCCGTCCACAATGACTTTTCCGCCGTAAGCTCCCTTGTAAAACTGCGGAACAAGCCCCATGATCGCCTGGCTCAGCGTACTTTTTCCTGCTCCGTTTTCTCCGATAATACCGATAAACTCTCCCTTTTCTACTGAAAAGTTCAAACCATCCAGCGCCAGTTTCTTCGCGTGAGGATAGCGGTATCGTAAATTTTCAATGATTATCTCAGACATACAACGATCCTCCATGCAATAGCTGCCAGAATGCAGAGGCCCAGTAAGATCGTGATCTCCTGGTCTCCCTTGTGACGTTTCCGATCTGACAGCCAGGTTTTCTTTTTTCCTGCGCCGAATCCACGCACCTCCAGAGCGATCGCCCGCTCTCTGGTATTGATCAGGGAACTCATGACTACCGGGGAGATCAGCGGTAAAAACGCCTTAGCACGGGTCCGCAGATTTCCTTCTGTCTCCAATCCGCGGCTGCGCTGCGCGTCCATGATCGTATTCATAGTTCCCATCATCTGCGGGATGATCTGGAACACGGATGTCACGATGTAACCGAAACGCGGTGAAAACCCACGTTTCTCCAGTTCATCCACAAACTCAGACGGCTTGGTGGAGAGGACGAACACCGCAAAGGACAGCAGCATGTTCAGAATGTTTAAACCGATATGGAGGGCATAAAGTGTGCCCTCTCTGTAAAATTTCAGCCCGCCGATCTGAAACAGCACATTCTCGTTTCTCTGGTTGAACAATCCATGGATCAGGAAAATCGTCAAAAGGATCGTAAAAGAAAACACGATCAGCGGAAACGTCTTTTTCAGGATCTTTCCGCTGGCCAGAACACAGAGACTGACTGCGATAAACACACCAAACATCCAAAGCTTTCCGGTGATCAGCGGAATACTGATGGCGGCAGCGATATACATCAATTTTGTAAAGGGATGCACCTTCGTCAGATATGTCCCGTTATCTACAAACAGGCTGATACTTTTCATATATTTGTTTCCCGGCAGCTGCTCCGAAGAACAGCTGCATTTCCTTTTCTAAATCTGATTAGTCCAGAGTCTCGATCTCGGAATTTGCCTCATACAGCGTTGTAAGCTTCTTCGGAAGACCCTTTAAAATAAAGAATACAACGATCAGAGTGATCAGTTTGTCCGGAACATCCACAACAACTTCATCTAACAGAGATCCCAGAAATACCGGCATGGAAGCCGCCTGAGTTGCTGCGAACACAGCGTCGCCCCATACATTTCCAGTAGTGCCGCCCCAGAATAATACGTTTAACGGGGTGGAGATCACAACCGCAACAAGACCGGCTGCACAGGCT
>OASX01001522.1_pt1 | contig 11052 bp, 10 predicted proteins | sample 1516531 | NCBI WGS metagenome assembly OASX01 (sample SAMEA2579911, study PRJEB22360) | human gut metagenome | biome: human gut; feature: human-associated habitat; material: faeces | place: Denmark | collected 2008/2010
CCAGCCAGCAGATCACGCTGGGTGGAGTAGACGTTGGAATCCTTGTTGGCGTTCTCGTGGATTAGGGTCGGATCGTGGTTGATGAAGCGGGAGACGGCCTCGTTGACATCGGTGGCCTTGGCACGCTGGATGTCCTTGTCGAGACGGTAATTGGTGTAGGCACGAGCCACGTCGTACAGGTGGGCATCAATGAGGGCGTGCTCAACGAGGTTCTGGATGTCCTCGATCTTGGCGGGACCAGCGTAACGCTCCTTGATCTCGCCTTCGACCTGATCGGCGAAGCCGCGGATCATGGCATCTTCCTCGGGACCGACTTCCTTGTTCAGGTCGCCGAAGGCGGACTTGATCGCAGAGATGATGTTGATGGGGTCAAAATCGACCACACGACCATCACGCTTCTCAACGAGAACGGTGGAGGCCTTCGCGGCCGCCTTGGTCCCATTGTTGGCGACGTTCTCCTCCAGCACCTGTGCGCCCATCGGGCACCCCTTTCCTCATCCCGCGCGGCCTTGCGGACCCCGCGTTTTCAGCCGCACTCGTCGTGGGCCATACGAAATTACATTGATGTCGTTTTCTTGAACCTCTAGAAGAATACGGCAAGCTCACCCCTATATCTAGTGTCCAACAAGGGTGTGTTGAACTATTTATAGTGGTTTTTGGCTATTTTCCGCCAAAACTACATTTGTGTGATTAGCGTAACTGTTTCTTCCCTCGCGTGTCGCACTCCACCTTCCATCGATTCCTCTCCTTTCGGCAGTACCCATCTTCTTGGACGGGACAACAAAGCGTCGTCACCGCCTCCATACGACAAGCATGACGCACCCATCACAGGACCGGTAGATTTCTACCGCCATCGCCCACCGCACTTATAGTTAAGGGCATGACTACTGCAATGGGTTACTCGAACACGGGCCAGTCGCCGACCGCCGCATCTTTGGCCTCGGCCGGTTTTGGGCCCAACACGGCCACCGAAGCCGGGCAGGGAACCGTCAACCTGCCCGACGGCCCGCGGCCGGTCGACCAGCTCCCAAGGCTTGCCGCAGAGACCACCGCGCAGAATCCCTGGCCGGTCAGCATGCTGAGCCAGAAATTCTATGGGGCGGTGGAGCGCTGGCCGTCCGCGTGGGTCACGGGCCAGATTACCCAGATCAACACCAGACGGGCCGGTTCGGCGTATATCACCCTGCGCGACGATTTCGAAGACATCGCAATGGAGGTCAATGGCTTTGGACGGTTTGCCGACACGGCCCGGCAATTCGTTCAAGGCGATCGCGTGGTCATTCACGGCAAGCCCAACCTGTGGATGAAGCGCACCTCCCTCTCTTTGCGCGGAGACACCATTCTCAAAGTCGGCGCAGGTGGCAGCCTCAAGGCCATGATCGACGAATTGCGCAAGCGACTCAAAGGAGAAGGCCTATTTGACGCAGACCATAAACTCCCTCTGCCCGAATTTCCCAAGACCATTGGTCTGATTTGCGCCCCACAGGCACGAGCCGAGGGAGATGTCATCACTAACGTGAATCTTCGCTGGCCCTCGGTCACCTTCAAGGTTGTTCATGTGCATGTGCAAGGTGAGCAATGCCCCGGCGAAGTCGCACAAGCGATTGCACGACTAGACACCGATCCAGATGTGGATGTCATTATCGTGGCTCGAGGAGGCGGCTCATTCGAGGACCTCATGGGCTTCTCGGATGAACGCGTAGTTCGTGCCGCATATGCCTGTACCACACCATTGATTTCCTCCATCGGACATGAAGACGATTGGACCCTCCTGGACCTGGTTGCCGACCTGCGTGCTTCAACCCCTACGGACGCGGCCAAACGTGTGGTGCCGGACGTCAACGAACAGACGCAGCTCATTACCGGAGCCATCGACCGTATGCGTCTGAGAATTCGCTCACGAGTGGATAACGAAGATCGCCTCATCGAGGGATACGCAAACCGTCCCAGCCTGACGCAACCTCTCACCATGCTGGAGCCGCATCAGCGCTTGATTGACGATTCCATACAGCGCCTTGATATCGGCCTGCGAAGAATCGTGGACGACGCTCAGCTCACCGTCGAGAAGGCGCATGCCTCACTGACCGCCCTCAGCCCCCAGTCCACGCTCAACCGCGGCTATGCCGTGGTGCAATCCGCCGATGGCACCGTACTCGATGACGCTTCCACCGCTCATATCGGAGACGACATCACCGTAACCTTGAAGAAGGGTGTCATCACAGCCACAACCACATCCGCCGCAGCGTAAGAACGCTCGCAGAGCTGCTGCAAGAGAAACTCAATGCGTATATAGATAAGGAGCACACACCATGACCGACAACACCACCCCCGCGTCTTCACTATCAGACAAAGAACGCGAGCTCATTGCGCAGATGCCTTATGAGGAGGCTCGAGATAAGCTCATCCAAGCCGTTCAGGCGCTGGAAACCGGCGGACTGAATCTCGATCAATCCATGCGCCAGTGGGAAATCGGTGAAGCATTGGCCAAACGAGCCCAGAGCCTGCTCAATGATGTACGCGCCAAGCTCGATCAGGCTCAGGCCGATCAGGCTGCTAATGAAGCCACAGCAGGAACGCAATCCAATCTGGACTGATTCCAACATCAATTCATGCAATCGTACCGTCGGCAATACGCCGACCATATGAGAAAGGACAAATCAATGTCAACACTGATTCTTGTATTCCATCCCCACCTGCAGAACGGCTCCCGCGTCAATGCCCGCTTGATTGCCGAGCTGAAGGCTCAGGGCGAAGAAGACATCACCATCCGCGACGAGTACGCCGAATACCCCAATTTCGCCGTCAACGCCGATCACGAGCACGAACTGCTCGAGGCAGCCGATAGTGTGATTCTGCAATTCCCGCTCTACTGGTATTCCTCCCCCGCCCTGCTGAAGGAGTGGGAGGATCGGGTCATCACCGCAGGATGGGCCTACGGTGGCGGCCACGCACTGCGAGGCAAGGAACTCAAACTGGTGGTCACCACTGGCTCCGATGCCATCAAATATCAGAAAGACGGCGAATACGGCCGTACTATGGATGACCTACTGAGCCCATTTGAAGTTGTGGCATATAAGGTCGGCATGGAATACGCCAAGCCGTTCCTGGTGCAGGGTACTGCCACCATCACCGATGACGCCCTTGACCAAGCCGCCGCCGACTACGTTTCGGCGATTCTGGACTGAATGGAGCTGAGGCCAGGTGCGCGATACACCTGGCCTTATTGTTTTTCACGGATGAGCCGCAGCTCTCTCCCTCAGTCTCACTGCCGCTCGACAGCTCCCTCTTCAGAGGGAGCTTGTTTCCTGTAAACTTACTGGTTACTTCTTGAGCGGCACGTAGATTACGCTGTCGATGAGCTCCTGATAGTGCTTGACGATTTGCGCGCGACGAGTCTTCAGACTCGGAGTGAGCATACCATTGGCTTCGGTGAACTCATCGGGCAGAATCTCGAACTTACGAATCGATTCGGCACGCGAGACACCTTCGTTAGCGGCATTCACCGCACGCTCAACTTCGGCATGAACAATGGCGTTCTTGGCCAAGGCATCCAAATCCGGCTCCGGCTTGGCACCTTGGGATTCCAGCCAATTGTTGGCATCCACCAAATCCAGCGTGACCAAGGCAGCCACGAACGGCTTCTTGTCTCCAATAACCAAGCACTGGTTGACCACCGGAGAGGTCATCACAGAAGCCTCCAGAAGGCCAGGCGACACGTTCTTGCCGCCAGCGGTGATGATGAGGTCCTTCTTACGGCCAGTGATGGAAATGAATCCGTCTTCGGAAATATCACCCAAATCACCGGTATGCAGCCAACCATCAGTGATCTGCTGGGTAGTGACCTCAGGGTTGTTGTGGTATCCCTTGCACACCAGCGGTCCCTTGACTACCAGCTCGCCATCCTCGGCGATGCCGGCGGTGATGCCGCACATCGGCATGCCGATGGTGCCGATGCGATTGTCTTCCGGCAAGCTCACGCACACCGGACCACAGGTTTCCGTCATGCCGTAGCCTTCCAGCACCGGCATGCCAATGCCGTTGAAGAAGTGAGAGAGCTCGGAATCCATCGGGGCTCCACCGGTGATGGCAAAGTCGGCGTTCGGGCCAAAGATGGTACGAATCTTCTTGTACACCACCTGCTCGTAGAAAGCGTGAGCAACACGACCGGGAAGCGGCAGCCTCTCGCCCTTCTGCTCGGCCTTGGACCATTCACGCGCGTTTTCGACGGCGCGCATGAACATCTTGCCCGCAAAACCGCTGCCGGCACGCTGGGAAGCGGCGTTGTAGACCTTTTCGTACACACGCGGCACGGCAAGCAGCAGCGTGGGACCAAAGGTCTCGAAGTCCTTGACCATGGTCTTCATATTGGAGCTCAGGGCCAGAGAAATGGTGCCGCCAAAACTGAAGAATTCCATGAATCGGGCGAACACATGGCTCAGGGGCAGGAACAGCAGCAGACGGCGGTTGGGCCATGCGCCGGCACGAGGCATGTACTGCAGGGCGGAGCGCACCAGGAACGCGAAGTTGCGGTGGGTGAGCTCCACGCCTTTCGGGGTGCCGGTGGAGCCGGACGTGTAAACGATGGTGGCGCGGTCGTCGCCGTGGGAGGCGTTCTTGTATTCCCAGAATTCGGCATCGGTGACGCTTTCGCCATAGGTCTTGATGGCGTTCAGGCCGCCTGCTTCGATGACGAACACGTTGCGCAGGGTGGGTACCTCGCTGCGCACGGATTCAATCTTGTCGCGCTGACCGTCATCCTCGGCGATGGCGAGCGTGACCTTGGAATCGTTGAAAATCCAGCTGACCTGGCTGGCGGAGTTGGTCTCATATACCGGCACGGTGAGTGCGCCGATGGACATGATCGCCATATCCAGAGCGGTCCACTCTCCCAACGCGTGCGAGACACGATGGCCACGGAGTCGCCCTTGTTGACGCCCAGACCAATCAGGCCTTTGGCCAGATCGATGACCATGTCACGGAAGACCAGGGCGCTGTACGGCTGCCAGGTGCCATCCTCAGTTTTATATTCGATCATGGCGCCATCGGGATCGCGCTCGGCTCGCTCATCGAGCAAATCGAACAGGTTGATGTCGCTGTCGATCGGCTCCTTGACGGGATTGGTGAACTGCTTGACGATACGAGTATCGTTATTGGCCTTATCGGCGATGTTTTCAGGCATATTCCCATGTAACTCCACGGAGGATACAAAACACGCCGATTGACGCTGCACGCCCAATGCAAATGGCCTCGCACACCGGCATCCACTGGAATGCGAGGCCATGCGGCAACTCAATGTTTACATGCCCAGTCCAGACTCAGCCAATGGAGCCGTTGCTCTTTTTCAGCTCGTCGCGAATCTCCTGCAACGTGGCGAGCGTCTGTTCTTCGACACTTGGGCCTTCTTCCTTGGCTTCGGCCTCATCTTGAGCGGCGGTCAGGTCACGCAACTTGTTGATAGGCAGAATCACGCAGAAGTATACGGCCACACCGATGAGCAGGAAGTTAATCAGAGCATTCAGAATAGCGCCGAACGAAATGGTCGAGTTATTGAACGTAATGGTCAGCAGACCAGACAAATCCGGCACGCCACCGATCATGCCGATCAGCGGGCTGATGAGGTTATCGACAATGGAAGTGACCACGGTGGTAACCGCGGAGCCTATAACCACACCAACGGCCATATCAATCATCGAACCGCGGGAAAGGAACTTTTTGAAGCCGGCAAGCGGGCCTTTATCGGTCAACGCAACGACCGCATGAGTGGCGCTGCCCGCACTTTTCATAAGATTGTCGGCAATATTGGATGGGGACTGATTTGCCATGATATCTCCTTAACAGCGCAAATCCGCGAACCGACCCGATGACCTGGGCTCGCCTTTCATTCGCCATTATGCTTCACGAGAAACCGTATGCGCGGTTATTCGACAACATATCGGCAGAAAACCAGTATTCATGCGCGGATTTACGCGGGCAATCACCACTGACCACCCGCGTTGCGACTCTCACGTTTCAGAACTGAATATAGTCGATCTCCGTATGTTCGCCGGTCTCCAGATACTTTGCCACGTCATCCGGCCCAGCGAATACCAGCTCGACCGCCTGCGCAATCATCAGATTCACGCGATCCATCGGCGTCAGGTTTTCGAAATAGCCGTATACCGGAATACCAAGCGCGTGAGCATACCCGACCTCGAACATGGTGCCGGGGTCTTCATCCATAAGATTGGCAACAACCGCTTGGGATGCGTTGATGCCCTGAATGTCATCGTTGAAGCAGCCCTCGGGGCCGACCTCCTCGATTTGGCTGGCGAATCGCGGCTTGAACAGTGTCCTGCCGTGATCCTCCAGCACCTTCTCCAACCGTTCCATGCTCGCCGTCTGTTCGGGATTGAAAAACGGGCCGGCCACATAGAAGTCATACTGCTTGTCTTCACTCATGGTTTCCAGTCATAGCGCAGCATCGTCCATTCGCGGGCCACAAGTTCAATGCATGGATAGCCGTCCGCATAATGACCATCAGGAGCGCAAGTGCCCGAGATCGGATTCGAACCGACGACACCCGCTTTAGGAGAGCGGTGCTCTATCCACTGAGCTACTCGGGCAACGACGTTTCATTGTACACGGGCAGTCGCCCAGCCCACAATTCGTGCCGGTTTGGTACGGAACCGCGATGCCGCCGCCGGCGCAATGCCGATTCACAAGTCGAACAAGGTACAGTGGCAGGTCATGGGACAAGCTGCATCACCATGCATCGACGTTCCTCACAAAGCAGATCAACGCAGGAAAGGCGATATGGCACAGCCACGGAACACCACCAGAGGAACCGCAACCAAAGGGAAGTCCGCACGCCCTCAAACCACCCGTTCGCAGTCCAAGTCCGCGCAACGAAACAAATCCCATTCCCGTCCTGTATCACAGTCGGCACTCAAACCTCATGAGCGTCACCATTTCTTCGGCACGCTGACATTGCTGCTGGCCATGACTGCCCTTATCTGCACCGCCGCACGCGCCTTGCCCTCGGATATCCAAACCTGGCCGTTCATCCCAATCGTAGTGTCGGCAACACCATGGTTCACCTTGCTTGCACTGCTTGCACTGTTGCTGGCCATGCCATTGCGCCGCCCATTGGCGGCATTGATTGCCGTTGCCGCCCTCGGACTGAACGTCTACTGGCAGTACCCGTTTTTCTTCCCGACCAACTCACTTTCCCAAGACGCACAGAACGCCGTAGCCACGGCCGAAGCGCACACCGCCGACGCCTATGCCCGCGTGATGACCTTCAATGTCTACAAGGGGCAGGCCGACGCCCGATCCATCGTCAATCTGGTACGCGATCAGCGCGTGGAAGTGCTCGCGCTGCAGGAGACCACGGATGATTTCGTCAAGCAGCTGAACGAAGCCGGCATTGAACATTATCTGCCGTATGCGCACGTATCCTCGTCCGATGGCGTGTATGGCAACGGCCTCTGGTCTGCAGCACCACTTAAGGACGTGGTCGACGACGAGGTGAATTCCAGCGCCTCATTCATGCCCTCCGGCACAGTGGACATGGGAGGCAACCAGATTCGTTTCGTCTCCGTGCACACCACCGCACCCGTGACCGGATACTGGGGACAATGGAAACGTTCGCTTGACGAACTTGGCCTGATGCGCAGTCACACGGACGCCCGCTATATTTTCATGGGCGACTTCAACGCCACCTACGATCACACGCCATTCCGCGAATTTCTGGGCAATCGATTCGTCGACGCAGCCCACCAGTCCGGACATGGCTTCACGTTCTCCTGGCCAACAAACCGCAGCTATCTGCCAACGTTTGCCGGCATCGATCATGTGGTGCTGGACACTGGTATGACGGCCGGGCAATGCCAAATCGCCAAAATCGCAGGCTCCGATCACGCGGCACTACTCGCTACGATTTCGGTAGGGTAATACTTGCTCCCGCTGGCGGGAGCAGAGAAAGCGTCAAAAACCGAGACGGGTGCGGCCGAACTGGTCGAGCCAACGCAGGATGGCGCCTTCGCGCAACGCCCACGGGCAGATTTCGACTTCCTGAATGTTCAGGGCCTTCATGATCTCGTCAGCAACCACGCCGCCGCCCACAATCTGCATTGTGCGCTCAGGCGTGATACCGGGCAACGCCACGCGCTGTTCGGGAGCAATCGCCGCCAGGCGAGGAATCCAATCCTCCAGCTGCTCGCGGGTCATGATCCACGTATCTTCACGCCCAGGCGCACGCATCACCGCGCCGCACAAGCGAGCCAGCGAACGGAAGGTCTTGGACGTGCCAACGGCATGGTTCGGATGTTTGGATTGCGGGAACACCTTGACCATCGGCGCCAGAATCTTACGCACATCTTTGCGCACGCCCTCCAGCTCCTCGGGAGTAGCCATACCAGAAGGCCGAACAGCGAAGGCAGAAACCCGGTGGTCCCACGGCCGCCCCCTGCCGGCACGGAAAGCGCCACAGTCGGCTCTTCATCGGAGCCCATCGCCACTTCGAGCGAGCCGCCGCCAATATCCAGCACCAGCAGTCGGCCGGCATCCCAGCCATACCAGCGGCGTGCGGCCAGGAACGTCAGACGCGCCTCATCATTGCCTGACAGCACGGTCACGCCCTGACCGACCATCTCTTCAATCTTATGAATCACCTTGTTGCCGTTCGGCGCCTCGCGCAAAGCGGACGTGGCCATGACCAGCAACTGAGTGATCTCATATTCTTCAGCCAGTTTCATGCACTGGGCAACGGCGGCCAGAATCGCCTCGATGCCGGACTTCTTGATTGAGCCGTCATCCTTGAGATACTTCATCAGGCGCACCGTTGATTTGGTACTGGCCTCGGGATCGGGACGCGCGCCCGGAGCTGCATCGACAATCAACATATGGATGGTATTTGAACCGATATCAAGCACACCGAGTCGCGTGGTATGCGAACGCAGATTGACCATGATTCCTGACCTTACCTAACACAAACGCGACTACTGTACACATCCACGCCCATTACAGCGATTCGACGAACCTGTCGAGTCGCTCCAAACCTTCGGACAACGCCTCGCGAGAAGCGGCATAGCTCAGCCGAACATGCGTATCGGCGGTGGCGGCGCCAAAATCACGGCCGGGAGTCAACGCCACGTGAGCCTCGTCCAGCGCACGCTCGCAGAACGTCCATGCATCCAATCCGGTACGGGAAATGTTGAAGTAGGCATAGAACGCGCCGTTCGGCTCCACTTCGACCGGCAGTCCGATGCGCTTCAAACCATCAATTACGATGCGCCGACGGCTCAGCAGCTCCTGACGGCGGGCTTCACACTCAGCCAGGCTCTCCGGCGTGAAACAGGCGAGCGCCGCATGCTGGGTGGGCGTATGCGCACACAGGTAATAATTGGTGGCCAGATCATCGACCGCCTCCAGCACGGTGGAATCATCCGGCAGAATGGCCCAGCCAAGACGCCAACCGGTCATGCCGAAGAACTTGGAGAAACTGTTGCACACGATGGCGCCAGGGTCACAAGCCAGCACCGATTTGACCTCAGTGCCGTCCGGCTCATGATCGGCCAGATCAAGATAGGTCTCGTCCACGATGCGCCATGCGCCACGCTTGGCGGCCAACTGGCATACTTCATCCAGCACGGCGAAGTCGATGGTGGTGCCGGTGGGATTGGACGGCGAGGTGATCATCACGGCCTTGGTGTCGTCCGTCCAATATTGGCGGCATAGGTCGGCGGTCAGATGGAACCGCGTGGCGGCCGATGTCGGCACATCGACAACCCGGCCTTCAAAGGAACGCACCAGCTCGCGGTTGCACGGGTAGGAGGGATCGGCCACGATCACGTCATCACCGGGATCCACGGTCAGGGCTGTGGCCAACAGCAAAGCGGCGGACCCACCGGCAGTCACACAGATGCGTTTGGGATCGATATCCAAATCATGGCGTTCTCGATAGAAATCGGCGATGGCTTGGCGCAGTTCGGGCAATCCCATGGCTGCGGTGTAGGGCAAGGCACGGCCATCGTATTGTTCGCGCATGGCATCGCGTACGGCAGGCGGCGCACCGAAATCAGGCTCCCCCAGACTGAGCTTGATGACACTGACACCGGATGCGATCATCTTGTCCGCTTTCTCGCCGAATACCATGGCGCGGAAGGGATTGGCCTCGCGCGCGCGACGAGACATAACCGGGGACACGGGCTGCTGCACTGCTTCGTTTTCCATGGTTCGGTTCTATCCGCTCTCGGGGACAAGGTTTTTCCGTGGCTTTATAATCGCTGGGGAGACCGGTTACCACCTCAACCCAAGTTCAAGGAGGAATGATGAGCCGATTCAACGGCAAACGCGCCGAATTTGAGGCCAGCGGCGAGAAAATCAACGTTGCTATTCTGGGCGCAGGACGTATAGCTCACACCATGGCCAATACCTTGGTCGAAATGGCCACCGACCCGCTGTATTCCTCATGGATTCACCCGTATGCCGTGGCTGCCCGTGATCTGGATCGTGCACAGGCATTCGCCAATCAATGGCATCTCGACAAAGCGTATGGTTCGTATGAGGATCTGGTGGCTGACCCGGATGTTGATTTGGTCTATATCGCCACTCCTCATAATCTGCATGCCGAGCAGGCGATTTTGTGCATGAAGGCCGGCAAGAACGTGCTCGTGGAGAAGTCGTTCACCGCGAATACCGCACAGGCGCGCGAGGCTTTGGCCGTATCCAAGGAAACAGGACTGCTGTGCACGGAAGCGATTTGGACGCGTTACATGCCAAGTCGTCAACTCATCAATGAGGTCATTGCCTCCGGAGAAATCGGCGAGGTGAAATCCGCAAGCGCCAACCTGTGTTATCCAGTGTCCGGCAAGGCCCGCATGATCGATCCGGCCTGCGCCGGCGGCGCGCTGCTCGATGTAGGTGTGTATCCGCTGAACTTCTTGGATATGGCGGTGGGTGCTGACCACGGCCGCACATTGGATCATTTCAGCACCTCGATGGTGCCGTATGAAACCGGCGTGGACGCACAGAATTCCACCACGCTGTATTACAGCGACGGCACGATGGCGG
>OASX01001523.1_pt1 | contig 11052 bp, 8 predicted proteins | sample 1516531 | NCBI WGS metagenome assembly OASX01 (sample SAMEA2579911, study PRJEB22360) | human gut metagenome | biome: human gut; feature: human-associated habitat; material: faeces | place: Denmark | collected 2008/2010
CCCCCTCCCCCCTCTGCATCCCTTAAATCCTCTTCTGATACCCAACCCTCAAATCCCCTGCTTCGCTTCCTTCTGTGAGAATCAGGGTGCCGCAGCGGATGTAGCCGCTTTTTTCCAGGGCGCGCTGCATGGCCTGATTGTCAGGATGGGTGTCAATGCGGATATTGCGGATGCCTGATTGGAGGACATACTGTTCTGCCTCTGAAAACAGCCGGGCAGCCAGGCCCCGGCCTTTCAGGGAGTCCTTCACACATACCCGGTGGAATGCATAGTATGGCTCCTGGTTCAGCCAGGCCCCGTCTATGGAGGCATAGCTGGCTTCCGGTCCGGGGACAATGGTAATCATCCCGACCACCTGCCCCATGTCCTCAAGAACATGGAGCTGGGACTGAAGAATGGAAGCCTCCATCACCTGGCGGTTGGGCTCCCCCTTCTGCCATTGATCGATATTCCTTGCTTTAAATGATTCCTTGGCCTGGTCCGACATGGCTACAAGCTGGTCCAGGTCTTCTGTGTCTGCAAAACGATATGTCATAAAAGTCCTCCTGTTATAAGGTGAAGCGTTCTAAAATTTGCTGCCGGCGCATTGATACAGTCATATCCAGTATACCGTTGCCGGTCCTCTGCGTCAATAAAAGCAGGGGAATGAAGCTTACTTTTCCTGTGGTTGTTCCGGGGCAGGATGGTATTGCATTTTGCCGGACGGCTGATTATAATTGTGATATCATAAGATTTCGCACAGAGGAAAGGAGCTTAAGTAAGATGAACACAGCATTGACAAGGGAGAGGGCCTTAGAGGCCCTGAAAAAATATAACAGGGAGCCATTCCACATTCTCCACGCCCTTACCGTGGAAGGCGTGATGCGCTGGTTTGCCCAGGACCAGGGATATGGTGAGGAGACGGATTTCTGGGGAATCGCCGGCCTGCTGCACGACATTGACTTTGAGATGTACCCGGAGCAGCACTGCGTTAAGGCGCCGGAGCTTCTGAAGGAAGCAGGGGCGGAGGATGAGCTCATCCATGCCGTGTGCAGCCACGGGTACGGTCTTGTCTCAGATGTGAAGCCGGAGCACCAGATGGAAAAGATTTTGTTTGCGTCGGACGAGCTAACGGGCCTGATTGGGGCTGCGGCCAGGATGCGTCCGTCCGGGAGCGTAATGGACATGGAGGTGTCCAGCCTTAAGAAGAAGTTTAAGGACAAACGCTTTGCAGCAGGATGTTCCAGAGATGTAATCAGGGAAGGGGCCGAGGGACTGGGCTGGACCCTGGAGGAGCTTATGGATAAGACTATCCAGGCCATGCGCTCCTGTGAGGCCGCTGTCAGCGAGGAGATGAAATCATACGAGGCATAACGCCTTTTTCACCGGCCGTTGCTTTGCGATGCCTGCACCTGCCCGTTTATCATTCCGAACCCTTCCTTTGATTTGTAAAGAAAATTTCTATATATATTGAAAAAAGACATGCAGAGATATATACTTGAGGGGAAATGTTGCGTGAATTTTCTGGAATAAGGGGTAAGTGCCTGACTATAGGCACTTATCTGCTTATGAGAAGGAGGGAATGTAATGGTTGCTATGTATTTTGTAGGAACAGGTTCGCTTATGGCGCTGGCGTTTGCAGCCTGCATGTTTGTGCGGGTCAGGAGAGAACCTGGAGGGAACCCGGAGATGCTCCGTATATCCGGAGCCGTACAAAAGGGCGCCAATGCGTATCTGAGACGTCAATACAAAGGTGTGGGAATATTCTTTGCAGCCGTGTTTGTCATCCTGCTAGTGATGGCATTCTGCGGCTTTTTGAGTTTTTTTACGCCCTTTGCATTTCTGACAGGCGGTTTTTTCTCGGGTCTGTCCGGTTTTATCGGCATGCGGACAGCCACCATGGCCAACTGCCGGACTGCCCAGGGAGCGTCCCGGAACCTGAACAAGGGACTGAGGGTGGAATTCTCGGCAGGCTCTGTTATGGGGTTTACCGTGGTGGGCTTGGGCCTTCTGGATTTGACTGTGTGGTATTTCATATTGAACATGGCTTTTGACGCGCTTCCTGAAAGCCAGCGGATTGCCCAGATTACGGCCAACATGCTGACCTTTGGCATGGGCGCTTCCAGCATGGCCCTGTTTGCCAGGGTGGGCGGCGGCATCTTTACCAAGGCGGCTGATGTGGGCGCCGACCTGGTGGGTAAGGTGGAGGCCGGAATCCCTGAGGATGACCCGAGAAATCCGGCTGTTATCGCTGACAATGTGGGTGATAATGTGGGGGATGTGGCTGGTATGGGCGCTGATCTGTACGAGCCCTATGTGGGGTCCATCGTATCCACTGCCGCGCTGGCCGTGGCCGCCGGATACGGGGTAAAGGGCGTTGCTGTTCCTATGATGCTGGCTGCCCTGGGAGTGCTGGCGTCTATCCTGGGAACCTTTTTTGTAAAGACAGAGGAGGACGCGTCCCAGAAGAATCTTTTAAAGGCTCTGAGGACGGGAACTTACATCAGCGCGGCGCTGGTGGTGGCAGCGGCTTATGCAGCCATCCGTATTCTGCTTCCGGACCACATGGGTATCTACGCGGCCATACTATCGGGGCTGGCCGCCGGTGTGCTGATTGGAGCTGTCACGGAATACTATACGTCTGATACGTATAATCCCACCAGAAAGCTGGCAGCGTCCAGCCGGACAGGAGGGGCCACAGTCATCATCAGCGGTCTTTCCCTGGGCATGCTGTCCACGGTGTCTCCTGTGGTTATCGTGGGCGTATCGGTCCTGATTAGCTATTACTGCTCAGGCGGCAGTGCTGATTTCAATGCAGGGCTTTACGGCGTGGGCGTGTCCGCAGTGGGCATGCTGTCCACCCTGGGCATCACCCTGGCAACCGACGCTTACGGACCGGTTGCCGATAATGCGGGCGGTATTGCAGAGATGACGCACATGCCGGAGGAGGTGCGTCAGAGAACCGATGCACTGGATTCCCTGGGCAACACCACGGCTGCCACAGGCAAAGGATTTGCCATTGGTTCCGCCGCGCTTACGGCCCTGGCCCTGATAGCGTCCTATATTGATAAGGTGAAGCAGATTGACCCGTCCCTGAGCATGGATCTGTCCATCACCAATCCCACGGTGCTCATTGGCCTTTTTATCGGAGGCATGCTGCCGTTCCTGTTTGCGGCCCTTACCATGGAGGCGGTGGGCGAGGCGGCCCAGTCCATAGTGGTGGAGGTGCGCAGGCAGTTCAGGGAAATAAAGGGACTGATGGAGGGAAAGGCAGAGCCGGACTACGGGGCCTGCGTGGATATGTGTACCATTTCGGCCCAGAGGCTGATGGTTGCCCCGGCCATGGTGGCGGTCATCATACCTGTGGCGGTGGGGCTTCTTCTGGGGCCGGAGGGTGTATCCGGACTGCTGGCAGGCAATACGGTTACTGGGTTTGTGCTGGCTGTTATGATGGCAAATGCCGGAGGAGCCTGGGATAACGCAAAAAAATACATAGAGAGCGGGCAGCTGGGAGGAAAGGGCAGTGAGGAACACAAGGCGGCTGTCATAGGCGATACCGTAGGAGATCCGTTTAAGGACACCTCGGGTCCGTCCATCAACATCCTCATAAAGCTGACCAGTATGGTATCCATTGTGTTTGCCGGGCTTATTGTGGCAGTGCATCTACTGTAAAACTGTGAGACGGCGCATGGACATTCCATAAGGAAAAGTCCGCCATAGAAAAACAAATGTCTCCTGTACGCAAATTTTTTCCTTTAAAAGTATTGACATACATAACAAAGTAAGGTATTATTTGCACTTGTAACGCTATACATATAAAGTGGCATTTATTTTATGAAATACGCTCCATATCCGGCGCATAGAAAGAAACAAGGGAGACAGACAAGATGAAAAAAGTGGTGAAGTTCGGCGGAAGTTCATTGGCCAGTGCAAGACAGTTCAAGAAAGTAGCAGATATCATTAAATCTGATAAGTCCAGAAGATACGTGGTCCCTTCCGCACCAGGCAAGCGAAGCGACAAGGATGAGAAGGTGACGGACCTGCTCTATGCCTGTTACGACGCAGTGGCAGAAGGAAGGTCCTATAAGAAAATCCTGGAAAAGATTAAGAGCAGATATATGGATATCATCGACGGCCTGGATTTAAACCTGAACCTGGACCACGAATTTGACAGGATAGAGGAGAATTTTCTGGCAAAGGCAGGACGGGATTACGCTGCTTCCCGCGGGGAATACCTAAACGGCATCGTGGCAGCCAACTTCCTGGGATTTGAGTTTGTGGATGCGGCGGAGGTCATTTTCTTTGATGAGAACGGAAATTTTGAGTCAGAGCACACCAACCGGGAGCTGTCCGAGCGTCTGGAGCATGTGGAGAAGGCTGTTATCCCTGGTTTTTACGGTTCCAAGCCGGATGGGACCATCAAAACATTTTCCAGAGGCGGTTCCGATGTTACGGGCTCTATCGTGGCCAAGGCCATCCACGCGGATATGTACGAGAACTGGACGGATGTGTCCGGCGTTCTGGTGACAGACCCCAGAATCGTGGAGAATCCGGAAGTTATCGAGACCATTACATACAAGGAACTGAGGGAGCTTTCCTACATGGGAGCCAGCGTCCTTCATGAGGACGCCATTTTCCCGGTGCGCAAGGAGGGCATTCCCATCAATATCAGGAACACCAACCGTCCTGAGGACAAGGGCACTCTTATTGTGGAGAGCACCTGCCGCAAGCCGCGTTACACCATCACCGGAATTGCCGGCAAGAAGGGATTCTGCTCCATCAACATAGAGAAGGCCATGATGAATGCCGAGGTTGGGTTTGGGAGAAAGGTGCTCAGCGTGTTTGAACAGTACGGCATCTCCTTTGAGCACATGCCCTCAGGCATTGATACCATGACTGTCTACGTGCACCAGTCGGAATTTGAGGAGTTTGAGCAGTCCGTCATAGCCGGAATCCACAGGGCTGTGGAGCCGGACACCGTGGAACTGGAGTCGGACCTGGCGCTGATTGCAGTGGTGGGACGGGGCATGCGCTCCACCAGAGGAACAGCCGGCCGCATCTTTTCCGCCCTGGCCCATGCAAGGGTCAATGTGAAGATGATCGACCAGGGATCCAGTGAGTGGAACATCATCATTGGTGTGGAGAACGATGATTTTGAGACGGCAATCAGGGCCATCTATGATATATTCGTGATCACGGAACTGTAGGCAGTCTGCTTATGGCATAGTACACAGGAAGCTTCGCGGGGTATGATAGCCCTGCGGGGCTTTTTCTGAGGTGAGCCGGAGCATGCCGCTTCTGCCGGGGCTGCCCCCTGTCCCGGCTTCCCCTGCCCAATTTTTCATTTTATTATAGTTGAAAGTGTGATATACTGGATAAAATAGTAAACAGGAAGAGAAGGAGGGGTCCAAATGCTTGAAAAGATTGATTTAAGTAAAAAAGTTGACAAGAAGACTTACCGCAGGGTCATGGACGAGGCGGAAGAGAAGCTGGGGCTTTTGCAGAGGGAGTGTAAGGATGCAGGCATTCCGGTCATTCTGGTGTTTGAGGGAATGGGAGCCGCCGGCAAGGGAGTGCAGATTAACCGGCTCATACAGGCCCTGGATCCCAGGGGCTTTGACGTTTATGCCTGCGACCGCCCCACGGAGGACGAGCAGATGCGGCCCTTCCTGTGGCGCTATTGGACAAAGACGCCTGCAAAGGGCAGGATCGCTGTCTTTGACCGCTCCTGGTACCGCAGTGTCCAGGTGGACCGTTTTGACGGTCTTACGCGGGAGGACAAGCTTGGGGATGCGTACCAGGATATTCTGTCCTTTGAAAAACAGCTGTGTGATGACGGTACTGTCATCATGAAGTTTTTTCTGTATATCGACAAGGATGAGCAGAAGAAACGTTTTAAGAAGCTGGAGGGATCCAAGGAGACCTCCTGGCGGGTGACGGAGGAGGACTGGAACAGGAATAAGGACTTTGACCGGTATCTGAAGATGAATGAGGAGATGCTGGAGAAAACAGATACAGACTATGCTCCCTGGGTCATCATAGAAGCAGTGGACAAGGATTACGCCGCCCTTAAAATCGTCAGCACGGTGATGGACCGCCTGGAGTATGAGCTGGAGCACCGCAGGCCGGAAGACGGGAAACAGGCGCAGAGGCAGGAATCCAAGACCAGGGAGCGGTTTAAGAACGGCGTGCTTTCCGGAATCGACCTCTCAAAGAGCCTTACGGAGGAGGAGTATAAGACCCGGCTGAAAAAGCTTCAGAAGCGTCTGGCAGAGCTTCACAGCGAACTTTACCGCCTCAGGATTCCGGTTGTCATCGGTTTTGAGGGCTGGGATGCCGGAGGCAAGGGCGGAGCCATCAAACGTCTGACCAGCAACCTGGATCCCAGGGGTTACAGGGTGAATCCGACGGCAGCCCCCAATGACATTGAGAAGGTCCACCACTATCTGTGGCGGTTCTGGAACAGTGTGCCAAAGGCAGGCCATATCGCCATTTTTGACCGCACCTGGTATGGACGGGTTATGGTGGAGCGGATTGAAGGATTCTGTTCGGAGGCCGAGTGGAGGCGGGCCTACCAGGAAATCAACGAGATGGAATCCCATATGGCCAATGCCGGAGCGGTGGTTCTTAAATTCTGGCTCCACATTGACAAGGATGAGCAGGAGCGCAGATTCAAGGAGCGTCAGGCCAATCCTGCCAAGCAGTGGAAGATTACGGATGAGGACTGGCGCAACCGTGAGAAATGGGACCAGTATGAGGAAGCGGTCAACGAGATGCTCATACGTACTTCCACCACCTATGCTCCGTGGATTGTGGTGGAGGGAAATGACAAACGATATGCCAGGGTAAAGGTCCTCCAGACTGTGGTGGATGCCCTGGAAAAGAAAGTAAAGGAAGTAAAGACAGACAAATGAGTGAGACGAACCATGTAATTGTAATTGGCGCAGGGGCGGCCGGTATGCTGCCCGCCATAGCTGCCGCCAGGGAAGGCGCTGCCGTGGAGCTGTGGGAGCAGAACGAAAAGCCGGGCAAAAAGCTGTTTATCACAGGCAAAGGCCGGTGCAATGTGACCAATGCCTGCGATATGGAGGAACTGCTGGGCTCCGTGGTGAGCAATTCCAAATTCCTGTACAGCAGTTTTTACGGTTTTACAAACCAGGACATGATGGATTTGCTGGAACAGGCAGGGCTTCACCTGAAGGTGGAGCGGGGAAACCGGGTATTTCCCCAGTCTGACAAGTCGTCAGACGTCATCAGCGCCCTGTCCGCCCTTTTAAGGCAGGCAGGAGTCAGGGTGTGCCTGAATCAGAAGGCGGAGGGACTGGCGGTGGAGGAGGGCGTGTGCAAAGGGGTACGGTGCGGCGGCAGGATACAGACAGCCGACCGTGTTATCGTAGCTACCGGAGGTCTGTCCTATCCCGCCACCGGCTCCACCGGGGACGGTCTTAAATGGGCTGCGGACAGCGGCCACAGACTTACGGAGCTTTCACCGGCCCTGGTTCCCTTTGAGGTGAAGGAGACAGAGACGGTCAAGGAGCTGCAGGGGCTTTCCCTTAAAAATATCGAGGCAGCTGTCTATGACGGAAAAAAGGAGCTGTACCGGGAGTTTGGGGAAATGCTGTTCACCCATTTCGGGGTCAGCGGGCCTGTGCTCTTAAGCGCCAGCTCCTTCTGCGCCAAGGCCATAAGGAAGAGGCCACTGCGCCTGGTGATTGACCTGAAGCCGGCCTTGTCATGGGAGCAGCTGGACGAGCGCATCCTCAGGGATTTTTCCGACAGCAGGAACAAGCAGTTTAAGAACGCCCTGAACCACCTCTATCCGTCAAAGCTGATTCCGGTTATCATTGACCGCAGCAGCGTGGACCCGGATAAGAAGGTGAATGAGATCACCAGGGAGGAACGGCGCGGACTGGCAGAGGCAACCAAGGCCCTGGAGTTTACCCTGACCGGCCTCAGAGGCTATAAGGAAGCCATCATTACCCAGGGCGGCATATCGGTAAAGGACGTAAATCCCTCCACCATGGAGTCCAAGAAGATCCGGGGCCTGTATTTTGCAGGGGAAATACTGGATTTGGACGCGGTGACCGGCGGCTTTAACCTTCAGATTGCCTGGTCTACGGGCTGGGCGGCCGGAAAGGCTGCGGCGTCATAGCGCCGGGAACAGCGGAGACTGCCAACAGGGCGGAATACATGAGTACCATATAGTTACATGAGTTTAATAAAATCATATGAGTGCAATCAATTTACATGAAAACAGGACAGGAGAGAATACAACACATGGAGTATTTCAATATTGCCATTGATGGTCCGGCCGGCGCCGGTAAAAGCACCATCGCAAAGCTGGCTGCCAAAAGGCTGGGGTTTGTATATGTGGATACGGGAGCCATGTACCGTTCCATGGCCCTGTATTTTATCAGGCAGGGTATATCGCCGGAGGATGAGGAGGCCATAGCCGGGGCCTGCGGCCAGGTGGAGGTTACCATCCGCTATGCGGACGGAGTCCAGCAGGTTATTTTAAACGGAGAGGATGTATCGGGACTGATACGGTCAGAGGAGGTGGGGCGCATGGCTTCCGCCACCTCTGTGTACAGGCCGGTCAGGGAGAAACTGGTCCAGCTCCAGAAGCAGCTGGCCAGGGAGGCAGATGTAATCATGGACGGCCGGGATATCGGCACCTGCGTGCTGCCGGACGCGCCGGCTAAGATTTATCTGACTGCTTCCGTGGAAATCCGCGCCAGACGCCGGTTCAGGGAACTGGAGGAAAAGGGAACAGCCTGCGATATCAGGGAGATTGAGAAGGACATAGAGGAGAGGGATTACCGGGACATGCACCGGGAGAACTCGCCTTTAAGGCAGGCAGAGGACGCTGTGCTCCTGGATTCCTCCCATATGACCATTGAACAGGTGGTGGACTCCATCATACGCATAGCCAGGGAGCGGGGGTATGAGGGATAACCATGGACAGGAAAGTTACAGTTGCAAAGAGCGCCGGCTTCTGCTTTGGCGTGGAACGGGCAGTGGACCAGGTCTATGAACAGATAGAAGCCCTGAAGAACAAAAAGGCATCCGGCCCCATCTACACCTACGGTCCCATTATCCACAACGAGGAAGTGGTCAGGGATTTGTCGGATAAGGGGGTCATGGTTCTGGAGACAGAGGAGGAGCTGAGGGCCCTTCCAAGAAACCAGGGAACGGTCATTATCCGCTCCCACGGCGTCAGCAGGCATGTTTATGAGATCTTGAAGGAGAGGAATGTGGCCGTGGTGGATGCCACCTGTCCCTTTGTGAAGAAAATCCACCGCATTGTTGCGGAGCACAGCGCGGCCGGGGAGGCGGTGGTAATCATCGGAAGCCCGGACCATCCGGAGGTGGAAGGAATTAAGGGATGGGGGAATGAACATACTACGGTTATAATGGATGGGGAGGGGGCAGATAACTACCGTCTTCCTGAGGGCCGAAAGTTATGTATCGTGTCCCAAACGACATTTAATTACAACAAATTTAAAGAATTAGTTGAAAAATTTTTAAAAAAGGGTTATGATAGTAGTGTTTTAAATACGATTTGCAATGCAACACAGGAAAGACAAGTGGAGGCAGCCCGGATAGCATCTTCGGTGGAGGCTATGATCGTCATTGGTGGCAGACATTCTTCCAACACCCAGAAGCTTTACGAGATTTGTCTCAAGGAATGTAAAAATACATTTTACATTCAGACACTCGGCGATTTAGATCCTGACAGTGTATCTTCTGTGCGCAGCGTAGGTATTACAGCTGGGGCATCCACCCCAAAAAAGATTATTGAGGAGGTTCATACCAGAATGGCAGAGCAGAGTTTTGCAGAGTTATTAAAGGAAGAGGAAGAATCAACCAAACCAATACGTACAGGAGAGATAGTCACCGGTCAGGTCATCGAAGTCAGCAAAGATGAGATAATACTGAGTATTGCAGGTAATAAGTCCGAGGGAGTTATCACCCGTGACGAATACAGCAACGACAGCAACGTGGATTTGACCACAAAAGTACAGATTGGTGAAGAGATGGAGGCCAAGGTCATTAAGCTTAATGACGGCGTAGGCATGGTTTCCTTATCCTATAAGCGTATGGCAGCTGACAGAGGCAATAAGCGTCTGGAAGAGGCATTTGAGAACCAGGAGGTTCTGACAGCAAAGGTAGCACAGGTATTAGACGGCGGCTTAAGCGTTGAGGTTGAGGGCGCAAGGGTATTTATCCCAGCCAGCCTTGTATCTGACAGCTATGAGAAGGACCTGTCCAAGTATGCAGGACAGGATATTGATTTTGTTATCACAGAATTCAATCCTAAGAGAAGAAGAATCATCGGCGACAGGAAACAGCTTCTGGTTGCACAGAAGGCGAAGCTGAAAGAAGAACTGTTCGCAAGAATCCAGCCAGGCGATACCGTTGACGGAACCGTTAAGAACGTAACCGACTTCGGCGCATTCATTGATTTGGGCGGTGCAGACGGACTTCTTCATATTTCCGAGATGAGCTGGGGCCGTGTTGAGAATCCTAAGAAGGTATTCAAGGCAGGGGACCAGGTAAGGGTACTGATTAAGGATATTCAGGGAGAGAAAATTGCCCTGAGCCTTAAGTTCCCGGAGGCTAATCCATGGGTCAACGCAGCTGACAAGTATGCGGTTGGCAACGTGGTATACGGCCGTGTGGCACGTATGACTGATTTCGGCGCATTTGTAGAGCTGGAGCCAGGTGTGGACGCACTGCTTCATGTTTCCCAGATTTCCAGGGAGCATGTTGAAAAGCCTGCTGATGTTTTAAGAATTGGCCAGGAGATTGAGGCAAGAGTGGTAGACTTTAACGAGGCTGACCACAAGATCAGCTTAAGCATCAAGGCTATGCTGGCACCTGCTGCACAGGATGCGGATGTGGCTGACGTGGACATTGATGCCATGTCACAGTACACAGAAGAATAAGATGTGAATTCATGAGGACCGGTTGTGGGTTTTGCCCATAACCGGTTTTTCTGGCTCTTTGTCAATAGTTGGGGTGGGATTTGTTAAAATCCCGCCCCAATTCTATGAAAAGGGCCCTTTTTAT